>Ga0073928_10010054_pt1 | contig 11372 bp, 11 predicted proteins | sample PaiPotPPA55metaG_FD_76969 | JGI IMG/M metagenome (GOLD analysis project Ga0073928, IMG submission 76969) | Iron sulfur acid spring bacterial and archeal communities from Banff, Canada, to study Microbial Dark Matter (Phase II) - Paint Pots PPA... ...
GAAAACAAACAGCGTCAGATGTATGATTGCTTTTCGATAATCGGCGGGCGAGTGTTCTCCGGCGAGAGAAAAATAAGCGCTGACGGTGAGTGCGAAAGAAGTCGCAACCAGGCCTGGCTTCCAGCCGCCATACCACGCACTAACCATAATCGCGACGGCGAACACCACCAGCCGGCTTTCGACCACGTCGGCCAGCATTAATGCCGGGATGAGAGCTAGCGTGATGCTGAGAACCGCGACGCCATACCGGAGGATAGGAGCCCGAGCCGGGGGAATGTAGCGTGCGCGAAGAAGGGGGAGCTTCAGTCGCATGCAAGTCAACTTTAGTTTCAGAATACGAACTCCGCGAGTTACGGGAGTTCATGTGGTTGCTAGCAGGTGGGCGCTGGCCTTGAGGACAACCACGGCCTCAACTGTTGGCCTGAATGTACAACAAGCTCGGCCTGTGAATTTCGCCGGCGTGTAAAATTTCGGATTTCGAGAACCAAGAGTTACACGGTCAAACAACAACAGCTGTTGCGTGATAAACAGACAAGATGAATATAGGACTCTTCGGCGGAACCTTCGATCCTATTCACCACGGACACATGGCGCTGGCTCGTGGAGCGCAGGAACGCTTCAACTTAGGCTGCATTCATTTTGTGCCGGCACATATTCCGCCGCACAAACAGCGGCACCCGATTACCTCTTATTTTCATCGGTACGCGATGGTCGCGCTCGCGACCGCGAACCATAAAGCATTTCGGCCTTCTCTGCTGGAAGCTCCAGTCGAGCCCGCGCTGAATGAAATCAGGCACAAGAAAGTAAAGCCGGGCCCTGAAGCCGGCGTGAATTACAGTATCGACACGGTTCGACGTCTAAAACAAACACTCAAGAAAAGTGATCGGCTTTTTTTTCTCATCGGAATTGACGCATTCAAAGAAATTGCGGGGTGGTGTGAAGCAGAGTCGCTTTTCCACGAATGTGAATTCATCGTGGCCAGCCGACCGGGGTATTATCTGGCTGATGTAGCCAATGCGCTGCCGGAAAAACTTCGCCCGAAGTCAGAAATAACCAAACCATTCGCCAAGCAAGCAGCGAAGGGCGACCTTGTGCTCAGCGGAGCGACCGTGCATCTGCTGGAAAACGTACATCAAAATATCTCGGCTACGGCGATCCGAGACGCCGTTGTCGCCAAACGGCCGCTGACAAAATTTGTCGACTCCGCAGTTGCCGACTACATCAAGAAAACCGGTTTGTATCAGAATCGCTAGGTGCTGTCGTTGGTCTTTCGTCGTTGGCCGTCCGCCACTGGCCATGACGTGTTCGGCCCACGCGGTGATACTTGTCAGTTAGAATGAGGAGACCCACGACGAACGACCAACGACTGAAATACTAAATGAAAAAAAGCGATTTGAAGCGACAGGTATCCGAAGCCATTAGCGCTTGCCAGGAAAAGCAGGCGGAAGAAATTACGATTTTAGAGCTGGAACAAGGGTCCGGAGCATTCACTGATTATTTCGTAGTATGCAGCGGTACTAACCCTCGACAAATTCAAGCCATTTGCGATGAGGTTGAGGAACGTCTGGAGAAAGCCGGACAGCGTCCCACGCACATTGAAGGCTATAAGCAGGCGGAATGGGTTCTGCTCGACTACGTCGATTTCGTGGTGCATGTGTTCTCGGAAAAAGCGCGCAAGTTTTATGATTTGGAACGGCTGTGGAAGTCAGCTAAGCGGTTGGAACCCTCGGAATTGGCCAAACCCAAACGAACCGCCGCACGAAGCATCGCCAAAAAGCGAGCTTAAGCGCTAGCCGCGGATTTCGGGAATAACAAAAAAAATGATCAGCGCGAATCCGTTTAAATCCGTGGCCAGCTTTTGACATGACTGCTAATTCGACTCCAAATTGGGGAAATTCGTACCGCCTGATTGCGTCCGAAAAATGGAAAGCGAAATCAGCCGCCATGGGACGCGACGTCACCGAGGCGTTGGTCGAGTACGCACGTCCCAAACCTGGAATGAAGGTATTGGATGTGGCGAGCGGTACCGGAGAACCGGCCATCAGCTTGTCTTCACGCGTCCGCCCGGCAGGTCGTGTCACAGCGCTTGATCTAAGTAGCGAGCTTTTGCAGATCGCCGCTGAACGAGCTCAACAGCGAAAATTGACAAACTTCTCAATCCGGCAAGCAGACGCGCACGAGCTACCGTTCCCTCATGAGAGTTTTGATCTGGTCACGAGCCGTTTCGGCGTGATGTTTTTTAAGAATTGTCAAAGGGCGCTGCGCGAAGTGCATCGCGTGCTGAAGCCCGGCGCGAGAACTTGTTTTCTGGTTTGGGGACCATTTGAGCAGCCATATTGGTCGAGTACGATGGGCATAGTCGCAAAACATGTGGGCGGTCCGGTACTTGTTCCCGGCGGGGCGGATCCGTTTAAATTTGGCAGTCCCGGAAGTTTGTCTGCGGAACTGCGCAAGGCAGGGTTCGCGAACATTGAAGAGAAAACCACGACACTGCCCTGGACCTGGCCCGGCACTGCAGAAGAAGTTTGGGAGCAGGCACAAGCAGTGGCAACACCGTTTCTTCCATTGCTGCAGCGGGTTCCGGCAGAGCAACGGAGCGCAATCGACCGCGAAGTGATATCCGCGATCCAGCAATATGCGAATGGCGACAGCATTCAATTTGGCGCCGTGGTAGTTCTAGCTTCGGGCGCACGATAACCATCGCACTCTGCGCTGAATATCTTCTGCGCACTTCGCCAGTGCTGTGATTAAATCCCGGAGTGAAGCTGCGAGTCGCATGGATCGGCAAAACCAAAGAACAGGCCATTCAGTCATTGACGGATGAATACCTGAAGCGGCTGACACGATATGCTGATGCGCAAGGGATGGCGCTGAAAGACGAGTCGGCATTATTAAAGCTGTGCGGCCGCGATTCGCGTCCCGTGAGACAGACCCTAGTGCTGCTCGATAGTCGTGGAAAGCAGCTCTCGTCGGAAGAACTGGCAGCATTTCTGGGAAATTATTCCGAAAACAATCCCTTATTGTTCGCCGTCGGTCCGGCGAACGGCTTTAGTGAAGAAACACGGCGCGAAGCGACGCTAGTGCTTTCTCTTGGCAGGATGACGCTAGCGCATGAATTGGCCAGAGTGGTATTGCTCGAACAACTCTACCGTGCATTCACGATTCTAAAAGGACATCCTTACCACCTCGGCCACTGAGCCGAAGAAATCCAGGGTGTACTTTTGTGATGTTTTAATACTTCAGCTCGCAGTTTAGAGTGCATAAGTGTTCGTGACCAATTAGGAGCCTCCCCCAAATGAAAAATCCGGTTGAAGTTTTGCGAATGAAAGAGCAGGAAATGGTGCGAGTTAAACAGGAAATAGAAGCTTTGCGAATCACCGCCAAACTGCTCGGAGAAGAATCTTCATCCACCGGAACAGAAAAGAATGATCTCCGGCCTGTAGTTAACATGCCGTAAAACCCTAGCGTTGAGGGTACCGGTCTGTCTGCATGAGCGGGGACGCCCTCGCTGACACTTGCATTCGAAAACCGCGATCATGATCTTTCGCGGTTTTCGAACCCCGCCGCGCGTCTCGAACAGGTACAATCAAAGAATTCCCTCATATGGACGACATCCGTCGCGGTCTGATCATCGTCAACACGGGACCGGGCAAAGGCAAGACCACCGCCGCCATGGGAACAGCGCTAAGAGCCGTAGGCCAGGGCATGCGGGTCCTCATGCTGCAGTTTTTGAAGGGCTCATGGCATTACGGCGAACTAGACGCGGTGCAAGCCTTCGGTGACAAGTTCATCATGAAGCAGATGGGCCGAGGCTTCGTGAAGGTGGGAACCGAGAAGCCGGATCCCGAAGACGTAAGGATGGTCGAAGAAGCATGGGCCGAGGCGGAACGCTCGATCGCTTCAGGCAGTTGGGATTTGGTCATCCTCGACGAAATCAATTATGCGATCAGTTACGGTATGCTCGATCCTGAGGAAGTAGCCGCCAGCCTGAAAAAGAAACCGGAGATGGTTCATGTAATCTTGACCGGCAGGAACGCGCACCCGACAATTGTCGAACTGGCTGACACCGTAACCGAAATGCGGCAGGTGAAGCACGCTTATGAAAAGGGTGTGATGGCGCAGAGAGGAATCGAATACTAATTGCGAAATTCGGCTTCTAGCTACTAGCTTCTAGCTAGGAGCCAGCAGCTAGAAGCAATTTTCCCTATGCCTTGGTTCAAACGACAATCCGGCGAACTGGATGCTACCGGCGAGAAGAAAGTCCGCACGGAGGGGCTGTGGGTGAAGTGCGAACACTGCCGGCAGATTATCTGGAAAAAAGACTTGGAAGAGAACATGAATGTTTGTCCCAAGTGCGACAAGCATTTTCGCATCGACGCTCGCACCCGTCTGTCGCAGCTTCTCGACGAAAATCAGTACGAGGTTTTCGACGCCAATCTGGTTTCTACCGATCCGCTGAAATTTGTCGACCTCAAACCTTATTCAGCGCGCTTACAGCAGGCCCAGTCGGAAACCGGACTGAAAGATGCCGTCATCAATGCCCGGGGCAAGCTGAATGGGCGTCCGGTGGTAGTCAGCGCCATGGAGTATTCGTTTATCGGCGGAAGCATGGGAGCGGTCGTGGGAGAGATGATTACTCGGGCCATTGAGCAGGCTACGGACAGCAAGGCTCCCCTTATTATTGTTTCCGCCTCCGGTGGCGCACGCATGATGGAGGGTGTGGTTAGCCTGATGCAACTGGCGAAAATCTCGGCTGCGTTAGCGCGACTCGATGAATCCGGGGTGCCATATATTTCTGTGTTGACCGATCCGACGACCGGTGGCGTGACTGCTTCGTTTGCCATGCTCGGCGATCTTAATATTGCTGAGCCGGGAGCCTTGATCGGATTCGCCGGCCCGCGCGTGATCGAGCAGACCATCCGCCAAAAGCTGCCTCAGGGCTTTCAGCGAAGCGAGTTTCTGCTGGAGCATGGCATGCTGGACGCGGTCGTTCCCCGCAAGCAGTTGAAGGCGTATATCGGGCGCGCGCTGGAATTTATGGCTGCCGCGTAAGCTGTCAGCGATCAGCCGTCAGCTGCGGCCCCATTCAGATGGCATCTTTCCCCGCTCACTGCCAAATCATCGCCATCGCGAATCGCAGTCTGCAAACTGATAATCTAAAGGCTGCTAGCTGATAGCTCTCTATGTCCTACCAAACCGCGTTGGCAAGCATGTATGCGCTGGGTCACGAACTGGCGAATACGCCAGTGCATAAGTTTGATTTGGCGCACATGCGCGTCCTGCTGCGCGCTTTGGATCATCCGGAAAGAAAGTTCCCCGCTGTCCTCATTGCAGGAACCAATGGCAAGGGCTCGACGGCTGCCACGCTCGCTTCTATTCTGCGAGCCTCGGGCTTGCGGACTGGCCTTTATACGTCTCCCCACTTGGTGAGGATCAATGAACGCATTCGCATCAACGGTGATGAAATCAGCGATGACGATTTCGCGTTGTTGCATGGCATAGTAGCGCGAACGGCAGAACGGTTAGTCGAAGAAGGCGAGTTGCCATGGCATCCAAGTTTTTTCGAGATGTTGACCGCGATTGCATTTGAATATTTCGCGCAAAACAAAGTAGAGATGGCCGTGTTGGAAGTAGGTATGGGCGGGCGCTTGGACGCGACCAATGTAGTCGAGCCGCGCGTCAGCGTCATTACCGACATTTCGCTCGATCACCAGAAATTCCTGGGCAACACGGTAGCCGAGATCGCTCGCGAGAAGGCAGGAATTATCCGGCCAGGTGGCGTTGTCGTGACCCTGCCGCAACAGCCGCAGGCGAATGATGTTATTGGAAATGCAATTTTGGATTTGGGTGCGCAGGCGGTGAGCGCGGTGCCTTATGTTCCGCCAGTCTCTCCGGGGAGCGTTGAGTGCTTGGTGCGCGCCGCCGAACCAGCCGCGGAGCAGCGTCAGAACGTAGCCCATGGCCCATTTTCACGTTATCCGTTGCAAGTCATGGGAACGCAGATTTTGGTGCAAACCCCTCTGGTTGGCCGCCATCAGTTGCGGAATATCGCATTGGCGATTGCGACGGCAGAAGTACTCAGTCATCAGGGATTGCCTATTACTCCGCAGACTATCGAACAAGGTATTCGCCAAACCCGTTGGCTGGGACGTTTTCAGGTCATTCCCGCCGATGGCGCCGAGCCTGAATATGTCTTCGATGTGGCGCATAATCCCGCAGGCGCATGGGCCTTGCGGTCCGCACTTTCTACTTGTTATGAAGACCGGCCGATAACATTCGTTTTTGGGGCCATGCGAGACAAAGCTATTGGGGAGATGGCTGAAATTCTCTTCCCTCTTGCCGCACAAGTCATTGCCACGCGGGCCGATAATCCCCGGTCGGCCACGCCGGACGAGATTCGAGAGGCAGCCGCGCGCACCGCAACCGACATCGAAGATGCAGTGGATGTGGCCTCGGCGCTGGCCCAGGCCCGTTCCCTGGCCGGTTCTCGCGGCATAGTAGTTATAACTGGTTCGATATACATTGTAGGAGAGGCTATGCGGGCCTTAGGCGTGAAGGTGTAATTGCAGATGCAGAACTTGAGTACATCAGTCGGAGAGCAGGCACAACCGAAAGCCCCCTTGGCGGTGGATGTGTCTTCAGGCGCGATCAGGCTCGCGGCGAAAGATGCAGTCTCTCCTCCCGTAATCCAAGCTAGAAAACACGGCCTGCTGAGCCTGTTGCGTTCCTATTTCATATTTGATCCCCTGATCTGGCTTTACACCGTCGTGCTCGGAATCGTTTCCGTTCCAGCGTCTCTTTTCGGCGAGAAGAGTCGCATCCTTCATCGCTTCGCAAGTTTCTGGTCGTGGCTGATCATGAAGACGATTCTGTCGCCGGTCACGGTCACCGGCCTCGAAAAGATCGACACATCGAAGCCGCATGTTTATGCCGTAACCCATGCCTCCGCGCTTGATATTCCGGTGCTGTATGTTTATTTGCCATTTCAATTCAGGATCCTGTTCAAGAAAGAATTGCTCTCGTATCCGATCATCGGATGGCACCTGCGACGCTCCGGCCAAGTTTGCATTAATCAGCAGAAACCGACGCAATCGATCGCGCACATCCGCTCGGCGGTGAAGAGTCTGCAAGGCGGAATGCCGCTGGTAATTTTCCCCGAAGGCGGACGCACTCCGGATGGCGAAATCAAGCCGTTCATGCCCGGAGCGTTTTATCTGGCGATCAAAGCGCAAGCAGATATCGTTCCTATCGCGCTCGTCGGAACCTACGAATTGCTGCCCATGAACACTTACCACATTAAGTCTCGCCCGCTGGAGATGCGGGTTGGCGATCCAATTTCGACCGCGGGATATTCGCTGCGCGAGATGGAAACGCTTTCGGCAAAAGTTCACCAGGCGATGGAAGCACTGTACTACGGCGGCAAGGCTCACGTTGGCCCGGACGCCCCTGTCCGGGCGGAGCGAAGCTCAACTTAGGATTCTCCTAGCTAGCTCCATCTGTCGCCAGGGAACTGCTGAGCGTCGCTCGCTGGCGGACGAGGGCGTCCGCCCCACACGACGAAGAATATGGACAGATGGACTTCCGGATCCGCGTACGACCAGTGGATGGGGCGCTGGAGCCAGTTGCTGGCGCATGACTTCTTGAGCTGGCTGGCGCCGTCGTCGAATCTGCGCTGGCTCGACGTTTGTTGCGGAAGCGGTGTTCTTACCGAAGTGATCGTCCAGCGATTCGCGCCCGCTGAAGTTAGCGGCATAGATGCATCTCCGCATCAAATCGAATTTGCGCGTTCGCACCGCGCCAGCCCTGTTGCCAACTTCGAAACCGGAAACGCGATGGCTCTTCCATTCGCCGACGCGAGCTTGGACGTTGCCGTTTGCGGGCTGGGATTGAACTTCATTCCTCAACCTGAACTTGCTCTACAGGAAATGCGTCGCGTCACGATTCCAGGCGCAATGATCGCCGTTTACGTTTGGGATTACGCCGAGGGTGCGCGCTTTCTGCGTGAATTCTGGGACGTGGCCGCGGCGATCGACCCCGAAGCGTTCGCGTACGATCAGTCCTACCGCTTCCCCATGTGCAATCCGGATTCGCTGAGCAAGCTCTTCGAAAGCGCTTCTCTGCAGGATGTGACAGTGCGCGCGCTCGATATTTCAACCCGGTTCGCTAATTTCGATTACTATTGGCAGCCCTTCCTCACCGGACAAGGCTCTGCGCCCAACTATCTTGCGAGCCGCGATGAATCTACTCGTGCTGCGATCCGCGAGCGTCTGCGCGGTTCGATTCCGACTGATCCCAACGGCGCAATCGAACTGCCCGCGCGTGCCTGGGCTGTTCGGGGACGGCGCTAGAATTCTCGCTCTCGCGCTAACTGAACCTGACAATTCCCGTCCACTCATTGATAATGCTCAACCGGAGGATGTGAATGAAACTTCGCGTCTTATTGTCTTTATCGTTTTTGCTCTTCGTAATCGAAGCTCAGGCCGCTTCGAAACCCAGCATGGCCGATGCCGAACAGTTCATGAACCAGGCTGAAGCGCGCCTCAATGACATCGAGGTCAAAGCGGCTCGAGCCAGTTGGGTGCAGGAAAATTTCATCACGGACGACACGCAAGCGTTGTCAGCCGACGGCCAGGATCAACTTACTGCAGCGACCACGGAGTTGATAGAACAAGCGAAGCGTTTTGACGGCCTTCAGCTTCCGCCTGACCTCGCGCGCAAATTCTTGCTGCTGCGCCTGTCGTTGACTGCGCCTGCTCCCAAGGATCCGGCGCTACGAAAAGAAATGACGCAAATCGGGGCCTCGCTCGATGCCGATTACGGCAAAGGCAAGTATTGTCCAAAGCCTGACGACTGCCTCGACATCACCGCTATCGAAAAAATTATGGGAGAAAGCCGCGATCCCAATGAGCTGAAAGATCTCTGGCTGGGATGGCACAAAGTCGGCTCGCCCATGCGGCAGCGCTATGCGCGGTTTGTTCAACTATCAAATCAGGGCGCGGAGGAACTCGGGTTCAAAGACACGGGAACGCTTTGGCGCGCAGGTTACGACATGCCTCCCGATCAGTTCACCGCAGAGGTAGAGCGGTTGTGGCAGCAGGTCCGGCCGCTTTATCTGTCCTTGCATACTTACGTTCGGGCGCGGTTGGTGCAAAAGTATGGGCCGCAAATTGTTCCGCCAGATGGTCCAATCCCCGCGCACTTGCTCGGTGATCCGTGGGCACAAGAGTGGGGCAATGTCTTCCCCATTCTTGGCCTGCCGGAAAACAGCAGTGGGTACGACCTCACTCAGCTTTTGCAAGCGCAACACCTCGATGCCAAGGGCATGGTCCGTTACGGAGAAGGTTTCTACAAATCGCTGGGCTTTGCTCCTTTGCCCGAAACGTTTTGGGTGCGCTCGCTTTTGACCAAGCCTCGCGACCGCGATGTGGTCTGTCACGCCAGCGCGTGGGACATCGATAACTTTGACGATCTGCGCGTGAAGATGTGCATTCAGATTCGCGACGTTGACTTCGTCACCATCCACCACGAACTTGGCCACAACATGTACCAGCGTGCTTATGAGAATCAGCCGTTCCTGTTCAAGAACGGAGCAAACGATGGCTTCCACGAGGCGATCGGAGACACTATTGCACTCGCCATTACGCCTGAATATTTGCGAACGATCGGATTGTTGGATAAGGTGCCATCCGCTGACAGCGATATTTCTTTGCTGCTCAAACAGGCTCTCGACAAAGTCGCGTTTCTACCCTTCGGCTTGATGATCGATCAATGGCGGTGGAAAGTGTTCTCTGGCGAAGTCACCTCCGGCGATTACAACAAAGCGTGGTGGGATCTTCGTTTGAAATATCAGGGCGTCGCTCCGCCGGCCGCGCGCAGCGAAGCGGATTTCGATCCTGGCGCCAAGTATCACGTTCCCGCCAATGTGCCGTACACGCGATACTTCCTGGCGCGGATTCTTCAGTTCCAGTTCTATCGCGCCCTGTGTCAGGCTTCGGGATACACCGGACCGCTGAACCGCTGCACATTCTATGGTTCGAAAGAAGCAGGCACAAAGTTCAACAAGATGCTGGCAATGGGACAGAGCAAACCGTGGCCTGACGAGCTAGAAGTGCTGACCGGACAGCGCCAGATCGATGCCGGCGCAATGCTCGAATACTTCGCGCCGCTGCAAAGGTGGCTCGACGAACAGAATAAAGGTCAGAAGGTGGGTTGGTAGAAAACCACGTAGCTCCCGGACGCCTCGTCCGGCAAGGTTCGCGGAGCTGCAGCGCTTCGCACCGCGACGAGGGTGTCCGCCGCTACGTGTTCCTTGGTACTCCCTGGACGGGCGAGACGCCCGTCCTCCAACGCTGACTATTCCACCGGGCGTTCCAGCACCACTGGCGGAGTTTTCTTCGGCTCGCCGTTGGGAATCGCGGTCGCCGTGGTCAGTACCACTGCGGGCCGAGGCTCCGTACGGGCTGAGCGCTCGTCCCACTTGCCGAAGATCATTTTTCCCGCCGTAGTTTGCAAGACCGACGTGACCGAAATGTCGATGGTCTTACCAATCATTTTGCGCGCGTTATCCACGACTACCATCGTGCCATCGTCCAAATAGGCGACGCCTTGATTGTATTCCTTGCCTTCTTTCAGGATGAAGACCTTCATAGTCTCGCCCGGCAGCACGATCGGCTTCAGAGAGTTTGCCAATTCGTTGATGTTGAGCACCGCGACGCCTTGCAGTTGCGCGACTTTATTAAGATTGAAATCGTTAGTGATGATTTTGCCTTCGTAAAGCTTGGCGAGCTCGATCAGCTTCAGATCAACTTCGCGGACAGCGGGAAAATCATCTTCCACAATTTGTATTTGCACCGAAGCGATCTTCTGCAGGCGCTGAAGGATGTCGAGGCCACGGCGTCCGCGATTGCGCTTGAGTGAATCTGCCGAATCGGCCACCAATTGCAATTCACGCAAAACAAACTGCGGAGTCACGATTACGCCATCGAGGAAGCCAGTCTCGGCGATGTCGGCAATGCGTCCGTCAATGATTACGCTGGTATCCAAAATTTTGAAACTCTTGCGGGATTGTTTCTCGCCGCCGAAAACCCCGCCCAGCGCGGCCAGATTCAGCAAATCGCCCTTGTTGGCGCCGACAATCAAGCCGACATACGCCATCAAAAGCATAACCATGATTTGCAGGAAGCTCTGAGTGTTTCCGGCAGGGATGCTGTTGCGGATTACCAGGGCAAACAGATAGGCACCGAAAATGCCCAGAACGCTGCCAATCGCGGCTCCGATCAGACGCTTCAAACTCATCAGACGCAATCGCCACTCAAAGGTCACGACGGCAATTCCAAGCAGTGCGCCGACACCAGCATCTAATTTAGGCGAAA
>Ga0073928_10010057_pt1 | contig 11370 bp, 10 predicted proteins | sample PaiPotPPA55metaG_FD_76969 | JGI IMG/M metagenome (GOLD analysis project Ga0073928, IMG submission 76969) | Iron sulfur acid spring bacterial and archeal communities from Banff, Canada, to study Microbial Dark Matter (Phase II) - Paint Pots PPA... ...
CGTCAAGCTGATCGCTCGACTGCCGCCGCAGCGATGCCCGCACTGCCGAAAATGGATCTGCGCAAACACGCAGCATGAATAATCTGCCAAAGTAGTGCTAGCATCGCCAGCGCGCTGCGGTCACCGGCTGCCGCAAACAAGCGCGGTGACTGGCATCGCGTGTTTCCCTACGGGCTCCAGGAAGACCCTCCCCAGCCTGGACAGGACAAAACCCGGTTGAGGAATATGCCTGGGTCAAAAGCATCGTTAACCTTCCGGCACCGAACGCACGCCTTGTGCTCTTCACTGGCCCTTTTTGCGATTTAACAAAATTTTGGTAGCGAAGCCCGCTACTGTGCGGGATGGCTACAATCTCTAACGATGCCCCAATACAACATTGAACATTCAAAACTGGGTCGCTGACGATCTAACCGAAGGGAAGCTGAGACTTATGAATCCGTCACCTGCACGCGTGCACGCGTCACGCGAAGCGGCCGCCCTTGCTTGTGAGTTTCGCTGGCAACCACACTCGACGGCTTGGACTTCCCGGATGAACGCCGCTATCGGCATGACCGATGCGGTATCCGCCCGGGCGCCTCGCGCATCCCGGCCTGTGACGCACCGCGGATGGCTTCCTTCGACCGCATCATTAGCCACCGGTTGCAAATCCGGGGTACAGCGTCATGCCGCCATCGACGAAGAGCGTGGCGCCGACGACGTAGTCCGAGTCATCCGAGGCCAGCCACACCGCTGCTCGCGCGATGTCGATCGGCTCGCCGATCCGCTTGTATGGGACGAGCGCCATGAGGCTTTCGTAAGCTTGTTTTGTCTGCCAAGCCGCCGTGTTGATTGGCGTTCGAATAGCGCCGGGGGCAATGCTGTTGACGCGAATGCGGCTTGGCGCGACCTCCTGGGCGATGCTCTGCATCATCATCTTAATACCTCCTTTGGATGACGCGTAATTTGCGTGACCACTCCACGGGATTTTCTGGTGTACTGAACTCATGCAAATGATCTTGCCAGCAGCACACGACACGGTGTCGACGACCCCGCGTCGCAAGAACTCGCGTATGGCCTCGCGGGCGCAGAGGAACTGTCCTGTCAGATTGACGTTGATGACGGTGTTCCATTGATCCAACGTCATCTCGTGGAATGCCGCGTCGCGCTGTAATCCCGCGTTGTTGACGAGAATATCGACAGTTCCGAATTGCGCCACCATGGAACGGAACATCTCTTGCACCTGATCTTCTTGCGACACGTCGGCCTTTTGTGCGTAGGCGTTGCTCCCACATTTCCGTATCTCTCCGACCACCTGCTCGGCCGCATCCTCACCCACGACGTAATTTACCACGACGTCGGCGCCAGCTTGTCCCAGTGCGACCGCAACCGCACGGCCAATGCCCGAATTGGCTCCTGTCACGAGAGCCTTTTGGCCGACCAAAACTTTGGGAATCGGCCGCGAACTGACGGTGACTGCTGGTTGCTGGTTCCCGGGCGAGGTGGTCATTGAGGGCTCTCCTTATCTGTGGGTTCTGGGTTCGACCGGGCACGCAATACCAGTTCGACGAGCGCCCGCAGCGTGCTCAGTTCCGTTTCGCGTTCGCTCGCAATGTTTCGCGCGACGAAATGGATTTACTTGACTCCACGACGCTCGGCGCTACCGGCGGCAATCTCGGAGCAGATCGAGATCCCTCATCGCCGGTGATCAGACGCGAGCTGCGAGCGTAAGTGAGCCACGCCCAACACCAGTTCACGAATACCACCAATCTGTTATGAAATCCGATGAGAAAGTAGATATGAACGAAGCCCCAAAGCAACCAAGCAACCGTCCCAGTGAATTTGAAGCCTCGTAGGTCAGCAACCGCAGCCGAGCGTCCGATGGTGGCCATCGTTCCATAATCCCGGTAGCGGAAGACGGTAGTCGTGCCCGTCCCCTCGATGCGATGTCTGATGAGATTGCCGACGTATCCACCCTCCTGCTTGGCAACCGCTGCTAGGCCTGGCAATGGCTTCCCATCTATCCCCGACACCGCCGCTGCATCGCCGATGACGAAGATGTTTGGATGTGCAGCGATCGAGAAGTCGGGGTTGACGCGCACGGTATCACGCGGACCGGGTTGGATGCCGAGCCACGCGGCGACGGGGGTTGCCTTCACCCCGGCGCCCCAAATCACGGCTTGCGTAGCAATCCGCTGTCCGCCCGCAACGACGCCGTTTTCATCGATCAGTTCGATCTTCGTGTTGAGCAGGACTTGAACGCCCAATCTCGTCAGTGCGCGGTGCGCATAGGTGCCGAGCTTCTCAGGAAATTCGCCCAAGACTTTGGAGCCAGCCTCGATCAGAAGGATGCGTGCTGACGTGGGGTCAATGCGGTGGAAGTCTCGAGCAAGGGTCGTCTTAGCCAGTTCCGCAATCGCGCCCGCCATCTCGACGCCCGTGGGGCCGGCGCCGATAACCACAAACGTCATGAGGGCTCGCCGCTCTTCATCATCGCCGCACATCTCGGCCTCTTCGAAGGCAAGGAGCAGGCGACGGCGAATCGCCACTGCATCTTCCAGCGTCTTAGGTGCTGGAGCCAAGCGCGCCCATTCATCGTAGCCGAAGTAGTTGTATTGTGAGCCTGTCGCGATCACGAGCGAGCTGAAGCTAATCTCGCGACCGGCGATCGTCCTGACGCAAGAACGACCAAGGTCCACGCCGACCACCTCGTCGAGCAACACCTCTATGTTCGGGCCGTGGAGCAACCCACGTATTGGAACCGCCACGTCGGCGGGTGAGAGGGCCGCGGTAGCTACCTGATACAGCAGTGGCTGGAACAGCGTGTAATTGTTACGGTCGATCACCGTCACGCGAGCTGGACTGCCTTGCAGCGCTTTTGCCACCTCGATTCCGGCAAAGCCGCCGCCGACAATCACCACGCATGGTGACTGGGATAACGTCGCACCCGCACCGGAGTGCGTCGTTGGCGACGTGCCCGGCTTGGCCCGGACGGGACGCTGAGCTGAGGGCGAAAGAGCCATGGTACTCCCCGTTGGATACCTCAAGCGGACGGATCGGAAGCCCCCCCGCAGTCGAACCGGCGCGTGCCACCACCCATTTTCCGTGGACATACCAAGCCTTGAAACTCAAAGCATTGGGCAGCTGCGTTCCCTAATGTGAAGGGTGACGCAAACGGATCAACTCTTCATCAAGATCCGGAGCTGAAAGCTCTTCGTCCGCCGGCAAATAATTTCCACTGGCATAGCTGCGTCTGGCGACCGCATCGTGATTTCCCTTGAGCACCTCCCACCGTGTCTTGTCGCCGTCCCGCCAGAAGCGGATGTCGAAACACCGCCGTCCGAGCCGTAGATCGGTAAGCGTCACGTCCGGCAGCCAGTCCGGCAGCGCCGGATCGACGTACAGCTTTCCGCGCGGCGCATCCTGCTGCAGCCCCAACATCGCCTGCAGCAGCATGAAAGGCGAACCCGCCGCCCAGGCCTGCGGCACGTTGGCGCCGATATACTGCACCGGAAAACTCGTGGGCTCGCGCTGCAACCCACCATACAACTCCGGCAATTGGTTCAGCAGGACGTGGCTCGCCGCCCCGCTGATGTCGCGCGCTACCGCCGCCGCCTCAGCGGCAAACCCGTAGCGCCGCATCCCCATCGCGATCAATGAGTTGTCATGCGGCCACACCGCCCCGGTCTGGTAGTTGTACGGATTGAACGAGGGATGATCTGCCGACAGTGTGCGGATACCCCAACCGCTCCACATGTCCCTGCGCATCAACCGCTTCACTACGGTCCCGGCACGCTCCGGCGCGATGATGCCTGACCACAGGCACTGCCCGACATTGGACGCCACCGACAGCACCTTTTTCTTCTCTCCGTCCAATGCGAATGCATAAAAGCCAAATTTTTCGTCCCAAAAGGCCTCGTTGAATTTCTTGAACAGTACCGCCGCCTTCTTGCGCAGCGCGTTTGCGCGCCGCTTGTTGTCTAGTTCGTCGTAGATCTGCGCCATGCGCAGCCAGGCGTCGTAGACATAGCCCTGCAATTCGCACAGTGCTTTTGGCCCACGCACCAGCGTGCCATCGGGATACATCACCGAATCCCCGGAATCCTTCCACGCCATGTTCTCGTAACCGGCCGTCGAGCGCGTCTGGTATTCCTGGAACCCGTCGCCGTCGCGATCCCCGTATTTGTCGATCCAGGTCAGGCAGGCCTCGGCATTCGCCAAATGCCGCTCGATCAGGGCGCGGTCGCCGGTGGCCTCCCAGGCCGCGTGGAGCGCCACCAAATACAGCGTGTCGCGTCCGCCGTACCGTAATACGGCGTGTGCGGAATCATCTTAAAATACGCCAGCTCGCCGTAGCGCAATTCGTGGAGTATCTTGCCCGGCTCGGCGTCGCGATAGTCGTCGCGCTTCTTCGCTTGGTACTGTCCCAGCACTTCCAGCGCTCCGGCAGCGAACCCCGGATAAACGATCATCGTCTGCAACGAGACGATCAGCGTGTCGCGGCCGAATAGCGCCACGAACCACGGTAGCCCAGCGGCAGGCACGAACACCATGTGGTCCGTGCCTTTTAAGGGTAGCCGCAGGGCAGCCATGTCCTGCACTCCCTGACTGTAGCAGCGATAAAATTCCTCGTTGCTGGTTTCGATTTTCAGCACCGTGCGCTGCCACTCATCCATCCTAACGACGTGATCCGACGTTGCGCTGGTATCTGTACATTCCCGCGGCGCCCGGATGGAGCTCGAACCATCAACCAGATCGTAGATCAGGCAGCGATGCCAGGCCTGCCCGGCCCTCAGCGCGATGTCGAAGCTCAGCCGCCCATTCGCGTGCACCTCCTGCCCACCATCGCCCTCGCCGGTGCGGACGATCACCTCGCGGCAGAAATCCTTGTTGCGATAGATGAATCGCAGCGCCTGCCGCTTATGTGACCACGATGTGGTGATGCGGCCGCGCCGTACAATTTGGTTGCTTTTCACCTCGAAGAGGTCGGCGAAATCGGCACGGATCGCGATCTCTAGATTGAAGCGGACTGGGTTCTGGCTGTTGTTGGTGATGTCGATGTCCTCGTGCAGCCCGCCATTGATATGGCGGCCGATCACCAGACCCAGCGTGCGCGCCGCAATAGGCCCGTCCTCACTAAGGAAGGCGCGGTTGGTCTGGAAGATACACGCCGCGTGATAGGCGACGGCACCGCCGTTCAGCAGATCCCACAGTTCGCCATTGGCAAAAATCGCCCAAGCGCTGATCACCCTGGTGTCGCGGAAATACAGTCCGCGTGTGCTTGGCCAGTCCACCTGCCCGTCGGGCTTGGTCACCAACACCGTCTGGCCCTGATGGATAGCGATCTGGGCTGGGCCGACCTGAACCTTGAACGCCATGTGCGACTCCCGTCATCTGCCATCAGACGGAGAAGTGCTGGAAAACAATTTCCATCATTTGAATCGGGTTATGACGTGATCCCCGACCCGCAATGCATTCGCAACGATGGTCAAGGTGGGATTTACGGCCCCGATCGAGGGAAAGAAACTTGCATCCGTAACATAGAGGTTGTCGATCCCGTGTGCCTTGCAGTTGAGATCGAGCACGGATTGCGCCGGATCGGCGCCGAAGCGCATAGTTCCGGCCTGATGCGCCGTCCCGCCGATCGGGACGTTTTGCCCAAGGTAGAGCGACCTGTCGAATAAGTGGGGGTGAACTTCGAGCTTAGCGCATAGATCGCACAATTTTTCCTTCAAGCGGCGGTGAGCCGCCAAGTTGGTCTCAGTCAGATCGAGCATCACGCGCTCTCTATCGTAAAAGATTCTGTTCTGCGGCAGCGGCAAATCCTCCGACGTCAGCCAAAAGTCAAGGGAGTGCTGCGCGATCCAATCGAACGGCATTTCCGGAAACCATTGCAAGAAATCGGGTAGACCTTCGCCGTGAATCTGCGCGCCGTCCGACTTTCCGACCATTTGGATATGGCCGAGCGGATAGTCCCAATCATCGGACCCAAAATAAAAGTCGTTCAGCCCCAATGTTTTTTGAAACTTAGTCGGATTTGGTGGGCGTGAGATAGCCATGACAATGGAGTTGTTGTGTCGCATGTAATTGCGTCCCACCAGGCCTGAGTCATTGGCGAGCCCATTCGGATGGTCGCCGTTTGCTGAACGCAGCATCAAGAGGGCCGACGAGAGCGCGCCACATGCCACGATGACGATGTCGCCCGAATAGATCGTACGCTCGTCGTCGCGCACGACTTCGATGCCGGAAATCCTGCGGCCCCGCGAGTCCGTTGTCAGTTTGTTGACGTATGAATTCGTGAGCAGCGTTAAGTTCGAGTGGGCGCGCAGGGCCGGATCGACACAGACGACCTGCGCATCCGCCTTGCCGTTCGTCAGACATGGATAGCCGTCGAAGGCGTTGCAGCGGATGCAGGCCGACTGCGGCAACGGCTTGCCATCTCGTTCTTCAAGCAGGATGCCGACCGGCAGATGAAATGGATGGTGACCCTCCCGCTTGAGCCCATCGAACAATTGCTGGATGCGCGGCTCATGCGTGATAGGCGGAAAGGCATATGGCTTTTTCGACGGCGGTTCGGTGGGGTCTTCGCCACGTAGACCATGAACGTAGTAAAGGTCCTCGGCGGCTTGGTAATAGGGCTCGAACGCGTCGTACTTCAACGGCCACGCAGGGGAAATCCCGTCGGGATGCCTGATTTCATCGAAGTCCCGCTCTCGGAGCCGCAGCAGGACGGCTCCATAGACTTTGCTGTTGCCGCCAACGAAATAATGCAGGCCAGGATGAAAATTCCTGCCGTCCGAGCTATACCAGGTCTCCCGTGTCTGATAGCGCGCATCCACGAATACGGCTTGGCTGTCCCAATTCTCGCGTTCGCGTGGCAAGTAGCCACCGCGCTCCAGAAGGAGAATGCGCTTTCCGGTCTGCGCCAGACGCCATGCCATGGTGGCGCCGCCGGGCCCGGAGCCAATGACGACGACATCGTAATGTTCGCTATTGCTCATCCGGAGTTGCCTTCACACATGAAATTGCATCCAATATAGCCCCCGAGACTGGATTTGCGCTGTCCTATGAATGATAGCGTTTGAAACCGCACGGAAGTCCCGCATTTAAGTGTAATTTTTGGAAGTTAGATGATAATGCGTAATGATGTTAGATGAGATAATGCGTGATGATGACCTTGAGCATCGGCCTCACTGCCGCGATCCGCATTAGTTTGGTACTACTGTTTCTTCCTTTCAGCGCTCTGGACAAGGTCCTTAACTTCCGCGGCGCGGTCGGCCAGGCGCTCGAAGTTGCGCCGAACGTGGCCGTTGCGACCGGACTGATCGTTGTTGGATTATTTGTCGAAGTATTCATGTCCCTCGGGGTTGTAACGGGGATTGCGGATCGAGCTTGCGCCTTCGTGTTGGCGGGATATTGCGGCGCTACGGCGTTGCTTTGGAAACAATTTTGGAAGCCCGGCGATTTCTGGAGCTCAAATAATGGCCAGGGACGGACGCTATTTTGGGATTTTCTGAAAAACTTTGCTCTTGGCGCCGGCTTCCTGCTCATCACCTTTGGGACCGACGCGGCTTCGGTCGGTCGTTTTTTTGCCCACCCGTTATCGTCATCCCACCCCTACAGCGCAACACAGGAGCATGTCCGACCGTGAGCTCGGATCCCAAGCCGGCCGTATCCTACTGGCATCTCTGGACAGACGCTGGCGGCGTCAGTCATCAGACACAATGTACGATGACTGAGTTCGAGAAAGCGGCAATTGCGCCGCAAGCCTCTCGACAATGGATTGGGGCTAAGACGAAGGACACCGCGACCGTTTTCGTCACGGTGTTGCCGGTCGGCTGGATCGGAGATTGGCACGAAAACCCGAAGCCGCAATGGATCATCCCGTTGTCGGGACGCTGGTTCGTAGAATCGATGGACGGCCAGCGCGTCGAGATGGGGCCGGGCGAAATTTCTTTCGGCGAGGATAAGCATACGCGCAAAGTGGCTGGCAAGCAGGGGCACCTTTCCGGCACGCTCGGCGACGACCCCGCGGTGCTTATGATCTTGCAGTTCGAAGCTCCCCCGCCGCTTGCCTCACCTTGTCGATTCAGGTGAGCCATGGACGGCGTCGAAATCCGGCATCCACCTTTTGAGCGATATATCCTGGGAAATGCGACACTGGAGACGCTGGCGTCCGGTTTCCGCTGGATCGAGGGACCGGTATGGATGGGCGACGCCAACTGCCTGCTTTTCCAGGATCTGCCAAACGATCGCACCATGCGTTGGACCGAAGGGCTCGGCGTATCGGTGTATCGCTCGCCTTCGAATTACGCGAACGGACAGACGAGAGATCGCCAGGGACGTCTGGTCGCTTGCTCGCATCGCGGACGATGTCTTTACCGAACCGAATATGACGGCCGAGTCACGACTTTGGTCGATCGGCACAATGGCAAGCGGTTGAACGCACCGAACGATGTCGTGGTGAAATCGGATGGCTCGATCTGGTTCACCGACCCGCTCTATGGAATATCGAACGATTATGAAGGCGGACGGCAAGCCTCGGAACAGCCTCCTGCAGTCTACCGCTTCGACCCGGAACGCGGCGACATTCGGATTGTGGCGGACGATTTCGACGGACCGAATGGGCTCGCCTTCTCGCCCGACGAGAGCAGGCTCTTCGTAGCTGAGACTGGCGACCAGACCGGCGACCGTCCGCGCCAATACATTCGCGTCTTCGATGTCGGGACCGATCAGTCACCGCTCTCCGGCGGCGATATTTTTCACAAGGTTGAACCGGGCTACTGCGACGGCATGCGCGTCGACGAGGACGGCAACATCTGGAGTAGCGCGGCCGACGGTGTCCATTGCATCAATCCCAATGGGGAGCTACTCGGTAAAATCTTCGTACCCTATCGAGTATCGAATCTGACGTTTGGCGGCGCCGCAAAAAACCGTCTTTTCATCGGAGGCTCGAATACGCTTTATTCTGTCTTCCTCAATTGTCGCGGTGTGCAAACGCCGTGAACGCGCAACGGCTGTCTCGCATCACAATGGTCTGCGGCGAACCGAATCGGTCAGCCCATTTCTACGAGGCCGCTTTGGGATTCGTACAAACCGGTGAAGCGTCAATAGCCGAGCCGGCCTTCGCAAAGCTCATAGGCATTCCAGACGCGCTGGCCCGCGTCATTACACTGCAACTTGGCGAGCAGGAGATCGAACTCGTTGGCGTTCAGCCGCCGGGCAAGACTTATCCGCGCGCGGTCTCTGGGCGCAGTCTTCTCTTTCAGCATTGTGCGATCGCGGTTTCCGATATGGCGTCTGCTTACGGACGACTGTCGGCACATGCGGGATGGGAAACGATCTCAACCGATGGGCCGCAATTGCTGCCCGCTTCATCGGGCGGCGTCACCGCATATAAGTTCCGCGATCCCGATGGTCATCCGCTTGAACTGATCGCCTTCGCGCTCAACGCTATACCAGTAAAATGGCGGAGGTCTTCGACGAGCGGATTCCTTGGAATCGATCACTCCGCGATCTCAATCGCGGACACAGAACGAAGCGTCCAATTTTACGAGCAACTGGGATTGCGGCGCACGGGAGGGTCACTCAACTCTGGTCCAGAGCAGGATAAGCTGGACGATGTCGTAGGAGCGCTGGTCGAGGTGACGGCCTTAGCGCCGCCGCGATTTTCAACCCCTCATGTCGAGCTGCTTTGCTACCGGGTCGGCTGCGGCCGCGACTCGGCTCCTCCCGGAACAAATGACATAGCGGCGACGCGGCTTGTTCTGGCGGCGACAAACAACGAGATGTTGCAAGCTTTTTGCGCTCAAAACCCTGATGCAATCCTATCGGGTCCGGTGCGGTTTGAAAATGGCGCGTTACGCGCAATGTTGCGCGATCCGGATGGTCACCTGCTTTGCCTCGAGGCTTTCCAGTAACGGAAGTCGCGCGTTTTCCCCAATCACGGCCGGACAAGTCGTTATCGCAGGATTCGCAACGAGGAGACACGCAAATGCCTTTGCCGCCGGCTTTCGCCGCTGGGACAAGTAGCCGGTGTTGACGATACAGCCACCTTCGCCGTGGCGCTTGAGCAGCGGCACGAATGCCTTCACGCCACGCACCACGCCCATCAAATTGATATTTATCACCCAGCGCCAATCCTGCAGCGAAATATTGTCGGCGCCGGCGCCGCCGTTTGCACCGGCATTATCGCGAACGGATATGTTATGTACCTTTCAGAAGGCCTCGACTGTGGCCTTCACCACGCGCTCGATGGCGGCATAGTCGCGCGCACCGGATGCCAGGCGTCGCTAACGGTCCAGCCGTTGCGCGTCGCCGAGGGTCTAGGCGTCGCTAAGGCATCGATGTTGACGTCTTGCCATAAAAAAAGGTAGCCGGCGCCGCATTCCCCATCTGATACCGTTCGGATACTATCAAGTATCGAAACCGCATTCCCCGAGCGGATGCGCTTACTGGCGTTAACTCAATCAATCACGTGAGGTCTGGCATGATCATCGGGAAATCCGCAGTCAGGTTGATTCCGTTGGGAATGCTTTTTGGAGGGGAGGCATTATCAATCTGCTCGAACTCATCGAGCAGATCACCTACCTGCTTTTTTTGAGCCGCCTTGATGAATTGCAAGAAACCGAAGAACTGAAGGCCACCTTGCACGGACCGTGGGTGACGGTATGAGCGTGGCCAAGACCAGAGCGCCTGCCCGCAAGGCAGCCAAGGAGTCCCAGGAGCAGAGTGCGGCTGCACCTTCTCCTTTCCCGCCGATCGCCGATTACGCGTTCCTGTCCAATTGCCACACCGGAGCCCTCGTGGCTCCCGCTGGAGCGATCGACTGGCTTTGCGTGCCCCGCTTCGACGCGCCGAGCGTGTTCGGCAGCCTGCTTGACCGGGAGGCCGGAAGCTTTCGGTTCGGGCCTTTCGGGATCAACCACCCGACGACACGGATCTACGAGCCGGGCACGAACGTCCTGGCCACGACGTGGAAGACGCCGTCCGGCTGGATTCTCGTCCGCGACGCGTTGACGATCGGGTCTCGGGATCACGAGGACGAGATCACACCTCACACCCGGCCTCCTGCCGACGACGACGCCGACCATCTGCTGGTGCGGACGATCCTCTGCCTCGAAGGCAGGGTCGAGGTCGAGCTCGTCTGCGAGCCTGCCTTCGACTACGGCCGCGTGTCGGCGCAGTGGACCGCAGTCGACGGCGACCGCCATGTCGCCGATGCGACCGGTGCGGGACAGACGATCCGCCTCCGCTCGGATCTCGCATTAGGGATCGAGGGCAACAGCGTACGGGCGCACCACATCCTGGGGCCAGGCGACCGGGTGTATTGTGCACTCTCCTGGGACGAAGGACTCCCTGCACCACGGGACGCCGACGAGGCCGAGGCTCGAA
>Ga0073928_10010060_pt1 | contig 11364 bp, 10 predicted proteins | sample PaiPotPPA55metaG_FD_76969 | JGI IMG/M metagenome (GOLD analysis project Ga0073928, IMG submission 76969) | Iron sulfur acid spring bacterial and archeal communities from Banff, Canada, to study Microbial Dark Matter (Phase II) - Paint Pots PPA... ...
ATCACCGCATCCAGCACCACCAATCCTTGCAAGCCCGCCTTCCGCGCAGCTTCCGGATAACCCGGCTCCACCTTCGTTACAATCCGTTTCTCCATGGTTTCGGGAGAGATTCGCAACCCCGACTCCGCAACCGTCGCGCGCGCTTCCAGTTCGTTCCAGGACCTTTGCCACTGCCACCATCCCAGGCCGGCCAGCGCCAGCATGCAAACAAACAGCGCATAAAATCCGCCCCGTCCAATGCGAATTCTACGCTTTGGCTCAGCAGGCAGCTCTGCTGTGGCCACCGGCACTTCCGCCGTTACAGGTTCGCCGTTCTCTTCTTTTTCGAAATCTCTGAAATCGACCGGTTGAGAAGCGGAGCGATAAATCCAATAGCGGATCATCTCCCGCTGCTCGACCGACAGCCCCACAAACTCGAACCCGCTACGGAGGCGTGACTGATAACGCACCAGTGCGCGCGCGCGGATCGGCACGCCAACATTCGGAAGGCGCAGCTCGACCGCCACCTGTTGGCCCGCGGCTAATTCTCCGGCCACCACCGCGCCCACACCGGCCTCGCTGATGTCGGTGCAACGCCCAGGTAAATTTTCGGGGACCGCGGATCGCAATGCGATTAAGTCCAGGGGAACGTTAATGCGATGCCGAGGGGAACCGCGCTCTCGCGTTTCTTCTAACACCGGCGATCGAGCTGCACTCATCAGATTGCCTCCGCGGGATCGAAAGTCCTAGGTCGAAAATTCTGTCATGCGGCTGGAATCAACCGGCTGGAATCAACAACGAAGACGGCGCTTACGAGGATCGTTCCTCCAAGTATATCGGAAACGCGGGAAGGGAAACGCTGGAATAGTTTTCCTGGGGCGTCAGTCCTGGAAGTGTTCTCTTAATCCATGTCCCGCCAGTTTGGCCCCACTCCGATTTCCACCAGCAGCGGAACCTCAAGCGAATGCGCGTTCTCCATGTGCTCGCGCACCAGCGGCTTCAGGGCGTCCAGTTCGCTCTCCGGCACTTCGAACACAAGTTCATCGTGCACCTGCAGAGTCATCCGCGACTTCAGTCCGCGCTTCCTAATCTCCCCATCAATTCGGATCATCGCCAGCTTGATCAGATCGGCGGCCGTTCCCTGGAGCGGAGTGTTCACCGCCGTGCGCTCCGCAAACCCGCGCTGGGTGGCGTTCTTGCTGTTAATCTCAGGAATCGGGCGAACACGCCCGAACAGCGTCGAGACTTTCTGATCGCGGCGCGTCTGCTCGAGCGTTGTATCAATGAACGCCCGCACTCCCGCATACTTTTCAAAATACGCATCAATGAACTTTCTCGCCTCACTCGGCTCAATACCCAAATTCTGCGAAAGTCCAAACGCCGACAAGCCGTAGACAATCCCGAAGTTCACCACCTTCGCCTGCCGCCGGTGGTCCGGCGTAACCATCAGCGGCGGAACGCCAAATACCTGTGACGCGGTCAGCGTGTGAATATCATCCCCGCGCCGAAAGGCTTCCACCAGCAGCTTGTCTTTCGAAAAATGTGCCAGCAGCCGCAGTTCGATCTGCGAATAATCCGCCGCCAGCAGGACGTGCCCCGGCTCGGCGATAAACGCCGCCCGAATCTCTCGCCCAAGTTCCGTGCGAATCGGAATATTCTGCAGATTCGGATTCGTCGAAGACAACCTGCCCGTCGCCGTCCCAGTCTGCCCGAAAGTCGTATGCACGCGGCCGCTCTGGCTGCGAATAAGCGCGGGCAATGCATCCACATAAGTCGACTTCAACTTCGTCAATTGCCGGTACTCCAGCACCAGCCGTGGAACTTCGTGATCCGCCGCCAGTCCTTCCAATACATCCACCGCTGTGGAAATCTTTTTTCCTTTCCCGTATTTCACCGGCATCGGCAGCGCGAGCTTGTTGAACAGCACATCGCCCAATTGCTTCGGTGAATTGATGTTGAACTCCACGCCGCAACGCTCATAAATGTCCCGCGCCTTGGCGTCGGCCTCGCGCAGCAACTTCACCGACATCTCGCCCAGCGCTGCCGGATCAATCTTCACTCCCGCATCTTCCATGCGCGCCAGCACGGGTACGAGCGGCGCATCGATCTCCTCGTAAACTGACGTCAGTCCCTGGTCGTCAACCTCTTTGCGGAGCGTGCTCGCCAACCTGCCAGTGACATCCGCCGCCTCCGCCAGGTTGCCGCTAAGCTTCAAATTGAATCTCCGCAGCGCAACCTCCGGCAACGAATGCGTCGAGTAAGTCGGGTCGAGCAGGTAGGAATACAGCATCGGATCGTGCTTCACTCCAGCCAGCGCGATACCCTGCTCGCCGAAATGGTGGAGCGCGGACTTGAGATCGTGAACCGCCTTCGGCGCAGCGGCATCTTCGAGCATACTTTTGACTCGATCGGCGAGCGCCTTGTCTTCCAGCGTGACCATCGCCCCAGCGCCCGGCGCATTCGAAACAGCAACGCGCTTTATAACTGCCTCACTTTGATCCTCCGCATCCGCGGGCTGCAAAGCCAGAAACCTCGACTGCGCGGGCTGAGGCTCGTCTTCTTCTGCAGTACTCTCGGTAAAAATGCTCTCAGTGTCCTCTGTCGGAATTGCTAGCGCGAGCGGCGCGTTCTCGCCCAAGCCTCGCAAGTACTCTTCGAATTCAGCCTTCGACTTTATCTCCCGGTAGTCGCCCTCTTTCACTTCCACTACTGGAAGCAATTCTTTCAGCAACGAAGTAAATTCGAGCTCGGCAAACAGGGCGCGCAGCGATTCAAGGTCCGGGTCGCCGGCTTTCATCGCGGCAACATCCAGCTCGACTGCCACGTCGGTATCAATCGTCACCAGTTGCTTGCTGTAGAGGATGTTGTCACGATTGTTCTTCAGCGATTCCCGATACGACTTCTTCTCCACCTCAGCGGCATGTTCCAGCGCTTGTTCCACGCTTCCAAAGCGCTGAATAAGGTCCACCGACCCCTTGTCCCCGATCCCCGGCGCCCCCGGAATGTTATCCACCGAATCGCCGCGCAGCGCCATCACGTCCACTACTTTCGACGGAGGCACTCCCAGAATTTCCTCCACCTTCGCCGCATCGCAAATCAGATTATCCTTCGGCGGATTCAGCACACAGACCTTGTCGTTAACCAACTGCAACATATCTTTGTCGCTCGACACCACAAACACCGGATACGATTCCGCTGCCGCCTTCCGCGCCAGCGTTCCGATCAGATCGTCGGCTTCGTAACCTTCCAGCTGCAAAATTGGGATCCGATACCCCTCCAGCGCCCGCCGGATGTATGGAATCTGCTGCGCCAGATCCCCCGGCATCTCAGCGCGGTTCGCCTTATATCCGCCATATTGTGATTCTTTGAACGTCTGAGTCTTGATATCGAACTTGCGGATCGTTGTGATCGCTTCCGCCTGCTGATTACGGATCGTCGGCGCGCCCACATCGAACACTGCCGCCAGATACTCAGGCGAAAAATCGTCGCGCAGCTTCCTCAGCATGTTGACGAAAACATACGTCGCCGCCGTCGGAACCCCAGTCTTAGTAGACATAGGCCGCTGCCGCGCCATCGCGTGATAGGCGCGAAATATGAACGACATCGTATCGATCAGGAAGATCCGGCCCTTACTATGAGCAGGAGCGGCCAGAGGTTCAGGCGCGGCACTCCCTTGCGGCGAAGATTTCTTTTTGGCAGGCAACGAGCCAAGTTTAACAGCTATGGAATTCCAAATGCGTGTTTGCCCCTGTGTGCCCCTGTGCTCTCTGTGGTGAAGATTCTGGCCAAGCGCGTATCATATGGAGTCTTCAGCGCTCGCCACGCTGAGGGCTGAATGCTGAGTGCTGGATGCTGCCCTTCAAGCTTGTCTATAGTGACTACTATTATCTGCCCATCGGCTCCCATGTTTTTCCCGCGGAAAAATACAAGCGCATTCATGACCGGCTGCTCGCGTTCGGAATTGCCGAGCCTTCCGATTTTGTTACCCCTCGTCCGGCGACCGACCAGGACGTTCTGCTCGTGCACACTCCGCAGTACCTCGAGAAATTGAAGACTGGCACGCTCAGCGCGCGCGAGCAGATGGAACTCGAAGTCCCTTTTTCTCCCGGGTTGGTGAAGGCCTTCTGGCTCGCGGCGGGCGGCTCCATCTTGGCCGCGGATTCCGCGCTCAGCAACGGAATAGCAATCAGTATCGGCGGAGGATTTCATCATGCGTTCCCCGATCACGGCGAGGGCTTCTGCATGATCCACGACGTGGCCATCGCCATCCGCCGCATGCAGCGTGACAGCAAGATTCGCTATGCAATGACTGTCGATTGCGACGTGCATCAAGGCAATGGCACGGCGGCGATCTTCGCCGGCACACGCACTGCCAGTGAGCCACTGCCATCCGTGCCCACCTCCACGCTGACCCCTGCTAAGACAAAAATGCGCGGCAGTCACGCCGGCGATGTTTTTACCATCTCGCTTCACCAGGAAAATAATTATCCGGCGTGGAAACCTCCCTCTTCGATCGACATCGATCTCCCCGACGAAATCGGCGACGACGACTATCTCGCATGGCTCGACAACGCGCTCAGCTCCGGCCTTCGCCAGTCTGATCCGGAGTTACTCTGCTACATCGCCGGAGCCGATCCTTATCGCGAAGACCAGCTCGGCGGCCTGTCGCTCACCATTGACGGATTGAAGAAGCGCGACGAACTCGTCTTCCGCGTCGCCAAAGCTCGCGGCATCCCCGTAATGGTCACCCTCGCCGGCGGCTACGCGCGGAATGTGGAAGACACGGTTAAGATTCACTGCAACACGGTCATCGCCGCGAAGGAAGTGTTTACGAAGTAGCGGGTTCGAACCTGACGGCTGACGGCTGGCGGCTGAAAGCGCCCGGCCTGCGCACGTCTTCCCGCCTGCTAAAATAGTGATGGTCCCGCATGTTCGAGAATCTCCAGGAAAAACTTCAGCGCGCCTTCAAATCTCTCCGCGGACAAGCCGTCCTCACCGAAGAGAACATCGCCGAGGCGATGAAGCAAATCCGCCTGGCGCTGCTTGAAGCCGACGTCAACTTCAAAGTCGTCAAAGACCTTATCGACCGGATACAGGCGAAGGCCATCGGTCAGGACGTGCTGACCGCGCTCTCTCCTGGCGAGCAGGTCATCAAAATCGTCCGCGACGAACTGGTGGAAACTCTCGGCAAAGACACGGCCAAGCTGAAATTCGCCTCGCAACCGCCAACCGTCGTGCTGATGGCCGGCCTGCAGGGCTCGGGCAAGACTACTACCTCCGGCAAGCTCGCTAACTGGCTGAAGAATGGCGGACACCGCCCGCTGCTGGTCTCGGTCGACGTCTACCGTCCAGCCGCGCGCGAGCAACTCAAAGTCGTCGCGGCGGCCATCAAGGCCAACCTCTACGAAGGCGAGATCGGTGAAGCGGGCGTCGAAGCGAATACCGCGACCGTCGAGCGTCTCGCCAAAGAAGCGCGGCGCGAAGCGATCAACACTGGCTGCGACGTGCTCATCGTCGACACCGCCGGCCGGCTCCATATCGACGACCAGCTCATGGACGAGATGCAGTCACTCAAGCGCCTGCTCAATCCGCAGGAAATTTTATTTGTTGCTGATGCGATGACCGGACAGGACGCCGTCAAATCGGCGGACGAATTCCACAAGAAGCTCATGCTCACCGGCGTCATCCTCACCAAAATGGACGGCGACGCGCGCGGCGGCGCGGCCCTCTCCATCCGCCAGGTCACCGGCCAGCCCATCAAGTTCATCGGTGTCGGCGAAAAATATGACGCGCTCGAGCCCTTCCACCCCGACCGCATCGTCTCGCGCATTCTCGGCATGGGCGACATCCTCTCGCTCATCGAAAAAGCCGAATCGCAGATCGACAAGAAAAAAGCCCAGGATCTTGCCACCAAAGCCTTCACCGGCGACGGTTTTTCGCTCGAAGATTTCCGCGATCAGCTACGGCAGGTTCGCAAAATGGGATCGCTGCAAAGTCTCATGGGCATGCTGCCCAGTGTTGGCGCTTTTTCCGGGCTGCAGAAAGCCGCCGACAAGGTTGACGAAAAACAGATCAACCGTGTCGAGGCCATCATCAATTCCATGACCGGATACGAGCGCAACCATCATGAAGCCATCAACGGCAGCCGCCGCAAACGCATCGCCCGCGGCTCCGGAACCAGCGTGCAGGAAGTCAACAACTTGCTCCGCCAGTACGCCCAGATGAAAAAAATGTTCAAGCAGATGGGCAAGCCCAGCTTCGCGCGGAGAATGGCCGGGATGAAGTTTCCGGGAATGTAAAAGGGGAGCCGAAGACGGCTCCCCATTTTGCATTCTGTATTCGGTCGGAAATTGCGAGACCGCAATGAGCTACTCTTTCTTTTCTTTTCCTTCAGCCTCGTCAGCGGCGATATCCTTCTGCGCCTGTGCTTCGGCATCGGCGTTCTCCATCGCCTTGCGGTTCTCCTCGGCGCGTTTGGCGCGGACTTCGGCGCGCTTCTGGCGCTTTTCGTCGAGCACCTGCTCGCTACCCAGCAATTCGATGAATGCCTTTTCGGCACCGTCGCCCTTCCGCCACGCGGTGCGAACGATCCGCAGATACCCGCCCTGGCGGTCACCAAAGCGCGGAGCCACGGTATCGAAAAGTTTGCGGACCGCTTCGTCCGTCATCAAATAGGCCGCCGCCCGACGCCGCGCCGCCAGATCGCCCTTTTTCCCGAGCGTGATCATCTTCTCGACCTGCGGACGCACCGCCTTCGCCTTGATCACGGTCGTCTCAATGCGTTCTTCCATGATGATCGAAGTCACCATGTTGCGCAGCATTGCGCGCCGATGCGAAGTGGTTCGCCCTAACTTGTATCCTGCAACTTTGTGACGCATGAATCCCTCTTGTTTTGGTGGAGCGACGGGCGCCCTCGCCCGTCACCCCATCACAGATCGTTATTCTTACAGATCGTTATTTCTACAGATCGTTGTCGCCGTATGCCGAAGCGGGCAGCACCTGGTTCGAAGTCGGTCCGGGCACGGCGTTCCCGTGCTCGTCGATCTTCATACCCAGGCTCAGACCCATCGAGGAGAGTATCTCCTTGATCTCGTTCAGCGACTTGCGCCCGAAGTTTTTCGTCTTCAGCATCTCGGCTTCGGTCTTCTGCACCAGTTCGCCAATCGACTGAATGTTCGCGTTCTTCAGGCAGTTGTAGCTGCGCACCGAGAGTTCGAGTTCCTCGACCGAACGGTTCAGGTTCTCGTTCTTGATCTCAGGCCTGCGCTCTTCGCTTGCCGACGCGGTTTCGATTTCCTCTTCGAAGTTGATGAAGATATTCATGTGATCCTTCACCAGCTTCGCCGAGAGTCCAAGCGCATCGCCTGGAGTGATCGAACCGTTCGTCCAGACCTCGACCGTCAGCTTGTCGTAGTCGGTGATCTGCCCCAAACGCGCCGCTTCGACGGTGTAGTTGCACTTGCGCACCGGCGTGTGCACGGAATCGATGGGAATGAATCCGATGCCCAGATCATCCTCGAAATTCTTGTCCGCAGAAACGTAACCGCGGCCGCGCTTCAGGCGCATTTCCATTTCGAGTTTGCCGCCTTCGCTCACCGTTGCGATGTAAATTTCCTTGTCGAGCACTTCCACATCGCCATCGGCTTCGATCATGCCGCTCGTAACCACACCCGGCTGATCGGCGCGCAGATAAATCGCCTTTGGACCATCTCCCGCAAGTTTGAACGGAACCTGCTTCATGTTGAGGATGATGTCGGTCGCATCCTCGACCACGCCCGGGATTGACTGGAATTCATGCAGCACGCCTTCGATCTTCACCGCGGTAACCGCCGCGCCTTCGATCGAACTCAGCATCACGCGCCGCAGCGCATTGCCGATGGTGGTGCCAAATCCGCGCTCAAACGGCTGCGCCCAGAACATCCCATATTTGTCAGTAAGCGAACTGGTATCACTCGCCAGCCGTTTCGGTTTTTGAAAACCTCTCCAAAGCATCGTGCGTTTCTCCTCTCGGCCATGTGGCTCGATCCTGCTCGCTGAGCGGCCCGGCTCAGGTCACAGCAGGAAAGGCTGATCTGGCACGAATGGTAGGCCAAAAAATCAGTTCGTTGGTCACTAGTCGATGGTCGTTCGCGGGTCTCTGGTCTTGCCAACGACTACGGACCAACGACAGACCGCTACTTGCTGTACAACTCAACTATCAGCTGCTCGTTCACCGGGAGTTGGATATCCTCGCGTTTCGGCAGCGCAATTACGCGCCCTTTGTAGTTCTCGCGATCGATCTCCAACCATACCGGCGCCGGCTGATGACTGGCAAAATCCTTCGCGATTTCGAGAATTGGAACCTTGCGGCTGCTCTCCCGAATCGCAATCTCTTCTCCCACCGTGACCTCGTACGAAGGGATGTTGACCTTCTTACCATTCACCTGCACGTGTCCGTGACGCACCAACTGGCGCGCCTGGCGACGGGAAATGCCGAAGCCCAGCCGGTAGACAACGTTATCCAAACGCCGCTCGAGCGACTCCAGCAGCTTCGCACCCGTCACACCTTTGGATTTGACCGCGTTCTCGAAGTAATTCCGGAACTGGCCTTCCTGGGTGAAGTAGATGCGCTTTGCCTTCTGTTTTTCGCGCAACTGCAGACCGTAGCCTACAACCTTGGTCTTCTTGTCTTTCCCGTGTTGTCCGGGAGCGAAGTTGCGCTTCTCAATAGGACATTTGTCGCTGAAGCACTTGGTGCCTTTCAGGAAGAGCTTGATGCCCTCCCGGCGACAAAGACGACACACTGCATCGGTATAACGTGCCAAGTTGTTCTCCTTAGTTAGATGACCGGTTTACAGGTTTGGCTTCACCCTTCATCCCGGACGAAATTCAGCTGCTGTTCAAACTACATGTAGAGACAAGGTTTGCCGCGTCTCAGCAGCCAAGACGCGCAAGCCGCGTCTCTACAATTACACTCTGCGCCGTTTCGGCGGCCTGCAACCGTTATGCGGAATCGGCGTCGTGTCCTTAATGGACCGTACTTCAATTCCCGACGTGGCCAGAGCGCGCACTGCCGACTCCCGTCCCGATCCCGGACCGCTCACCCGCACATCCACCGTGCGCACCCCGTGATCGCGCGCCATGCTGGCGGCGTTCGACGCGGCCTGCTGCGCCGCAAACGGAGTCCCTTTGCGGGACCCGCGAAAACCAAGCGAGCCTGAACTCTTCCATGCCAGCACATTGCCGCTCATGTCCGGTATGGTCACGATGGTGTTATTGAAAGAGGCTTGGACGTGCACCAGTCCGTGCGGGACGTGCTTGCGCTCTTTCTTCTTGAACGTCTTTTTTTTGCCTTTTTTCTCGGGCACCGCTGGGGCGCCGCCTGCTGCTGCCGGTTTTGCCATGTTTGGAGTTCTCAGTTCTCGGTTCTCAGTTCTCAGTAAAACCGTTCTCCGCCGTAAACTGAGAACTGATAACTGACAACTGACAACCGGTTTTACGCCTTTGCCGTCTTCTTCTTCTGCGCGACCGTGCCTTTGCGCGGACCTTTGCGGGTACGAGCGTTGGTGTGTGTGCGCTGTCCTCGAACCGGCAGGTTCCGGCGATGGCGGAATCCGCGATAGGATCCGATTTCGATGAGCCGCTTGATGTTCATCGAAACGTCTTTGCGCAAATCGCCTTCCACCGAGCCTTCCGCCTCGATGACCTGGCGGATGCGGTTGACCTCGTCTTCTCCAAGGTCGGAGACTTTCTTCATCGGGTCCACTTTCGCTGCGTCCAGAATGCGCGCCGCGCGTGAATTGCCGATGCCGTAGATGTAAGTGAGCGCGATATTCGCGTGTTTGTTGCGCGGAAGATCGACGCCTGCAATACGAGCCATGATCCCTCTCTTGTGGTAGCTCTCAGCTGTCAGCTATCAGCCGTCAGTAACTGCAAAATCCTTCTTACTTAACCCTGACGCTGCTTATGTTTCGAATTCTCGCAGATCACCCGCACTACTCCCTTGCGGTGGATGACCTTCCACTTATCGCAAATTTTCTTAACCGATGCTCTTACCTTCATGATCCCTCACGTAGCGACGGACGCATTCGTCCGTCCCGCCCAGGCGAAGCCCGGCGGCAGTTTATTTGTAGCGGTACACAATCCGCCCGCGATTCAGATCGTACGGAGAAAGTTCGACCGCGACCTTGTCTCCCGGCAATATCCGGATGAAGTTCTTCCTCATCTTGCCGGAAACATGCGCCAGCACCTGGTGTTTGTTTTCGAGCTCCACCTTGAACATGGCATTGGGCAGCGGTTCGACAACCGTCGCCATCACTTCAATCGCGTCTTCTTTGCTCATCGACTCCTTAAAATCAGTTCTCAGTTCCCAGTTCCCGGTTCTCAGTATTAATTCCGATCGCTTCTCATTGAGAACTGAGAACCGGGAACTGAGAACTTTTCTTCACTGGGTCAAAATCATCGGCCCTTGTCGCGTTACCGCAACGCAATGCTCAAAGTGCGCGCTGTAGCTGCCGTCAAGCGTCACAGCCGTCCACTTGTCGTTCAAAACTTTAGCCTCAGGACGTCCCGAGTTCACCATCGGCTCAATCGCCAGGACCATGCCTTCGGTCAACTCCGCGCCCTGGCCCTTCTTGCCAAAGTTCGGAATCTGCGGCGCTTCATGCAGCTTCGTCCCGATGCCGTGTCCAACAAAATCTCGCACCACGCTGAACCCGTTCGCTTCCACGTGTTTCTGTATCGCCGACCCAACGTGTCCGACCGTGTTCCCAATCTTTACCTGCTCGATGCCCTTGTACAGCGAAGCCTCGGTCACTTCGAGCAGCTTCTTCAATTCCGCCGTCAGATCATCGCCAACAGGCACTGTGATGGCAGCGTCTCCGTAATACCCATCGCATACAACTCCGCAGTCGATGGAAACAATGTCGCCCGTTTTCAGCGTCCGCTTTTCCGATGGGATCCCGTGCACGATCTCTTCATTGATCGAAGTGCACAGCACACATGGATAGCCGTAATATCCCTTGAACGCCGGAGCAGCCCCGAGGTCCGCGATCAGTTTCTCAGCGGCCTGCTCCAGGTCCATGGTCGTAACGCCGGCCGCCACTACACCTTTCAAGTGGTTCAGAACCTGGCGGACCATCTTCCCGCTCCGCCTCATCTTTTCGATCTCTTCCGGCGATTTGCGGATGATCCGGTCTTCTCCAAAACTCATAATTAATTCTAGCTTCGCCGATTCTAACTTCGCCGACTTTAGCTTCGCCGTTCCGCTACTCGCATCCGTCCTTGAAATGATTGTCAATCACGGCGAAAATCTGCGCCGTAACCTCATCCATCGTGCGATCCGCGTTGATTGCAACCAGCCGCCGCTGCGCCCGGTAGTAATCCGCCACCCGCCGGGTCTGCGTC
>Ga0073928_10010061_pt1 | contig 11362 bp, 9 predicted proteins | sample PaiPotPPA55metaG_FD_76969 | JGI IMG/M metagenome (GOLD analysis project Ga0073928, IMG submission 76969) | Iron sulfur acid spring bacterial and archeal communities from Banff, Canada, to study Microbial Dark Matter (Phase II) - Paint Pots PPA... ...
CCGCGCGCGGCCAGGCGCTCGCGCTGTTGCTCCGGGCGGCACCAGACCACGATCAGCCGGTCGAGCTCGTGGTCGTAGCCGGTTTCAATCAGCAGCGCCGCTTCCACCACCGCCACCTGTGGGCCGCCGGGCCGCGCCAGCTCCGCCAGCCGCCGCTCCAGCTCTTCAAAGACGCGCGGGTGGACGATGCGGTTAAGCCGGGAGAGCTTCTCCGCGTCCGCAAAGACAATCGCGCCCAGCTTGGCGCGGTCGATGCGGCCTCCCGGCTCGAGCACGCCGGGACCGAACTCGCGCACAATCTCCGCGAAAGCCGGCCGCTCGGGCTCGATCAGCTCGTGCGCCAGAGCGTCGGCATCGAGCACCGCGCAGCCACACTCCCGCAGCATCGCGGCCACTGCGGATTTGCCACAGGCGATGCCCCCGGTCAATCCGGCGCGCAGCATCGGTCTAGACGGAGGCGTGCTGGGGCGACGCCTGGCCGCGGCGCAGGCGCGCGGCCTTCACCGTATTGCACATCAGCATGGCGATGGTAAGCGGCCCGACGCCGCCCGGCACCGGCGTGATGGCCCCCGCCACGCCGGCCACGTCCGGATGCACGTCGCCCACGAGCGCGGAGTTCTTCGCGCGAAAGCCCGCCAGCCGCTCGGGGAAATTTGCAAAGAGGCGCGCGGCCAGCGCCGCATCGGTGATCACGTTCTGGCCGACGTCGATCACGGTCGCGCCGGTGCGGATGTAGTCCGGCGTAATCATCGCCGCGCGCCCCATCGCCGCAACGACGATATCGGCGCGGCGCACGGTCTCCGCGAGTTGATGCGTCTTCGAGTGGCAGACGGTGACGGTGGCGTTCGCATGCAGCAGCAGAAGCGCCATCGGCTTTCCGACGATGTCGCTGCGGCCGATCACCACCGCGTTCGCGCCTTCGATCTCGATTCCGCTCCGTCGCAAAATTTCCATCACCCCCGCCGGCGTGCAGGCCACAAGCGTTGGCCGCCCGGCCACCAGCCTGCCCACGTTGAAGGGATGAAAGCCGTCCACGTCCTTCGCCGGGTCCACCGCTTCGAGGATTCTCTTCGCGTCCACCTGCGGCGGCAGAGGCATCTGCACCAGGATGCCGTCCACGTCGTCGCGCTGGTTCAATTCCTCCCCCAGCGCCAGCAACTCCGCGGTGGTGATCGTTGCCGGAGGCGTCAGCAAAAAGCTCGCGAGGCCCAGCTTGGCGCACGCCGCGATTTTGCTCTTTACGTAAAGCTGCGAGGCGGGGTTATCGCCTGCGAGCACGGCGGCGAGCCCGGGGCGAATTCCGGCGGCGCGCAGTTCCGCGATTTCGCTTTGAAGCTCTGCGTAAATCTGCTCGCGGATGGCGTTGCCGTTCAGGATGCGCGCGCTCACGAATCAGCCCCCGGAAAATTTAGTCCCGCGAAACGCCATCATAGCACACGCGCTTGGGCCGGGAGGATGGGCGCGCATTGCGCGGCGCCGGGAAGACTGCTAGTCTTCGACGAATTCGCGCGCCAAAGCGGGCGCCCATTTCGGGGTCGCTCGAAGCGAGGAGAAAAAATGAGCATCGTAAAGCGCATCGAGCCCCTATCGGCCATGCGGATTGCCGGGATTCTGTACGCCGCACTCGGTCTTGTCGCGGGAGCGATGTTCTCGCTCATTTTTGCGACCATGGGATCCTTCCCAATGAAGGATGGGCAGTCGGCTCTGCCGTTTCCACTGCGGATCCTTTTCGGCGGGCTGGCTGTGGTTTTCCTTCCGATCTTCTATGGAGTGATGGGTGCGCTGATGGCCGGCCTGGGTGCGGCGCTCTATAACGTCGTGGCCAAGTGGGTCGGCGGCATCGAGGTGGAAGTCGGCTGAGGCGCTCCGGGCCGGCGGCGGAGTTTTCCGGCCGGCCCAGAGGATCTTCTTTCCGCGCTAGTAGATGTCGTACTGCTCCCAGTGCAGCGTCGGATCTGCCTGGATGATCACGCTCTTGCGGATCCAGCCCTCGAGCTCCTCGATCAGCGAAGACTCGCGCGTCTTCAGCGCCTTCGCGATTTCCGGATGCACGCGCAGCGTCAGGCTGCCCGCCTCGATCTCCGGTGCCATCTTCCGCGCCTCCACCTGAATCTCGTAGCAGAGAGTGGGAACGGACTTCACCATGCCGGAGCCGGTGCAGTAGGGGCACGGCTGGCAGAGCGTGCGCTCGAGCGCCTGCTTGGTGCGTTTGCGCGTGATGGCCACGAGCCCGAATTCGTTGAAGCGCAAAACCTTCGAAGGGGCGCGGTCCGCCCGCAGCGCCTCTTCCAGCGCCGCCATCACTTTTTCGCGGTTGCGGCGCTCTTCCATGTCGATGTAATCGATCACGATGATGCCGCCAAGGTCGCGCAGCCGCATCTGCCGCACGATTTCCTTCGACGCTTCGACGTTGGTGCGCACGATCGTATCTTCGAGCCGGTTCGACCCGCGCCCGACGAACTTCCCCGTGTTGACGTCAATCGCCACCAGCGCCTCAGTGTGATTGATGACGATGTAGCCGCCCGACTTCAGCCAGACCTTCGGCCGCAGGCCCTTGTCGATCTCCTGCTGGATTCCGAATTCCTCGAAGACCGGCGTTTCCTTGCTGTATAGCTTCACGCTGTTGACGAGCTGCGGCTGGAAGCGGCTGACGAAGTCCACCACCTTGGTGAATTCTTCCTCGCTGTCCACCCAGATCGCTGCGTAGTCCGGGCTCAGGTAATCGCGCAGGATGCGCTCGACAAGGTTCAGGTCCCGGTGCAGCAATGCCGGCGCCCGGCGCTGCTCTGACCGCGCCTTGATGTCGTTCCACGTGTGCATCAGGAACTCGACGTCGGTGCGGATCTCTTCATCCGAAGCGTGCCCGGCGGCCGTTCGCACGATAAAGCCGCCGCTCGCGCCCTTCTTCGCTTCCGTCACCAGATGGCGCAGCCGCGCCCGGTCTTCCGCCGAGGCGATTTTGCGCGACACGCCGGTGTGATCGAGCGTCGGCATAAAAACCAGATAGCGGCCGGGCAGCGCGATGTGGCTCGTGATGCGTGCGCCTTTCTTCCCCAGCGGCTCCTTGGCGATCTGCACGATGATTTCCTGCCCCGCCTTCAGCATCTCGGAAATCAACTGCGGGCGGCGCGGCGCCGCGCGATGCGGGCCCCCGCCCTGATGCGGCCGCCGGCCGCGCTCCTCGCGGCGTCCCCGGCCGCGGCGCGGGTGCTGCATGCGGGCGCGAAAATCGCTCCGCACCGTCGCCTTCCACGGTTGTGCGCCTTCCGCCGGAGCCGCGGGCGATGCGCCCTCCCCGGCTTGTTCCTCGTGAGATTCTTCCGCATGCGATTCTTCCAGCTCGACGGCTGCCTCGGCGCTTTCCATTTCGCCGCTTGCATCCGGCGTGGCGGAAGGCTCGGTAAAATCTTCCGGTTCGGACGCATCCTCGCCCAGCGGGGCGATGTCCATATCCTGCGATCCCGGGGCTTCGAATCCGGAGTGGTCATCCTGCCGCGCGGCTTCGGCCTCTTCCTCCTGCGCTTCGGCCACCTGTTCGGCGAGAGCGTTCGCTTCGTCGGCGGAAAGTTCGTGCGTAGTGTGCGAATCGGCGGAAAGTTCGTGAGTGGCGTGCGTCTCCGCTTTCTCCGGAGTCGAGGACGAATCCTCGTGCTCCTCGACGTACTCTGACGCGCCCGTGTGTGCGTCGAATGCTTCCTGCACGGGCAGCGCAGGTGCATCGGCAACAGGCTCCGGCAAAGGTGTCTCCACGGCCTGGAGCCGGGAGAGGCTCTCGCCGGGAAGAGGTTCGAGCCCGCCCGAATGGGTTGCGACGAATGGCCGCGCCTGCGTGCGCTCGGCAAATTCCCGTGGCGCGTGCTCAACCGGCGAGGTTGCCGGCGATTCCGGCGGAGCCACGCTGCTGGCCTCAAACGAAGCGGAGACGGGTGGCGTCTGCGGAGCCAGCTCATCCGTGGGCGAAGCCGCGCCGGCCGGAGGCGGTTCCTTGAACCGGGCCAGCGACTCGCCCGGCAGAATCACCGGCACAAAATCGGTTGCGACCGGCTCATCCGTCCGCGGCTCATAGGGCCGGTGGGAAGCATACTTGGCGGAGGGAAGATCCCGGCCGCCGAAGCGGCGGTCGCCGCCTCCTCGCCCGCCACGTCCACCGCGGCGGTTGGGCCGGCCACCACGTCCACCGCGACCCCCGTCGTAGCCGCGGCCTTCGCGGCGCGGTTCGGGCGGCCGCGACGGCATAGCCTCAAGGCGCGGTGCGGGCTCGGCGGCAGGCGCCGGCGCCTCAGGGAAGCCGGCATCAACGTCCGGCGGCTCGATGGCGGCGGGCTGTCCCGCGGAAGGCGCGGCGAAAACCTGCCCGCCCTGGTCCTCCATCTTCTGGACCTTGTCCTCGACCGTGGCGACAACCTGGTCGTACTCTTCAATGCCTTCGAGAAAATCGGTGACGTACAGGAAGGCGTCGCTATCGAGCCCGATCTCCACAAACGCCGACTGCATGCCGGGAAGCACGCGCGTGACACGGCCTTTGTAGATGCTGCCGACTAGCGCAAATTCTTTTTCCCGCTCGACGTAAATCTCACAGAGCTGCCCTTCTTCCAGAATCGCGACCCGCGTCTCGTGCGGGGTCGCGGAAATTACCATTTCCTTCGACATGAAAACTCCTTGTAGCGCGCCGGAGCGGGGCTGCGTCATGCAGCCGGGCGTGCGCCGGGCTCGTCCCAAACGAGCCGGGCGGGAGGGATTGCTTTCGTCCTCTTTCCCTCATTCCGGTGCGCTCCTCATCTTTCAAAATTTGGCTCCCGCGCCATGGGCGCCGGGAGAAAAAGCCGCGGGCTCAGTTGACAAAACGCCGTGAGCGCACGTTCATCACCAGGCCCAGGGCCAGAAAAACAAAAACGGTTGTGGATCCCCCGTAGCTCATCAACGGCAGGGGGATGCCGGTAACCGGCATATAGCCGATCACCATCGCCGCATTCACCAACACATGAAAACCCAGAATCGCCGTCACACCCATCACCACGTACATTCCCGCTTGATCCTTCGCTTTCTGCGCGTTATCCACCAGCCGCAGCAACAGGCCCAGGTAGAGCAGCAGGGTGCACAGCACCCCTGCGAATCCTAGCTCCTCGGCCAGCGCTGCGAGGATGAAATCCGAATACCGTACGGGCACAAAGCCCAACTGGTTCTGGCTGCCCTTGCCGAATCCCTTGCCCCAGAATCCCCCGGAACCAACCGCAATTTCCGATTGCAGGATCTGGTAGCCTGCCTTTCGAGGGCTTTCCTCCGGCTTGAGGAAGGTCTGCAGCCGCTGCTTCTGGTACGGCTTCAGAACATGCCATCCGACGGGCACCATCAGCGCGCCCAGCAGAACCACCGCCGCGGCGTGCTGCCACTTGATGCCGGCGAGAAATGCCCCTACAACCGCCACCGGCAGCAGAACCATTGCCGTGCCCAGGTCGGGCTCTAGCAGAATCAGCCCCGCAGGGATCCCCACCAGCGCCGCGATTTTCACCAGATCCACAAGCGCCAGGCGGTCCGTGCGTACCTCGCTGAAGAACCGGGCCAGCACCACGATTATAACCAACTTCATGATTTCAGACACTTGGAAAGGCATCCCGGCGACCGCCACCCACCTTTTGGCCCCAAACTTGGTATGCCCGGCGGCCAGCACCGCCAGCAGTGCCACAAGTCCGATCATGTACAGCAGGGGCGCCTGGTCCAGCAGCGTGTGGTAATCGATGCGCGATAGAATCAGCATGCCGGCAAGCCCGATGCCAATCCAGATCACCTGCCGCCAGTGCATCCCCGCGAAGTTGCTGTTGTGCGTGGCCGAATAGATTTCGAGCAGTCCCAGAAAGCAGATCCCCATCACGATGGCCAGCAGCCACCAGTCGAGGTCGAGGAGGCGCGCCCGCTCTTTCATCGCGGCGGCTCCGGCGCGGACTCTCCCAGCGGCTTTCCGTGGGGCGCGATGGTCGCGGCGAGCGGATGAACCGGAATCGCGTTCGACGCGGTCGTCTGCCCCTGGTTGTGGCGCTCTTTCTTGTCGTAGTACGCCTTGACGACGTCGCGGGCGATTGGCCCGGCGACCGCGCCGCCGTGCTCGCCTCCCTGCACCAGCACCGCCACCACGATTTCCGGATTGCGGCGCGGGGCGTAGCCGACGAACCACGCGTTATCTTTGAACTGCTTCTGCTTTCCGAGCCGGTTTCGCGTGTCGTAGCCGATCACCTGCGCGCTTCCCGACTTGCCGCAGAATTCGATGTTCTCGAGCCGCGCGATCGCGCCCGTTCCGCCTTCGTTCACCACGCCGTACATCCCCTGCGTGATTTTTTCCACCGAGTCCTCGGAAATGGGGAAACGATCCACATGCGCGTCGGGAAAATCCTTGCGCATGTGTGGCTGGACAAAAACGCCGCCGTTCGCGACCCCGGCAATCATCCGCGCCAGTTGCAGCGGCGTAGTGGTCACCGCGCCCTGCCCCGTGGCCACCGAGATGGTCTCGCCGGCGTACCACTTCCGGTGGTAGACGCGCTCCACCCATTCCTCCGACGGCATCAGCCCCGGTTCTTCGCTCGGCAGGTCGATGCCCGTCTTGTGCCCGATGCCGAGCGCGCTCGCGTAATAAGCCAGGCGGTCAATCCCCAGCCGCATGCCGATGGTGTAGAAAAAAATGTCGCAGGAATGCACGATGGCTTTGTGCAAGTCCACCACGCCGTGCGCGCTCTTGCCGTACACCCAGCACTTGAACATGCGCCCGTAAAATGTGGCGTATCCCGGGCAGACGACCGTGGTGGTCTCCGGAATGGCTTTTGACTCCAGCATGGCTGTCGCCGTCACGATCTTGAACACCGAGCCCGGCGCAAGCTGCGCCTGGATGGCGCGATTGAGCAGGGGCGTCTCCGCGTCGGTGTTCAGCCGCTCCCATTCGTCCCCCGGGATGCGCACCGCGAAATCGTTGGGATCGAACGTGGGGCGGCTCACCATCGCCAGGACCTCGCCGGTTCGCGGGTCCATCGCCACCAGCGCACCTTCTTTGTCCACCATGTCGGCTTCCGCGATGGCCTGCAGGTCGTAGTCAATCGAAAGCTGGATCGGTTTGCCCGGAACGGCCTCCACGTCGTCAAGCGTGCGCACCATCTTGCCGACGCTGTTTACGATCACGCGCCGCATTCCGTCCGTGCCCTCGAGGACGTCGTTGTACTCCCGCTCGAGCCCGGCTTTTCCGACGATGTCGCCCGGACGGTAGCGGCCGTCGCTGCTGTCGAGCTGCTGCGGCGACACTTCGCCGACGTAGCCGACCGCGCTCGCCATGAACCCGTCGTGCGGGTACCGCCGCCGCTGCACCATCATCAATTCGAGCACGGGAATATCGGCGCGATGCGATTCCACGAAAGCGATATCCGCCTCGCTCGCCTGGGGTTTGATCACGATGGGCTGGAACTTGGGCCCGCTCTTTGCCGCATCGAGCTGCTGGTGGAGATCATCGAGCGGCAGGCTCAGCCCCTCCGCCACCTGCTCCAGGTTTTTTTCAAGAAGGCGCGGATCGTCGCGCAAAAGCAGAATGCTGAACGATGGATAGCTATCCACCAGCACGCGCCCGTCGCGGTCCAGCATCGTTCCGCGAGGAGCGATGATGGGGATCGAGCGCACGCGGTTGCGCTCCGCAAGATCCGCGTAGTGGCCGGATTGGATGATCTGCAGCTTCCAGAACCCGAACAGCAACAGCACCGTCATCCCTACCGCCAGGTAGGAAAAGAGCGCCAGCCGTCCCTGCGGCAGCTTCTGGTCGTTGCCAATCCAACTCGTCAAGCGAACTCCTCGCGCGGGTCGTTCGAGGCCCGGAGGCGCAATCCCCGTCGTTTTTCAGGCGGAGGGAGAAGTGCTGTCTAAGCTATCACTTGCACTATTTCGGTGCAAGCGGGCCTTGCCCAGAAGGTCACCGGCTGGCCCCTGTGGAGGCGACCCCCGTCCCGATCCGGCACCGCATCACGCGAGGAGACTTTCTTAGGCTCCGGTGCTGACGACAGACGTGCAGAAAGCGCAGCGCCGCGCGCCGATAGGTATCTCGCTCTGGCATTCGGGGCACTTCTTGGTTGTGGGATCGGCCGGCGGTTCCCGCCGCGCCCGCGCCACCAGCGCGTTCACGGGGACCACGACGAAGAAATAGATCGCTACCGCAATAATGAGAAAGGACAGCAGCGCGTTTACGAAATCGCCGATCGGGAACGGGGTGCCATTGACGGAAAAAGTGAGCGCCGAGAAATCCGGCTTGCCCATGATGGCGGCGATCAGCGGCGTCAGCAGATCTTTCACGAGGCCCGTCACCACTGCCCCGAAAGCCGCTCCGATGACGATGCCCACTGCCATATCCACCACGTTGCCCCGGAGAAGAAACTGTTTGAATCCTTTCATCATGTGCGCCTCCGCACGAATGGGTCTAACCGCTCCGCATGAGGTGTGTCAAGACGAAACCGGGCGCGCCGCGACTAGCTTGGTTTCCGCAGGCGGTCGAGAAGCGGGAAGAGAAAGACGGCGACAATGGCGTTGACGACCGAGGCCACGAGCAGCTTCACGCTGAAGAACGTCACCGGGCGCGCCAGCAACACGCGTTGCGTCGCGGCCAGCACCACCTGGTGGAAATGGAAGAACACGAGCGTGAATGTGAAGCGGCTGACGGGATGTTCCACGTCGATGCGCGCGCCCACCGTCGACGCAAGATAGCCGACCAGCGTCTTCGCGATGCCATAGAGGCCGATTGGCTTGTGGCTCACCGCGTCCTGCAGAATGCCGATCATCATCCCGAGCAGCAGCCCAGTCGAAGGATTGCGCCGGCTGAGGCCGAAATAGAGCGTGACGAGCAGCGGCAGCTCGAGAAATTCGCCCTTCCCGCTATATTCATTCAGAAAAGCCTGCGACACCAGCGCCAGAAAAGCCACGCCAATCACGGCGCCGGCATAGAACTTGTGAACTTCGATGTGCGGTTCGGAGTATGAGCGGGCGCTCATCGGCATCTCGTCATTTCGGCGCAGCGGCAGGCTTGGCCGGCTCAGCCGCGGCGTCCTTCCTGGGCGACAGCTCTTTTTGCGATTGCAGCACCAGCACCTCTTCCAATCGGTCCAGGCGCGCCGCCGGCTGCACCACGATCGTTTGGAACGGGTTCGCGTTCTTTGCGCTGATCACCGTCCCGATCGGCAGATCCTTCGGGAAGATGCGGTCTTCGCCCGATGTGAGGATTGCTTCGCCCGGCGAAAGTTTTTCATCATTGACGACGTAATCGAGGCGCGCGTACGGATCGCCCGTGCCTTTCACAACGCCGTGCGTGCGCGTCGTCGCGAGCAGCGCCCCCACGCCGCTCTCGCGGTCCGTCAGCAGCAGCACCTGCGCCGTGGTCGCATACACCTCGACGACTTTGCCGACAACTCCGTCCGGCGTGATCACGCCCATGTTCCGCCGCACGCCGTCCTTCTCGCCGCAATTGATGTAGATGCTGTGCGACGTCGCATCGGGGCTCGCGCCGATCACTTCCGCGGTGATCAGCGGCACATCGGCGTGAGCCTCGCGGAAATTCAAGAGCGCGGCCAGCCGGTCTCCCTCGGCGGCGCGACTTTCGAGTTCTTTGTTGCGCAACTCCAGCCGGGCGAGCTCGCTGCGCAGTTGCTGGTTCTCCGCGCGCGTGTGGCGCAGGTCGACGTAATTCCGCCACCCGCCGCGCATGCCGGAGATGCCCCACGTGCCCGCGCGCTGCACCGGCGTCATCAGTTCCACCGCCCACACGCGGATCAAACGCACGTCGTGTTCGCGCTTGATCTGAAATGCCAGCAGCATCACCTGCACCAGCAGGGTCGCGCCCAGCAGTTTGAGCGGACGGTGGCGGGAAGAAAGTTCAAGCATGGACGTAGCCGCGCCTAATCGATCGAGACCAGCCGCAACAGCCGGAAATCGCTGAGCATTTTCCCCGTGCCCAGCACCACCGAAGCCAGCGGATCGTCCGCGATCGAGACCGGCAAACCCGTCTCCTCGCGGATGCGTTTGTCCAGATTCTTCAGCAGCGCGCCGCCGCCGGTCAATACGATCCCCCGGTCGCTGATGTCCGCGGAAAGCTCGGGCGGGGTGCGCTCCAGCGCCACGCGAATGGCGTTGAGGATCGTGGCCACGCACTCCGACAGCGCCTCGCGGATCTCGCTGTCGTCGATCGTCACCGTGCGCGGCACTCCCTCGATCAGGTTGCGCCCCTTCACTTCCAGCGTCAGCGGCTTTTCCAGCGGGTAGGCCGAGCCGATTTCGATCTTGATCTGTTCCGCGGTGCGCTCGCCCACCAGCAGGTTGTACTTCCGCTTCAGATAATGCATCACCGCTTCGTCCATTTCGTTTCCGGCCACGCGCACCGAGCGCGAGTAGACGATGCCGCTCATCGAGATCACCGCGATATCCGTCGTGCCCCCGCCGATGTCCACCACCATGTTGCCGGAAGGCTCTTCGATCGGCAGGCCGGCGCCGATTGCCGCGGCCATGGCCTGCTCCACCAGGTACACCTCGCTCGCCCGCGCCCGGTAGGCCGAATCCTGCACCGCGCGCTTTTCGACCGGCGTGATTTCGCTCGGGACACCGATCACGATCCGCGGGTGCACCAGCACGCGCCGGTTGTGCGCCTTCTGGATGAAGTAGGTGAGCATCTTCTCCGTCACCTTGAAATCCGCGATCACCCCGTCCTTCATCGGCTTGATCGCCACCACGTTTCCCGGCGTCCGCCCCAGCATCTCCTTGGCTTCCTTGCCCACCGCAACCACTTCCGAGCTGTTCTTGTTGATCGCCACAATCGAAGGCTCGTTCACCACGATCCCTTTGCCCCGCGCGAAGACAAGCGTGTTCGCCGTTCCCAGGTCGATCGCCAGGTCGGATGAGAACAGGCTGAACACCGACCGCATGCTGTATCCGTTTTTCATCACTCCCCTCGTTCCCCCTCGGGATTCGCCCCGCCCCCGGGGCAATGCCGTTTGCCGGCGGCGCTACGGGACCACGATCGGCACGCGTTTGATGGCCGTGCCCCCGCGGCGGTTCTGTCCCATGATCACGATGATCTTGCTGCCGCTCGACATCGGCTGGGTGAAGTAGCGGAAGCGGCCGTCGGGCGCCATGTCGGCCACCTGCTGGCCGTTGATGATCAGGGTTGCCCCCGGCTCGGTGTGCCCGATTATCTCGACGACGTTACCATGAATTTCGGTCGCGTCCACCTCCAGCTTCATATCCTGCGCTTTGTCCTGCGCCACCAGTGTGAACTTGAAGGGATCGCTCGCCTCGCTCGTCACGTTCTGCGCGTCGATGGCGCGCACCGACCAGAAATATTCCCCCGCGTCCAGCCCCG
>Ga0073928_10010062_pt1 | contig 11362 bp, 12 predicted proteins | sample PaiPotPPA55metaG_FD_76969 | JGI IMG/M metagenome (GOLD analysis project Ga0073928, IMG submission 76969) | Iron sulfur acid spring bacterial and archeal communities from Banff, Canada, to study Microbial Dark Matter (Phase II) - Paint Pots PPA... ...
ACCCTCGATCGGTACAGCGACGACCTCGGCAACATGTTCGATTTCAGCAAGTCACACAAAGCGCTGCCGTACACGCCGATCAACACGCACGGTTTCGTATACACGAACTGCAGCGGCAGCGAGGGGCTCGAACAGGAGCCGGTCGACTACTAAGGGCTACGTAACCGGCTGCAGGCTGATCAACCCGGCATCGCTCGGCACGCCCTGAATGACGCTAATGCCGGGGACGGTCTGGGTCTGGTAGCCGTTGGCGTAGACCGTCAGCGTCTGCGTGCCGATGGGTACGCGCGGCAGATTAAACGAGCCGGTCGTATCCGTCTTGACCGAAGTCAGTGAGTTCACGCTGACGATTGCGCCGAAAATCGGCTGCTGGGTCGTCGAATCGATGACCCTGCCGTAGATCGAGCCGGTCTGCTGCACGCCGATGGCGTTCGGGTTCACGCAGCCCGCGAGAAGGAGGGCGATCGCCAGGAGGGCCGGGCTCCGGCGCAGGCGTGCAAGCGGCCGATAGTTGGTCGTCATGGGGGTGGTCGACTTCCCGCGAAGGACCGCTCTGCCCCTTGCGAAAGTGGAGCGGGTCATGAATCCGTACGGTCCCGTAGCCATCTATCTTGGGGTGGCCGTGGTTGCCGCGTGCCTTTTTTGCTTCGTCCCAGGATTGCTCGCCCGGCGCAAACCGAACCCCGCCAAAGAGCAGGCCTATGAGTGCGGCGTCGAGCCGACCTCCGAAGTCTCAGGCCGCCTGCCCGTCCACTTCTATCTCGTCGCGATGCTCTTCGTGGTCTTCGACGTGGAAGTGGCATCGTTTTTCCCGTGGGCGGTTCAGATGAAGGCCCTGCGCGTGTACGGGCTGCTTGAGATGATAGTATTTGTGGTCGTCCTCGCCATCGGCTACCTTTATGTGTGGCGAAGGGGAGGACTTGAGTGGAGGTAGCGCCCGGCCAGTTCCTGCTGGCAAAGCTTGACGAAGTGGCGCGCTGGGCGCAGTCGTCGAGCGTCTGGCCGCTGACCATGGGGCTCGCATGTTGCGCCATCGAGATGATGAGCGTCCAGGCCCCGCAGTACGACATCGCCCGCCTCGGCTCCGAGGTCTTCAGGGCTTCGCCGCGGCAGGCCGACTTGATGATCGTCTCGGGACGGGTCGCCCAAAAGATGGCGCCAATTATCCGGCGCCTGTACGATCAGATGGCCGACCCGAAATGGGTCATCTCGATGGGTGCTTGCGCTAGCTCGGGCGGCGTCTTCGACAACTACGCCGTCGTGCAAGGGGTCGACACCGTCATCCCCGTCGACGTGTACGTCCCGGGCTGCCCACCCACGCCCGACGGTCTGCTCTACGCCGTGAACCTCATCCAGCAGCAGATCCGCCAGGGCGGACGCGGCGGGATTCTCGCCAGAGCATAGCGCATGCCGAGTCCTCAGAACCCCACCGTCGGCGGAACTGCGCTCGACCCGACGAGCCTGCGGCCCCCGATCGACGATGCAGAGATCGAGCGCGTCGAACGCGATGCGCTGCGTGACCGGCTCGTCGGCTTGCGCTCGCAAGGCATGGCGATGCTGCTCGACGTCGGAGCCGCCGACTACCCGCAGCGCGAGCCCCGCTTCGATGTCGTCTACCATCTGCTGGCAATTCCGACCAAAGTCGCTTCAGTCGCGGAAGTCGGAAAGCCGCGGCGCGTGCGGCTGCTCGTTGGCGTGCCTGCCGACGACACGACGCTGCCTTCGGTCGCCGATCTCTGGGCGAGTGCAGACTGGGCCGAGCGCGAGATCTTCGACCTGTTCGGTATCACGTTTACCGGCCACCCCAATTTGCGCCGCATCCAAATGCCCGACGATTGGGAAGGCGCGCCGCTGCGCAAGGACTACCCGCTGCGCGGTCCAGCGCGCGAGAAGACGCCGCGCCCAGCCTTCCCGCTAAAAAGCAACGTGCCGGCGGGAACGCCCCCATCCGGTAAAGTCGCCGAAGCGCTGCAGCGTCAAATCGCCAAGGCACGCAATCAGGAGAAACCGTCGTGAGTTCGCTCGTTGAGCGCACCGGTAATACGATGACGCTCTCGCTCGGCCCGCAGCATCCGTCCTCGCACGGCGTGCTTCAGGTCGTCGTCGAAGTCTCGGGCGAGGTCATCGAAAAAGCCGACATGGAGATCGGCTACCTGCACACCGGCATCGAAAAGTCGGCAGAAAACCTGTTCTGGACGCAGGCGAGCACGGTCATCGAGCGGATGGACTACCTCTCGCCGCTCTCCAACGCGCTGTGCTACACGCTGGCCGTCGAGCAGCTGCTCGGCATCACCGATCGCATTCCTGAGCGTGCGCAGCAGATTCGCATCTTGATGTGCGAGCTGACCCGCGTCGCCTCGCACTGCGTCTGGCTCGGCACGCACGCCATCGACATCGGCGCAATCTCGAACTTCTGGTACGCCTTCGACATCCGCGAAAACATTCTCGACCTGCTCGAATCGGCCGGTGGCGCGCGCATGCACCCGAATTACCTGCGCATCGGCGGCGTCAACGGCGATTTGCCCAGCGGCTTCATCGAGTTGCTCGACGCGCTCATTGCGAAGTTCCCCGGGCGCATGCGCGAATTGCGCACGATCCTTCAAAATAACCCGATCTGGCGCGACCGCACCATCGATATCGGCATCATCACGCCCGAAGACGCCGTGCGCTGGAGCCTCACGGGCCCGACCCTGCGCGCGAGTGGCGTCGCCTACGACGTGCGCAAGGCCTTCCCGTACAGCGGTTACCAGAACTACGACTTCGACGTCCCGACGCGCACCGAGGGTGACGCGTACGCCCGCTTCCTCGTGCGCCTCGATGAGATGGACGAAGCCATGCGCATCGTCGACCAGGTGCGTAAGGCGCTCAAACCAGGGCCGGTGATGATCGACGACACGAAGCTCGCGGCACCGCCGAAAGAGACGATCGCGCTCTCGATGGAGGCGCTGATCCACCATTTCAAGATCGTTTCGGAGGGCTTTCGCGTACCGCCCGGCGACGTCTACCAAGCCGTCGAAGGGCCCCGCGGCGAGCTCGGCTACTACCTCGTCTCCGACGGCAACAACCGTCCCTACCGCGTGCGCACCCGCCCCCCGTCGCTCTACAACCTCCAAGCGCTCAAGCAAATCGCGATCGGGAACCTGATTGCCGACGTGGTCGTGATGATCGGGTCGCTCGACCCCGTATTCGGCGAGGTGGACCGATGAGTAGAGCTGTGTTTGATGCTACCGGTGGCCGGGAGGCGCGACATTGCTCCTGGGAACCGCTACAAAATTCGCATCGTGCGAATTTTGCGGCTGCATCGCTCGTCGCTCCCGCCATCCGTGGCTCCGCTCCTCGTCGAAGCTTCCCCGGAGCAACGTCGCGCCTCCCGGCCACCTCGCTTTCCAGTTGGCTCCCCGCTTTCCACCGATGCTCTTTGGAATTGAACGGATGAGCGACGGGTTTGTCGGGCTCGATGCGGTCGTTGAGGATCCAGCCGACGTGGCGCGGTTTGCTGAGGTTGTTGAGCGGTTGCGGCCGCGGTGCGAGGCTTTGATTGCGCAGTACGAAGAGTCGCGCTCGGCGATGCTGCCGATCCTGCATGTGTTTCAGGAGGCGGAAGGCTGGGTGTCGCCGGCGGCGCAGCGCGCGTGTGCCGAGATTTTGGCCCTGCCGCTTTCGGTCGTGGAATCGACGGCGTCGTTCTATACGCTCTTTTTCCGTGAGCCGGTTGGGAAGTATATGCTGCAGCCGTGCCGCGGCTTGGCGTGCATTATCGGCGGTGCAGAAGAAGCTATGGCGCACTTTCGCGAGCGGCTTGGCCTCGGGCAGTTGCAGACGACCGACGACGGGCTGTTCTCGTACGAAGAGGTCGAGTGTCTGGCGGCCTGCGATCGGGCGCCGTGCATGCAAGTCAACCTCGAGTTCGTCTACGATTTGACGAACGAGAAAATCGATGCGATGCTCGCCGAGATGCGAGCGGGCACATATGCGGTAGCGCCGGCGGTGCAGACGTCGCAGCCCGGGAAGACCTGGAGCGTCAAACAGGATACCGAGAAGAAGTCGGCCGGTGCGCAGGACGTTTCGAGTCCGAACGACCCGGGCGGGATCGGTGACCGCACTGGTCTCGAGATGTTGCGGCGGATCGAGAGCGATCCGTTCCCAGTCGAAGTACGACCCACGCGCGAGCGTCTCGTCGTTGACGGCGCGGCTTTGCTGAGCGGTCCGATCGTGGTAAGCAACGGCGAGGTCGAGCACTGATGGCGCTCGAGAAAGTATTGACCGCCGGCATCGGCGAGCTGAATCTGCGCGATATCGACGTGTACCGTTCGACCGGCGGCTATGCGCAGTTGGAGCGCGCGGTGAAGGAGATGAAGCCCGGCGATGTCGTCGATGCGACGTCGAAGTCCGGGCTGCGGGGGCGCGGCGGCGCCGGTTTTCCAACGGGACGCAAATGGCAGTTCTTGCCGAACAACGGGCGGCCACGCTACATGGTCTGCAACTGCGATGAGGCTGAGCCGGGGACGTTCAAGGACCACATGCTCCTCGAAGAGACCCCGCATCAGATCATCGAGGGCATCGTGATCGGCTCGTACGCCATTGGCTCGAACCACGCGTTCATGTACATCCGCGGCGAATTCAAGCGCGGCTACGAGATCTTCATGGCGGCGCTCGAGCAGGCGCGGGCAGCGGGCTACGTCGGCAAGGATTTGTTCGGGACCGGCTATTCGCTCGAGTTGACCGTGCATCGCGGTGCTGGTGCATACATCTGCGGTGAAGAGACAGCGCTTCTCAACTCGCTCGAAGGCAAGCGCGGCGAGCCCCGGTTGAAGCCCCCGTTCCCGGCCGTGAAGGGCTTGTACGGTGAGCCGACGGTCGTGAACAACGTCGAGACGCTCGCCTATCTGCCGCACATTCTGCGGCGCGGTGCGGAGTGGTTCGCGAAAGTCGGAACTGAGAGATCGACGGGCTACAAGATCGTCTCGATCAGCGGACACGTGCAGAAGCCCGGCAACTATGAGATTCCGCTCGGCATGTCCATCCGCGATCTCATCGAACTCGCCGGCGGCATGCGACCCGGACGCAAGTTCATGGGGATCCAGCCCGGCGGCGGCTCCTCGGCGTGCCTCTTTGAGGAACACCTCGACGTCGGCTACGACTACGAGTCGCTCGCCTCGAACGGCACGATGCTCGGCTCAGGCGCCGCGGTCGTCTTCGACGACACGACCGATTTCGTCAAGGCCGCGCACTCGCTGGTGCGCTTCTTCGCGCACGAATCGTGCGGTCAGTGCACGCCGTGCCGCGAAGGCGGTAGCTGGCTGGAGATGACGCTGGAGCGCATCCTACACGGCCGGGGCGTCGAGTCGGACGTCGACATGCTCGTCTCCGTCTCGCACTCGATGACCGGCATCAACCTGTGCCCGCTCGGGGACTCCATCGAACCGTTCCTCGCGTCGGTCGTGAACAAATTCCCCGACCAGTTCTACGCCTACGTCCGCAAACCCAAAACAGCGGTCGCCGTATGAGCGAGGCGAAGACTGTCAGCCTAACCATCGACGGCGTGGAGTTGACGGTTCCGGAAGGGACGCTGCTTGTCGAGGCGGCCAAGCAGATCCATAAAGATATCCCGGTTTACTGCTACCACGCGAAGTTGGGGCCGGCGGGGCTGTGCCGCATTTGTTTGGTTGAAGTCGAGAAGATGCCGAAATTGCAGATCGCATGCAATACGGTCGCAACCGAAGGCATGGTCGTGCACACGGCGAGCGACAAGTCGAACGAGGGGCGGCGCGCGGTTCTCGAGTTCTTGCTGCTGAACCATCCTCTGGACTGTCCGATTTGCGACAAGGGCGGCGAGTGTGACCTCCAGGATTTCTCGATGGCCTACGGCCAGGGTGCATCGCGCAAGATCGAGGCCAAAGTGCCCAAGCCGAAGGCGGTCGATCTCGGTCCGACGATCGTGCTCGATGAGGAGCGCTGCATCGTCTGCCAGCGCTGCGTGCGCTTCGACGAAATCATTACCAACGAGCAGTCGCTGGTCGTCAAAGATCGCGGCCACCGCGATATCATCGCGACCGCGACGGACGCGCCGTACGTCTCCAACTTCAGCGGCAACGTCACCGAGCTCTGCCCGGTCGGCGCCCTGACCTCCAAGACCTACCGCTTCAAATCGCGGCCCTGGGACCTGCAGCGCACACAGACGACCTGCTCGCAGTGCAGCGTGGGCTGCCAACTGCACATCGACGAGCGGCACGGCGATGTTCTGCGCACGATGTCGGTCGAGGACGATGCGATTTCGGACGGTTGGTTGTGCGACCGAGGGCGTTACAACGTCGGATTCTATACCGACCCGCGGCGTATCGTCGCGCCGCTGTTGCGCGAAGGCGACGAATGGGTGCAGTTGGCGTGGGACGACGCCATCGATCTGTGGGCGACCAAGATTCGTGAGGCCATCGCTGCGGGCGGCCCGGGATCGATTGCAGCCATCGGCGGCGGGCGCCTGACGAACGAAGAGGCATATCTGCTGCAGCACACGTTCCGCGCGCTTGGGGTTCAGAATCTCGACTGGCGCGCCGGACGGCAAGTGCAGGCAACGCCGCGCGTCACCGGCACCTATGCCGAACTCGAGAACGCGCAGACGATCGTTATCCTGGGCGTTCCGCCCTCGCAGACGGCGCCGATCATGGACTTGCGCATCCGCAAGGCCGTGAAACATCGCGGCGCGCGGCTGTTCGTCGTAGGGCCGCAGAGCGCGGGCTCGCGTATCCCCGAGACGCGAGTCACCGACGTGGCAGATATCCCGGCCGATGCGTTCGACGTCGACCGCCTAGCAGTGGTCTTCGACGGCGTCGACATGCCGCTGCTGCGGCGCATGCAGGAGCGGGTCGCGACGTATCAGGCCACGCCGGGCAAGGCGTTCGCCGGCTTCATCGCGGGCGAGCAGCCGAACGCGCGCGGAGCAGAGGCGATGGGAATGCTACCCGGTGACGGCGGTGCCACCACCTACGAAATTTTCTCCGCAGGGCGCGATGGGAAGCTCGGCGTGCTGTCGCTCTTTGGTGTGAACCCGTTGCTGCGCTTTGCCGATGCGAAGCTCGCACGAGAGGCTCTCGCAAAGACGCCGTTTGTGGTTGTGAGCGACCTGTTCTTCACGCAGAGCGCGCTCGCGGCGTCGCTCGTCCTGCCGGCGCGCGCTGCGTTCGAGAAGGACGGCCACGTGCTCGATATGACGGGCGCAGTACAGCGGCTCAACGCCGGGCACGCCTCGCCGCCGGGAACGTTGTCGGACGAAGAGATCATCGTGGCGCTCGCAGCGTCCCTCGCCGTCGACGTGCCGACGCCGCACGAACTTGCTGAGGCTGCGCGCGCGCCGAAGCCACCAACGGGCCCCGTTCGGGCTTTGCTTCCCGCAGTAGCGGTTACCGCTGCGCCACTACTTGTTGCAATCGGAACGAACATCTTCAGCGGCGACGGAACGGTACGCTTCGACGAGCGCCTCGCCGAGTTGCGTCCTGTCCCGACCGCCACGTTCGCCCCTCACACGGCTGCGTCGCTCAAGGTCTCCCAGGGCGATACCATCGATCTCACGGCCGGCGACCGAACGCTGCGCGACCTGCGCGTGCGCATCGCGGACGACATCGCCGAGAACGTCGTCGCCCTCACCGAGGGCATTCCGGACGCGCCTGCCAACGTCTTCGGCGATGGCGAAGGCGTTCAAGTGACCAACATCCGCGCCGAGCGCGTCCTCGCCGCCGCCGGAGCCGCATCGTGAGCGTTCCGTTGTGGCTCATCGTGCTGATCAAGTCGGCGATCGTGCTGTTCATCGTTATCACGACCTTTGCGTACGCGATGCTCTTCGAGCGCAAGGTGCTCGGATGGATGCAATTGCGTCCCGGCCCGAATCGCGTCGGCCCGTGGGGCATGTTGCAGCCGGCAGCCGATGCCGCGAAGATGCTCTTTAAGGAAGACCTCACGCCGCAAACGGCCGACCCGTTCATCTATCGCATCGCGCCGTTTATTGCGCTAGCGACGGCAATGGGGACGTTTGCGATCATTCCGTTCTCCGAGACATCGGCAGGCGTATGGAGCGTCAGCGACGTGAACGCCGGCATCCTGTTCCTGTTCGCGCTCACGTCCATTGGCGTGTACGGCATCTCGCTTGCCGGCTGGTCTTCGGGCTCGAAGTTCCCGCTGCTTGGAAGCATCCGGGCGACCGCCCAAATGATCTCCTACGAACTTTCGATGACGATGTCGGTCGTCGGCGTTCTGATCCTCGCCGGGACGACTTCGCTGGTCGGCATCGTACACGCGCAGGACCGGCTATGGTTCGTGATTCCACAGCTCGTCGGCTTCGCGATCTACCTCATGACGGCGGTCGCCGAGACGAACCGCGCGCCCTTCGACCTCGTCGAGGCGGAAACCGAGCTCGTCGGGGGGTTCCACACCGAGTACTCCGGGCTGCGCTTCGGGCTGTTCTTCATCGCCGAGTACCTCAACATGATCACGGTGTCGTGCATCGGTACGCTGCTCTTCCTCGGCGGTTGGAACGCCTTGTTCGGGCTCTCGTTCATCCCGGGCATCGTGTGGTTCCTGATCAAGGTCGGATTCTTCTTGTTCGTGTATATCTGGCTGCGCGCGACGTTGCCGCGCTTCCGCTACGACCGCCTCATGGCGTTCGGTTGGAAGGTGCTGCTGCCGGTCGCGACGCTCAACCTCTTGCTGACGGCGGCGGTCGTTTCGGTGATGCGCTAGTGCGTACGGCGCTCGACGCGATCGTAGCGATCTTCCAAGGTCTGGCGACGACGTTCAGCTTCTTCTTCAAGAAGAAGCCGACGATCCCGTATCCGACGATTAAGAAGCAGCACGCTCCGCGCTTCCACGGTTTGCACGAGCTGCGCCGCTATGACGACGGCAAAGAGCGCTGCATCGGGTGCGAGTTGTGCCAGATCGCCTGTCCGGCCAATGCGATCACCGTGATCGGTGCCGAAAACACGCCCACCGACCGCCGTTCCCCCGGCGAGCGGTACGCCGCGCGCTACGAGATCGACGAGTTGCGCTGCATCTTCTGCGGTTTGTGCGAGGAGGCGTGTCCAACCGATGCAATCGTGTTGACCCCACGCTTCGAGATGTCCGATTACCGCCGCGGCTCGTTCGTCTACGCGAAAGATCGGCTGTTGGTGCCGCGGGAAGCGGAAGTCGGCAGCGCTCCGGACGAGCGCCCCAACGGCATCCCATCCGACTTGGGCGCGGTTGCTGCGCAAAAGAGCACGGTCGACGTGCAGCGCGGCTACGGTGCTACCTGGCGCGGTGAACTCCTCAAGACCGATCGCAAAGGCCTTGCCGGATGACCCCGGATATGGACGTGGCTCGCATGCAGGCCGGTGAGGCCGCGGAGCTTCGGCGATGATCGCGTTTTGGGTGCTGAGCATCTTGCTTGTCATCAGCGCCGTGCTCGTCGTTACGGCGCGCAAGCCGGTGTATAGCGTCGTCTACCTGATTGCCAACTTCGTGCTGCTCGCCATCATGTACGTGACGCTCTCTGCGGAGTTCATCGGCATCATTCAGATCATCGTGTACGCCAGCGCGATCCTGATGCTGTTCCTCTTTGTCATGGCGCTGCTCTCCACGTCGACCGAGGCGTTCAGCGTCGGGCCCGACCGCATGCCGTGGGTTACGCTGCCGGCGATCGGCCTCGTCGTTGTGCTGCTGGGCTTCCTCGCCTACGGCCTCTTGCGCCAACCGATCGCGATCCATCCCGCAGCGGGTGCGGCGCTCAACGGCGCGCCCGGGACGGCAAATGCCTTCGGTAGCGTTGGGGACTTCGGCGCGGCTCTCTTGACGACGCACCTTCTGCCGTTCGAAGTGACGGCATTCGTGTTGCTCGTGGCCGTCATCGGCGTCGTCATGCTCGCCTCGGATGCAGCGCCGATGGCAACCACGGGCCGCCACCGCGCACGGCGGCGCGGCGCGCGGCTGCGCGAGCCGATCACTAAACCGCGCGATGCTGCCGGAAAGGGGAGTGTGCGCTGAGCGACTCGACGCTGCCCGTAGCGATCGCCAACTACGTCATCCTTTCCGCGATCATCTTCTTGATCGGCGTCGCGGGACTGCTGACGCGGCGCAACCCCCTCATCATGCTGATGGCGATCGAACTCATGTGGAACGCCGCCAACCTCTCGTTGCTCGCGTTCGCACGTGCCTGGCTCAACAACGCCGGTCAAATCTTCGCGTTCCTGGTGATCACGGTCGCCGCGGCTGAGGCGGCCATCGGCCTAGCCATCGTGCTGGTGACGTTCCGCCGCGCGCGCAACGTCGACGTCGACGAGGTGGCGTCGCTGCGCGGATGATGCTGTACACTATTTGGCTTTTGCCGCTCGTCGGTGCGATTCTGCTGTGGGTCTTCGGGCCACAGTTGCGCGAGCGCGCGGGCATCCTCGGGACCACGGCGATCGGACTCTCGTTCCTCGGGACGCTCACGCTCTACAACGCGGCGAGTGTCGCGGGCGGCCTGCACGTCCCACTTGGTACGTGGATTCCCGGCTTCACGTACGGCCTGCTGCTCGATCCGCTCTCGTTGCTGTGGGCGTTCGTCATCACCGGCATCGGTGGACTCATCCATCTGTACTCGATCGGCTACATGGACGGCGACCGCGCGGTCGCGCGCTTCTTCGCGTACATGAACTTCTTCGTGTTTGCGATGATGACGCTCGTGCTCTCCGACAACTTCGTCGGGTTGCTCGTCGGCTGGGGCCTCGTTGGCCTGGCTTCGTACTTCCTCATCGGCTTTTGGTTCGAGCGCCCCTCGGCGGTGGCGGCAGCGCGCAAAGCGTTCGTCATCAACGTCGTCGGCGACGTTGGACTGATGTTTGCGGTGTTCGTGCTCTACGCGCACACCGGCACGACGGCGTACGCTGGCGTCTTTGCGAAAGCCCACGACCTTGCGCCGGCCGTCCTCTTGACTGCCTGCGTGGCCATCTTCATCGGCTGCGCGGCCAAATCGGCACAGGTTCCGCTCCATACCTGGTTGCCCGATGCGATGGAAGGCCCAACGCCCGTTTCTGCGCTGATCCACGCCGCTACGATGGTCACCGCGGGCGTCTATCTGATCGCGCGCTGCGCTCCGCTGTGGGACGTTTCGGTCGGTGCGCGCGAAATCGCCGGCGTTATCGGCGCGATTACCGCACTGGCTGGGGCCGTGCTCGGCATCGCGCAGTGGGACATCAAGCGCGTGTTGGCCTACTCGACGATGAGCCAGATCGGCTACATGATCATGGGCGTAGGCGTCGGCGCGTACGACGCAGGCGTGCTGCACTTCTTTACGCACGCCTTCTTCAAAGCGCAGTTGTTCTTGGCGTCGGGCTTGGTGATCCACGCTCTCGGCGGC
>Ga0073928_10010063_pt1 | contig 11362 bp, 16 predicted proteins | sample PaiPotPPA55metaG_FD_76969 | JGI IMG/M metagenome (GOLD analysis project Ga0073928, IMG submission 76969) | Iron sulfur acid spring bacterial and archeal communities from Banff, Canada, to study Microbial Dark Matter (Phase II) - Paint Pots PPA... ...
AGCGCCTGAAAGGGCACCATCACCTCATAGTCCTCGGCGAAATCTCCCACTAGCATCAAAATGTTTTTGCCCATGGGCTACCTCCGATTGGTTGGCAATTGGACGAATGACACCGCGCGCCATATTGAAGATACCTACCCCTTCACGGCGCGGGAGCACGACCCTTTTGCGTTCCACCAGCTGAGGCGGGGACGCTCGTGGGTCCAGCCACGGGTGCCATTGCCGCGCTCGCGGTCGCCCTGCGCGAAATCCCGCGTCAGCTCGGCGCCCTCGCGGCGCGGCTAGGGTGGCAAAGCCACAACGCGCCCCGTCGCCCAGGCACGTGGCCGGGCGGCACAGGCGCGAAGCGACCGCCGAAAATTGGCTACGGCTTGGTGTGCGTGGTCGACTTCAGGGTGTCTGTTTTCACCGTCACGTCGTGTTTGACGACCGTGGTGTCCTTGACCCGCTTGCTTGTCGTCGAGGTGTCAGTCGTCTCGCCGTGCTCGGTGTTGCCCGACGTGCACGCTCCAAGGCCAAAGAGCGCGCCTGCGGCGAGCGCCGCGAAAGGCGAGCATCGTCTCCACAGCATTCTGTTCGGCATGTGATCTCTCGGTTGATGGAAGTCGCGGCACGTCGTGGGCTGGCGCTCAGAATATCGCAGATGCCCGCCGCCGGAATCCGCAACGCAATTCGCGAACCATCGCACCATTCCATCGCTCGCGGGGCGCGCCCTCGGCCCGGTCTTTGCGATGGCCGCGACGTTGATGCCGCGGATCGTCAACCGGGGGAGAAGCTAGTGCGCCAGGGATACCGACATGCTCTCCTACTGCTCGCGACGGCCAGTATTGGGTCACCACTGGTCGTGACCGCCTGTGCAACCCATAGAATGTACGATCCGTACTATCGAGACTATCACGTATGGGACGGCCGCGAAGGAGCGTATTACGAGCGGTGGGAGACGGAGACCCGAAGAGACCACGTTGATTTCAGCAAGCGAAGCGCCGGTGAGCAGAAAGAGTATTGGATGTGGCGGCACAATCACCCTGACACCGACCACAACACGTCCTGACTCCCTCTCGGAAATGGTTTAGACTACAGGATAGCCTTTCTTGGGAGGGTCAATGCCGCACGACAGCAAGCACGACCCGAAGGTTCCCGCTGACGAATTCACCGCCGATCTCGAGCGCGACTCGGCGGGCCGCAAATCCAGCTCTATGGAAGGACTAGTCCGCGACGACGCTGCTCCTCCTCAGGGCCCCGTCGAGGAGCAGTACGTGGCCGATCCCGAAGCGCACCACCAGCACAGCCGCAAAGGACAGGCGGAGAGCCCGCGCGAGGCCACGCTCAATCAGCCGGAGCATAAAAAACATGGCTGAGTCGCCTCCCATACATCGTGCAGCGTCTCATCAGCGCACTCTCGGGATGTTGTTCGAGCACCCAATGCCTCACAACATCGAGTGGCGCCAGGTCGTCCACTTGCTGGAGTCCCTTGGCACTGCGGTCGAGGGCAGCCATGATACGGTACACGTTACCGTAAACAATGAGACTGTCGTACTGCACCGGCCGAAGCACAAGGATCTGGGCGAGGACCAGATCATAGACATCCGCCATTTCCTCCGCCGTGCCGGAGTCGAACCGCCGCACCCAGCCAAGGGACCGAACAGCGACCCAACGTCCTGAGCGGCTAACCGCCGTGGCTTCCGTAGCCACGCGCCATCGCCGTGGCGGCGAATACCATCGCGACGACGAGCGCGGCCTGAAGCGCGCTGATGCGCGCCATCGCGCCAGCACGATCGGTACTGATGGCGGTGCCACGCGCCGTTTGGATTCGCCACCGGATGAGCGTGATCATCGGCCAGATCTCGAGCGCCAGCACGGCGACGAAGAGCGCCATTTTGGCGAGAAAGAAATCGTTGTGGAAGTAGTACGCGGTGCGCTTTTCCGTACCGCCTAGCAGCCTCGCCAGTCCGCTCGCGACCCACAACAGGGCGGCAATACCCCACACGCTGTCCGCGTAGAACACTCGGCGCAGGGCAGCAGCATCGAGCGTAGCACTGAGCGCACGCGCCCGTGCCCATATGGCGCCGAGGCCGATTCCGAGCGCCAGAAGGTGAACCGCCGCGAGTAGCCATCGCACGACCGCGGCAATGGTCACGGTGCCATCTCTGACGTTTGAGGGTTGCCGAGTGGGTTCATTGGCCGGTTCGCGGCTGCCAGCTGGGCCGAGCAAAGTAAGGAGTGCCATCGTGGTCAAATGCTCTCGCTACCATCTCTCGCGTCCACGCAGCCATTGGTAGGGTAGCGGCGTCTGCGCGCGAGACGAAGCGAAGGGCTACCGCCTCCGATCCGTCTGGCCGGGCTTTGCCACCAATTCGACGAGCGTGGAAGACCGTCACGACATATGAGGCGGTGTCGCCGTTCGGGTAGGTGATTCGGAATTCCGGGCCGCCGAACACGCCCGACAGTCCGGTAGGCTCGACGACCAACCCGGTTTCCTCCCAGAACTCCCGAACTGCAGCATCGGCTGGCGCTTCGTCAGGCTCAACGGCACCGCCAATGGTCATCCATAACCCGGTCTCGCCATCCTGAGCAAGTAGCAGCCGCTCATTCTCGAAAAGCATCACCGTCACAGATTGGAGCATTAGAAGATCGTGGCCGATCTTGGCTCTCATGGCGCGGACGTAGGTCGACAGCGGCATGCAGCGAAGCTCCTCGCGAGATTGCGCGCTGGGTTAGTGATGTTGCACTAATGCTACTCTGCTGAGCCAATCGGGTCACTGGCGCTCTCGGGGGCGGCGGGGCACAATATGGGCATGCCATTGGTTTTCTCGACGTCTTATCTGTCCGACTCGATTTCCCTGTTCCGGTATTACAAGGGCCTAGGCGAGCGGGCCATGGCGCAAGTTGCGGATGACCAATTGTTCTACGCGCCAGATGAGGAGTCCAACTCCATCGCGATCATAGTGAAGCACCTCGCCGGGAACATGCACTCCCGGTGGACGGACTTCCTGACGACAGATGGCGAGAAGCCTAGCCGAAATCGCGACAGCGAGTTCGAGGACCCACCGAGCGACCGTGAAGGGCTGATGCGGGCTTGGGAAGACGGGTGGCGATGCTTGTTCAACGCGCTGGAGCCGCTGAATGATTCGCAATTGAGCGAGTGCGTCATGATCCGAGGAGAAGCGCACTCGGTCATGCAGGCCATCAATCGGCAGTTATGCCACTACGCCTATCATGTGGGACAGATCGTCTTCGCGGCGAAACAGCGCCGAAAGGGCGACTGGACCTCGTTGAGCGTCCCTCGTGGCAAATCGGCGGACTTCAATCAGCGGGTGTTGACCCACAAATCGAGCCAGAGATAGCTGCCCACACGGGCTCGCGCTACGCAGTTCTTCCGCCATCCTACGTTGGTTCGACCGCCGTAACAAACAACGCGGGAGACGCATCGAATTGTGATTTGTGGTCCTGCGAGCAGAAATGGTAGGTCTTGTCCTTGTATGCGGACGGAGCGATCGCCTGATCAATGTCCATGGAACACACGGGACAGAGCGGGTGATCGTTTGCTGAAGTCTGTGCTCTGAGATACGCGGTGTTCGAATCTGGCTTCAGCCAGCCTTGACCCTGGTACTCCAGCTCGTAAGCGGTCTGCCTGGCGACCTCTTCACCGTAATAGCGCTCGACCACGTGTAGCGCGAGATCGATGCCGCAGGCAAGTCCGCCAGCCGACGCGAGATTGCCGTCATCGACGTACCTGACCCCGCGCTTGACGTGGATATCGGGAAACTTCCTCGCAAAATCCACATACGCGGCGTGATGCGTGGTGGCGGTCTTGCCGGCCAGCAAACCGGTCTGCGCGAGCACGTACGCGCCAGTGCAAACGGACATGGTGATGTCGGCCGTCTTGGACGACTTGCGAATCCATTCCAGGACGGCTTCGCTAGGCTTACCCTGCGCCGGGATGACGATGACCCTGGGGGCGGGAGCCGTTGCAATGCTGTAGTCAGGTACGATTTGCATTCCGCCGCTCGCCCTTATGGGCTTGGTCGTCTCGGCAACCGTGTAAAGACGGAATGAATCCATGCTGCCGCCTACCATGACATTCCCGAAAACTTCCCAAGGTCCGCCAAAGTCGATGAGGACCGCGTCATCTGAAATCAGACAGGCGACCGGTATGGGACCATGCTCGGGCGGCTTGAGTCTGTTCAGCAGGGCACGTGGCTTGGTGGCACGACTCAATGAGTCGGCTGGATCTGCATCACCCTGCGGGATGCCTGAAACGGAGAACGGTATGGCGGCCATGAAGCCGAACGCAGCCGACTGCCTGAGCAATTCTCTCCGGTTCATCGAAATCTCCTTGTGACATAGGCGCAAAAGGGTACGCGGACTCATGCCGACTTCTGCGGCGAGACGAATCCGCTCCTGCGGTGGCTTGATTGCGGAAAAGGTCCCGAGGCATGCCCAAAGCGGCTGCGATAGCTACTCGGCGACACCGCATAACGCCGCTCGAACGCTCGGCGAAACACGTCTTCGCTGGCATAGCCGACCGAACGCGCGACCGCGTCGATATTGGCACCGCGAGACGACAGTCGGCGGGTTGCCTCGCCAAGGCGGGCTTCCTCGACGAAAGTGGCGGGCGTGACGCCGAAGCGCTCCTTGAAGGCACGCGAGAACTGGCGTACACTAAGAAAGGTTCGAGCGGCGAGCACGTCGATTGAAAGGTCGGCCCGAAGATGGGACTGTATCCAGGCGGCCAGATCGGCGAATCGGTCCGCCGACTCGAGTTGGAATCGCAGCGGCTCGGAGAACTGCTGTTGCCCACCGGGGCGCTTGAAGTAGACGACCATCTCGCGCGCGACAGCGAGAGCGGCTCGCGGCCCGTGATCCTCTTCAATCATCGCCAGCGCGAGGTCAATGCCGGCCGTGATCCCCGCGGACGTATAGAAGTGTCCGTCTTTGAGGAACAGAGCGTCTACGTCCAGCCGGAGCTTGGGAAATCGTCGCGCCACATCGAACGCGGCGCTCCAATGCGTCGTTACTCGGCGGCCATCGAGGAGCCCGGTGGGAGCTAAGGCGTAGATACCGGTGCACACGCTCGCCACTCGGCGGATGTAAGGGGCGCGACTCGCGATCCAAGATGCGGCCAGCTCGGCCACGCCAGGCCGCCGTATTCCGGCTCCTCCAGGAACAAGGAGGGTATCGAGACGCGTCGTGGTGGGCACGGTCAGGTCCGCCCGCATAGTAAGACCCGAACCCGTGACGAATCGTTTCCCGCGCAGACCGATGATGACGATCTCGTACGGCCGTCGTGGTCCCTCGAGCTCGGAGTCCGACGCGACCCCCGCGAACGCATCGGACGCGAACGCGTCGGCCGGGCCAACTAGGTCGAGCGCTTGAACGCCGTCAAATCCCAGAAATCCTATCCGTCGTGGCTTCACAATTCTTCCTTGGTGGCCGGCGATCGCCGCTCGGGTCGAGGCCAAGGATAGGTCCCCGGGCTGATGGCCGCAACGACATAAAACCGACGAAAACGGCCATGCCCCCCCCTCCGGGACGCAAATGGCGAGCGTGGCGGCCGGGGGTCAAGCTCAGGGAGGCGCTAGGGCGCGTGCGTGCTCTCGGGACGCGTGGGTGAGGCCGCTAAGGGGGTATGGGGGCGAAGCCCCCATGGAGAAAAAGAAATCCCCCTCCCCCTCCCCCTTTAGGGGAGGGGGTTAGGGGGTGGGGCACCAATCGATGCTTTTCGTTTGTGCCGCAGCCAGTTTGCGGTTACCCGACTTGCCGCGACGCCTATGATGGCGCCTCCAATGACGTCACTAGCCCAATGCTGGTTCCGGTAGATGCGCTGCCAAGCCGTGAGCATGACCGCGCCGGTAGAAACGGCTGTGATCCATGGTCTGTGCGCTTCCTCCGCGAACGCGGCCGCGATTGCGGTGATGTGCGTGACGTGGCCGGAGGGAAAAGAGTGCCACTCGTCAGACGACGACAGCGGCTGAAAGCGCCACGCGCTGCCCGAGTAGTCAGGGCGCTGCCGACCAACGGCTCCCTTGAGGAGCGCCTCGGTCGCATCCGCCAGTACGTAGCTAAGCGCGATGTGCCGAGTCGCGTCCTCCCAGTTCACGTTGCGACTCAGGTGCGCGGCGACGAAGACCGCGGTCACCGTGGGCACAGTGTATTTCGCCGTGCCGAAGACATCGCCCAGCGGCGCGATTCTGTCGAGAAACGGCGTCCGGTAACCGTAAATCGCGTCCCGCGCTGGGTGGTCGAGTAGCGCGCTGCCAACCAGCGCGGCCGCGGAAATCGTCCAGAACGTGCGATCGGACGGGCCAAGCGGAACTGGATACCGGTAGCGTGAGCTCGCGGTGGGACTGCCCGGCGCCGCAGGTGATGGCGGCAACCGGGCGCCGGCAGTTGACGTCGAGTCGCCAATCAACTGCGCTCGACTCGGTTGGGCTGCAACTACAAGTGCAACCCACACCACAGCGGTGTATCGACGGGCCGGCGCTCGAAGCCAATGCCGCGCGATCATCGGTGAGATGCCTGGGACGCAGACACATGCGCCCGAGGCGGGCGACCTACACCGTGGGCGGCGCTTTCCGGCGCGATTGCGCGAACAGCACTATGAACGCAGCCTCTACCATGAGCGACAGGATGCCCAACGGCTCGAGCCAGGTGTCCGGCGCGAGGCCAGGCAAGCCAACGGCACGGCTAATTATGTAGCCTACCAGCGCTCCGCCCGCGACCAGTACGCCTAGTCCCCAACCCCAGCTTCGCTCGCCGCGATAGATCCCGAAGGCGGCGACCACGGCGGCTACACCGTTTGCTAGGAACAGCAACCCCTTGTAGGTCGCGTCACCGAAGCTACTGGGAGCGTCGATGAAGTGAATCGCGCCCGTCACGAGGATGAGCGCGATACCTGCGCCTTGCAGTGCGTTCGGCGTGGTACGCATGTCTCAGCTCCGGCCCGCGGTGGGGCGCCACAGTCCCGTTGCCACGTCAGTTCCCCCGTTGCCAGGTCATTTCCACACGCACCGGTATCTCGTTCTTGATGGGCATCGTCAGGAGCGTGGGCGGATCGATCTTAAAGTCGGACAACGTAGTCGGAATTGTTCCTGATATCCGCGTCTCGTTGCCTTGAGTCACCTGCTGAAATGGAACTTGCTGATACTTGGCGGTCTGACCCGCAAACTGGACCTCCAAGTCGGCACGGATCGTCACTGACGCGGAAGAGTCTTCGGGCAGGCGAGTACGCACAGCGACCATGGGGAATTGCCCGCCGCGCGTTACCTGGAGCATGTGAAGATCGCGGTTGCTGTCTCCGGAATCGAAAGATTTAACGGGCACCGCGATTAGGAACTCGCATTGCCCCGCGTGGCAAACGCCCTTGCCTCGCGCCGCGTGACTGACAGCATCAACTTGATGCAGCGGGTGAGACACGTGATACGTGAGAGTGGATTGTTCGAGAGCCCACTGGCTGTCTGTTTGGGCGAGAACAGTACGCCCTAGAAGCGAGAGGGCGATCAGGGAGATCAGCAACCTTATCGTTTTGTTCATGACGCGCTTTTAGAACTTGAGGGAAACGGACAGAATAGAGGCTCCATACGCCGCGGCCGTGATGATGGCCACCGGTCCATGCACACTCGCGATGCCATGAACCTTTTCCCCGCGGCTTCTTTGATCAAAGGCGATCGCCCCCAAAACGGGTGTCAGGATCATCCCCGGGAAATGAATCCAGGCCAGCGCCTTGTGCAGGCGGATTTGCCCGCGGGTTTCCGTTCCCGGAATTTTGGGCGCGCGGATGGCAAAATAGGCGCTGGTGAAGTACAGTCCCGCCGTTACGGAGCCCAGAGCGGCATGTACATCGCGGTCGGTCGAGCTGGTGCGCCTACCGCCTGCGGACATTCCTGCAATGACCGTGGCGAGCAGAGGAACGGTCGTTATCAACCCGAGTCGCTGATGGGTCTTGAGCATGTGCGACCGCTTGTCGAGTCTCGCCTGATACTGGGCGCTTCCCTGCGTCTGAGACTGGGAGAATCCGATGTCTTCCAACGAAAGGACGGCACGCAAGGTCAGGTTGACGGTTTGCTGGGCGTTTGCTGCGATCGTCACGTCAACTGCGGCGGGGCCGAAGCCTTCCGCTGAGACGGAAACCTCATAATCCCCGGGCATGAGGTTTGGTACGTTGTAGAGGCCAGCCGAGTCGGTCTCGGTATCCGTCGATTTCCCCGTGGCCGTGTTCTTGGCAGAGATCTTGGCGTTGGGAACGAGCTTGCCCGAAGGATCAGTGACGGTGCCGGACAGCGCGCCGCCAGTGCCCTGCGCCCACAACGGAATCGAGATCAGGCAAGAGAGCATTAGCATCCCCGCTCCAACGACGACCTTCGCCGTCCAATTCATTTGAGGCCTCCCCCTCTCGGCCCGTCGCGGCGCGCAGTGGCTTCCGAGGTCATCCGGACGTAGTCCAAAAGGTGCTCGTCGAACACGGGTTCCCAAGCGCACTCGCTCGCAAATGCGCGCGCGCGCGCGGCGAGATCTGCGCGGCGCGTGGGGTTGTCCGCCAGCTCGACAATGCGCGCAGCCAACGCCGCGGCGTCCCCCGGAGGAAATGTGACGCCACCGCCGGCAGTCAGCAGCTCGCGCGTGGGCCCGACGTCGGCACCGATTGCCGGAACGCCCGATGCCATTGCTTCGAGCAGCACGTTGCCGAATGTGTCGGTCGTTGAGGGGAAAAGGAACACGTCGCCCGATGCGTAGAACTCGCTTAGCGGGCGACCGGTGAGTCGTCCGACGAAGACGGTGCCCGGAGGCGCCGCCCGGCGATATGCGGCTGCGTGCGGACCATCGCCTGCGACGGCGCATACAACGCGCGTCGCGGTTTGACGCGCCGCTGCGCGAAGTCCTTCGAATGCTACGTCGAGTCGTTTCTCGGCGCCGAGGCGTCCAACACAGAGCGCGAGCACCGTGCGATCATCAGCGCCTAGACGAGCGCGCAACGCCGCTGATCTAAACGACGGGTTGAAGCGATCCGAATCGACGCCGCGACCCCAGATCGTCGTGTGCGCAAACCCATGCGCGCGAAGTTCGGCCTCGGTGGCCCTCGTCGGACAATAGGTTCGCGCGGCGCCATTGTGAAACCAGCGCAGATATGCCCACGCCACGTTTCGGAGAGGCGACAGCCCATAGTAAGCCGTGTACGCACTCCAACTCGTGTGATAGGAGGCCACGAACGGAACGCCTAGCGCGTGGGCTGCGGCTCGCCCCGCCACCCCGACGCCGAAAGGGCTGGCGGAGTGCACGATCGTTGGTTTCCACGCCCGCAGTGCGCGACGCACGTTCCATGGCGCGGGCAGCGCGAGCCGGTGCTCCGGATACTTCCAAAACGCGAGGCTCGGGCAGCGCACGATCTCCCCATCGTTTGAGGCCGATGGGTCGGTCGTCGTGAATACACGCACGGCGGCGCCACGTTCTCGCACGGCAGACACCAATCTCTCCAGAAGCAGGGACACACCGTTAAGCTGCGGGGGATAGCTGTCCGTGAACAGCGCCAGCCGGAGTCCAGGGGCCGAGATCACGGAACGTCCCGCGCGTTTCCTTGCGGCGCAAACCGGTGCACGGACATGGGGACAATGACTTGCGTCCCGACACGCCTGTAGGCCGTTCGATCTCCGATCCGCACCGTAACAGTCGTCGGCGGTTGCGGAATTTCGATGCTGTAGCTCGCGTGATCCGTTCGGGCATTGTCGACCGCCACGCCGTCGTGGCGAACCACGTATCGGGGACCATCAGCCGATGCCTGGATCAGCAATCGCGGCCCGGACCCGACCGTTAGACGAATCTCCCCCGTATCTTGGGCAACGCGGAAATCCACTTCGACTGCGGAGTCAGCGACGATCCCCACGCCGCGGGCTTGAGTCGCTGCAGGCGCGCTGCGTTGGGTAGGTTGCGGCGCCGTCGCATGAAGGGTGCGGGTGATTAAACCTGCCAACGGCCCCCTCATGGCGGCCGCCGCCAGCGCCGCCGTCGCGGTCAGTATCGCCACGGCCGCAGCAATGCGAGTCGCCCTCGAGATTGGGCGGCCGGCGGGACGGGCGCGGGAAGTGGCTGCACGAATGTCCAATACAGTGAGGCGAGGCGCCGGCGTGTCGGTAGCGCGCAACGAGTCGCCGATCAGACGCTCGATGGCCTCGAACTCGGTAAAGTGAGTCTCACAGGACGGGCATGTGACAAGATGAGCTTGAAGAACGCCACGAAGCGAAGGATCACCGTCGCGATCCAGGAGGACTCCAATGTCCGTGTCACTCAGATGCATGGACACTCCCTAACGTCGCTGCTGACGTCAGCCTAGCGCGAAGGGCCCGCATTGCCCGCACCAGCAGCGTCCCGACCCCGGATTCCGCAACGTTGACTGCCACCGCTATTTCTCGGTAGGAAAAGCCCTCCTGACGCAGCAGAAGGATCTGGCGGTCGCGTTCGGGAAGAGAAGAAAGGGCATCGCGGACATGCCCCCGCTGTTCCTCTCGGACTAGTGTGATGTCGGCGGTTTCGCGCGGATCGGCGTTATACCCGAGCTCGCGCGCGAGCAATGCACCCCGCCGCCGCGTACGCCGCCGCTCGTCACGAAACAGGTTGTTGGCCACCGCACCGAGCCACCCGCGTGGGTCATCTGGAACCGCACCCCGCTGGTAAAGTCGCACGAACGTCTCCTGCGCAAGGTCTGCCGCCAAGTCGGGGTCGCCGCTCAACCGGTGGAGATATCGAAAGAGCGTTCCAAAGTGCACATCGAAGAGCCTTTCTATCTCTCGAGTGAACGCGGCTTTTCGGTCCGTCACCGATACATGGAGCGCGCGAGAAGTGCGTGGCGTGACATTGATGAATCGGTCAGAGCTAGAACCCCCACTCGACGCCAGCGCGCAGCTGCGGGTGATTCGTAACCATGACGCCACCCGTGCGTTGCACGAGCGCCCACCAGCTCGGCTGGGCGACGATGCCTCCCAGTCCAGTAAAGACGCTCAGTGTATGCCACGTGTGCTCCAGCCCAACGTCTAGTTCAGCTGATGCCGGAGGCCGGCGGAGCTCGGAGGCCAGCAGGGCGGACGCGCTCACATCGAACGATCCAGCGCGAGGCTCACGTGCGCTGCCACTTTCGTCGTCGTCCGACCCCTCGGCAGCGGACCTGTCGATCTCTGTCGGGTCGATCCCGGCCGCGCCGAATGCCCCCACGCGCAGCCACGTCGTCGACCGGATCCGGTATGCAGCGACGAACGCCGCCCCGTTCCCTCGCTCATATGTTGGATGGTATTTCACCCCCGCACTCGTGAGCACAGTTTGCCCAATTCCATAGGAAACTCGCCAAGTCAGGCGAGCATCAGGCGCGGTGTTCTCG
>Ga0073928_10010064_pt1 | contig 11361 bp, 11 predicted proteins | sample PaiPotPPA55metaG_FD_76969 | JGI IMG/M metagenome (GOLD analysis project Ga0073928, IMG submission 76969) | Iron sulfur acid spring bacterial and archeal communities from Banff, Canada, to study Microbial Dark Matter (Phase II) - Paint Pots PPA... ...
ACGTGCCGATGGAGGTCGGCGACTATGTCGACTTTTACTCCTCGATCGAGCACGCGACGAACCTGGGCCGCATTTTCCGGCCGAACGCCGACGCGCTGCTGCCGAACTGGAGATGGCTTCCGGTCGGCTATCACGGCCGGTCCTCGACCATCGTCGTCGACGGGACGCCCGTGCGTCGTCCGCGCGGCCAGCGTAAGGTCGCGACGGATCCGTCGCCCGAGTTCGGCCCGACCCGCCGGCTCGACATCGAGCTGGAGGTGGGCTTCGTGACGGGCCCGGGCAACCGGCTCGGGGAGCCGATTTCCGTTGGGGACGCGTCCGAGCACATCTTCGGCCTGGTTCTCGTCAACGATTGGAGCGCGCGCGACGTTCAGGCGTGGGAATATCAGCCGCTTGGGCCGTTTCTCGGAAAATCGTTCGCGACGACGATCTCGCCCTGGATCGTCACGCTCGAAGCCTTGGAGCCTTTTCGGATCGAGGGGCCTCGGCAAGATCCCCAGCCTCCGGACTATCTGCGCACCGACGACGCATGGGCATTTGCGATTTCGCTCGCGGTCGAGCTTCAATCGCAGCACATGCGAGAGCGCGACATCGCGCCGCTGAGGATCTCGCAGACGACGTTCCGCGACATGTATTGGAACGTCGCCCAACAACTTGCGCATGCGACCGCCAACGGCGCCGTCACGCGGCCGGGCGATCTTTTTGCCTCGGGCACGATCAGCGGTTCGGCCCCCGGGAGCCAGGGGAGCTTGATCGAGCTGACGTGGAACGGCGAGCGTCCGCTGCAGCTGCCCGACGGCGAAACGCGCGCCTTTCTCGAGGACGGCGACGAGGTAATTTTGCGCGGCTGGTGCGAGAGCCCCAGCGCGCGCCGCCTCGGATTCGGCGCCGCACGCGGCCGCATCGAAGCGGCGGCGCCTTAGCGAACCTCTCCCAGCTCAGGCGCTCGTCGCCGGCTGCTCCACCCAGGACCGAAAGTACTCGGGATCCTCGCATTCGAGCGCCGCGGCCGAAAGCTCTAATGGCCTGAACGTATCGATCATCACGGCGATCTCGTCGGTCGACTTCTTGCCGAGGCTCGACTCAACGGCGCCGGGCTGCGGGCCGTGCGGCGCGCCGGCGGCGTGCAGCGTGATCGATCCCTCGTCCACGCCCCGGCGGCTCATGAAGTTGCCGCTCACGTAGTAGAGCACTTCGTCGCAGTCGACGCTCGAATGATTGTACGGCACCGGAATCGCGAGCGGATGGTAATCGAAGAGCCGCGGAACGAACGCGCAAAACGCGGCACCGGGCGCCTCGAACGTTGCGTGCGCGGGCGGCGGCTGATGCAGCTTGCCGGTGATCGGCGCGAACTCGTCGATATTGAAAGCGTAGGGATAACAGTAGCCGTCCCATCCCACGACGTCGCAGGGGTGGTTTTGGACGACGTAGATCGCGTTGCGGACGCCGCTTCGGACGCGCACCTCGTACTCGCCTTGCTCGGCGACCGGAGGCTTGAGAACCGGTGCCCTGAAGTCGCGCTCGTAATAGGGCGCGTGCTCCTCGAGCTGCCCGAAGTCGTTGCGGTACTTGCGCGGAATCGTCACCGCGCCCGCGGACTCGTAAACGAGCATCCGCGTGGGCGTCGACGGCGCGACGCGATAGATCGTTCCCGTGGGGATGACGAGGTAGTCGCGATCGCGATACTCCAGCTCGCCGAACTGCGTCTCGACGATGCCGCTCCCGCGATGAACGAAGAACAACTCGTCTCCGCCGGTGTTGCGGTAGAAATACTCCATGGGCGCGTCCGCCTGCGCGATCGAGATGGTGACGTCGTCGTTGCCGAGCAGCGGCAACCGCGATTCGATCGGATCGCCGCCGGAGAGGCGCAGCGACTGGGTCTTGAGGTGCCGGTTGCGCAACGGTTCGTTGGGGGCGAACCTGCGTTCCGCGCGCTCCCACGGGCGCACGTCGAGCGTCGCGGTAGGCGGGCGGAGGTGATACAGGAGCGAGTAGACGCTTTCGAAGCCCTTGGTGGAGAACAGCTCCTCCGCGTACAATCCGCCGTCGGGCCGGCGAAACTGGATGTGCCGTTTCGGCGGCACGGAACCCTCACGCACGTACGAGGGCATTACGCGGTCTCGTTCACGAGCGTTGCGCGCCCGGTCGCGCAAAATCCGTTCTCTTTATGCGACCCGTCGCAGAACGGCTTCGTGTGCGAGCCGCCGCAGCGGCACAGCGCCATGTTCTCGCCCTCGACCACGTAACGATTTCCGTCGCAGTCGGTGATCGTCACTCTACCGCGTACGAGGTATGGGCCGCTCTCGCGAACCTTGATGCTGATCTCTTCCATTGCGTCTGCAAACTCTCACGGCCGCGACGCCGTTCCCTGCAAGCTGGCGCGTTCCAACACGTGGCCCGCGATCGCGCGCTGCAGCTGCGGCCCGTCGAGCGGCGCGCGGCTGGCGACCCGAGCGAGATCTAGGGCGTACAGGGTCACCACGTAGTGATGCGCCGGTCCGGCCGGCGGGCACGGCCCGTAGTATCCGGCCTTTTCGGCCGACGTGACGCCGAGCTCGCTTTCCGGGAGCCGAACGGCAGCGGGTAGGCTTTGCGTCCCGGCGGGGAGATTGTAGACGACCCAGTGGTAGAAGCCGCCGGGTATCGGAGCATCCGGATCGTGCATAATCAGGGCGAACGACTTCGTGCCCCGCGGTGCGCCGCTCCACGCGAGCTCCGGCGAACGGTTGTCGCCGCCGCACTCGCCGGCCATGAGCGTCCGCGGCAAGCGGGCGCCTGCAGAGAAATCGCCGCTGCGCAGTTGCATGGCGCCGGAGGCCGCCGCCAGCAGGGCGCCCGCGAGCGTGAGGGCGCGGAACATGAGCGTATGGTATCATGGCGTGGCCATGATGGGAGTTGGGCTTCACGCGGCGTAAACTCGTGAACCCCGCCAGGACCGGAAGGTAGCAACGGTAAGCGAGCAATTACGGGCGCCGTGATCCACCTGACTCTCGTCGTGGTTCGATTGCGCCCTTTCAATAGCAAGTATAAGGATGACGACAGTAACGATTTACGCCGCCCTGGCCGCATTCTTGGGAGCGCTTCTCGCGCTCCTCGTCTATCATCTTACGGTGATACGCCCGACGTTCGCATGGGTGGCCCACCTGCTGGGTCTGCACGACGGCCTCATTTCCGGAGGAACCGTCGGCGCGGTCGATCGCTTCAAAGCGGTTGAGGACGCGCACGCCTCGACCCACAGCTCGCTCGAGAGCGCCATGGGCCGCATCACCGAGCTCGAGGCCTCCGCGCGTTTAGACTTGTCGCGCGCCGGCTTCGTTCGATACGACGCGTTCAACGACGCCGAATCGGGACTCTCGTACGCGCTGGCGCTGCTCAACCGGGAAGGTGACGGAGTCGTGCTCACGAGCATCTACTCGCGCTCCGACACGCGAACGTTCGGCAAGCCCGTGAGCGGGTTCAAGCCGACGGTGCAGGCGTCCGGCGAAGAGCTGGAGGCCATCGAGCGAGCCCGAACGGGGACATGAGCGGCTTCACCTGCTATCTCGCGCAGGCGTTGCAGTGGGCCGTCAACATCTACACGCTGCTGCTCTTCATCTATGCCGTGCTTTCCTGGATTCCCGATCTGCGGCGCGGGCGCTGGGTCCACGCGCTCGCGTCCGTCATCGAGCCGGTCCTCATGCCGATACGCCGCGTCATCCCGCCGATGGGCGGATTCGACCTTGCGTTTCTGATCGTGATCCTCGTGCTGCAGCTAGTCGTGCGGCCCGCGCTCTCGACGCTGGTCTTCAACAGCTGCGTGCCGCTCCAGTAGGAACGGCTATACACCTGTGGCCCTGAAGTCCGAACGTCCGCACCGGGTCGACGTCGCCAGCAACGTCCGCAACTTCTGCATCATCGCGCACATCGATCATGGCAAGACGACGCTCTCCGACCGTCTGCTCGAGATCACGCGCACCGTCGGGTCGCGGGTCCTCGAGGAGCAGGCTCTCGATGCGATGGATCTCGAGCGCGAGCGCGGCATCACGATCCGCATGCACCCGGTCACCTTAAACTACCCGTCGCGCGACGGCGAGCTCTACCGCCTCAACTTGATCGACACGCCGGGTCACGTCGACTTTTCCTACGAGGTGTCGCGCTCGCTCGCCGCATGCGAGGGCGCCGTGCTGATCATCGATGCCGCGCAGGGAATCGAGGCCCAAACACTCGCGAACTACCACCTTGCGCTGGAGCACGACCTCGCGATCATCCCCGTGATCAATAAGATCGATCTGCCCGCGGCGGATCCCGAGCGCGTGATGGGTGAGGTCGAAGAGCTCTTGGTCATCGAGAAGAGCGAGTGCATCCTCGCGAGCGCCAAGAACGGCGTGGGCATCGAGGAAATCCTCGAGGCCATCGTTCACCGTATTCCGCCGCCGAAGGGGCACCGCGACCGCCTTCGCGGACTGGTCTTCAACGCACAGTTCGACCCGTACCGCGGCGTGGTGAGCTACGTGCGGATCGCCGACGGCAAGCTGTCGCCCGGCACGCGCTTCATGTCGATGGCGCACGAGCGCGTCTTCGAATGCACGGAGGTCGGAATCTTCGCGCCGGAGATGCGCGCCACCGGCTCGCTGGAGCTGGGCGACGTGGGCTATGTCATCGCGAACATCAAGTCGCTCGGTGAGATCGACGTCGGCGACACGATCACGTCCGCGCACGATCCCGCGCACGTCGCGCTGACCGGCTATCGCAAGGCAGTCCCCATGGTCTACTGCGGGCTGTACCCCAACGAGGGCGAGTACGACGGCCTTCGCGACGCGCTGGAAAAGCTCAAGCTCAACGACGCCGCCCTCGTCTATGAGCCGGAAAGCTCCGTCGCACTCGGCTTCGGCTTTCGCTGCGGCTTCCTAGGGCTGCTTCACATGGAGATCGTTCAGGAGCGGCTCGAGCGCGACTACGGGCTCGACCTCATCGCCACGTCGCCGTCGGTCGTCTTCCGCGTCGTTCACTTGGACGGAAGCATCGAGACGATCGACAATCCGTCGAAGCTGCCGCCGCCCAGCACCATCCGCTCGGTGGAAGAGCCTTACGTCAAGGCGACGATCATTTCGCCGCCGGAGTACGTCGGGGCGATCATGGACATCACGCAGAACCGGCGCGGAACGCTCGGAAACATGGAATATCTCCACGACGGCCGCGTGATCCTCACCTACGAGATGCCCCTCATCGAGGTGATCGTGGACTTCTTCGATGCCCTGAAGTCACGCACGAAGGGCTACGCTTCGCTGGACTACGAGGTGATCGGCTACCGCGAGGGGGAGCTCGCGAAACTCGAGATCCTGCTCAACGGCGAGCCGGTCGACGCACTATCGTTCATCGTCGCGCGTGACAAGGCCGTCAGCCGAGGGCGCGCGCTGGCGGAGAAGCTCAAGGAGCTGATTCCACGGCAGATGTTCGAGGTCCCAATCCAGGCGGCGATCGGCGGAAAGATCGTCGCGCGAGAGACGGTAAGCGCGATGCGCAAGAACGTGCTGTCGAAGTGCTACGGCGGCGACATCACGCGTAAGCGCAAGCTGCTGGAGAAGCAGAAGGCCGGCAAGGAGCGGATGAAGCGCGTCGGCAGGGTCGAGCTGCCGCAAGAGGCCTTCATGGCGGTCCTGCGGCTCGGTAGCGAGTGAAGACGTACGTCGCGACGCGCAACGCGGGCAAGCTGCGTGAGCTCAAGGCGCTCTTCGCATCCGAGCTCGCCCTGGCGTCGTATCGTAAGTACTCCGCAGTCGCCGAAGACGCGGAGAGCTATACGGGTAACGCGCTGTTGAAGGCGCGGGCGCTCGTCGCGGCGCTGCAGGCCTCCGGGGTTTGCGCGGCCGCACTCGCGGACGACAGCGGGCTCGAAGTGGACGCGCTGCACGGGCGCCCCGGCATCCATTCGGCGCGCTACGGCGGAACGCAGATCGGCTGGCCGCAGCGCCGCGCGGCGCTGCTCGCGGAGCTGCGCGGCATACCGCCATATCGTCGCACCGCGCGTTTCGTCTGCGCGCTGGCGCTGCTCCGCCCCGACCGCGAGCCCGTCGTCGTCACGGGCGAAGTCGGCGGCTACATCTTAGAGTCCGAATCGGGCAGCAACGGCTTCGGCTACGATGCGCTCTTTTTCCACCCGCCGTCCGGGCGCAGCTTTGCGGCGTTGAGCGAGAAGGAGAAGAACGCCGTCAGCCACCGCCGGCGCGCCGCGGATGCACTCTTACCGGCGTTACACTCACTTTGAGTGAGATCCTCGCTCCCGCAGGCGAGCACGACGTTGCCGAAATAGCGCGACGGCGGTGGCGCGACTCGGAGACGCGCCGGCTCTATCTTTATCTCGCGTCGGTCGCACCCAATGGAGCTTGGGTGGCGCGCGACGAGGGCACCGCAATAGGAATCGCGATCGCCCATCGGCTCGAGACGGAATGGTACCTCAGCGATCTGTTCGTCGAGCCGTCGTTCCGCGGCCAGGGCCTCGGAGCGCAGCTGCTTGCGGAAGCCGCCCGCGACGCCGGCGACGTGACGCGTTCGGGGATTCTCGATGCGGGGCAACTTCGCGGAATCGCCTTTTTCGCGCGACGGCGCCTGCCCGCGAGCACGCCGATCCTGCGGTTCACCGGCCGAATCCCCAAGGAAGAACGCCTCGCGGCACTCGCCGCCGGCGAGCACCGTTTCGAGACGCGCGCGCTCGATCCGGTGCGGCACCGCTCCGCGTTGGATGCTCTCGATCGCGAGACGCGCGGGAGCCCGAGACAAACCGATCATCTCTATTTCGCCTCGAACGCGGACGGCAGCGCGTTTTTCGTCAACGGCGAGCTCGTCGGATATACGTACGTCTGGCGCGATGGGACGATCGGGCCGCTCGCGTCGTTTTCGCCCGCGTACGTGGCGGCGTTCTTCGCCTTCGGCATGATGGCGCTCGCGCGCAGCCACGGAGCGTCGTGGTGCAGCGCGCTGGTCCCGGCGGTCAACGTACGCGTCGCGCGCGCCGCCCTCGATGCGGGCCTCGCGATCGATGGCGTGAAGCTCTTCGCGCGTGACTCGGCCGAGATGGACATGTCGCGCTACGTCGGCTATCATAGCTTATTGTTTTAACGAACTACTTGACAGTTGCAGACCGTTGGGCAGTTCGGATGGGCAAGCGCGATCGGGGCGTAGCTCAGCTTGGTAGAGCGCCGCATTTGGGATGCGGAGGCCGCTGGTTCAAGTCCAGTCGCCCCGACCACCCTCGCGCCCGTGGTCTAACAGGATAAGGCACGAGTCTTCTAAACTCGAAGATGGGGGTTCGAGTCCCTCCGGGCGCATGATATAGTAGCGAGTTGTGGTGACTGTAGCTCAGTTGGTTAGAGCGCCGGCCTGTGAAGTCGGAGGTCGGGGGATCGTGACCCCTCAGTCACCCCAAAAAACAGGCCGGAGGACTTTGACCAAGCACTCAATACAAAACAACGAGCGCGACCGGGCGGGCGCCTTTAGCTCAGTCGGTAGAGCAGCGGCCTTTTAAGCCGTTGGTCCCGGGTTCGAGTCCCGGAGGGCGCACGCGCACCGCTAGCTCAATGGTAGAGCAGCTGACTCTTAATCAGTTGGTTCGGGGTTCGAGTCCCTGGCGGTGCAAGAATCAAACTCCCTGTAGAACCAGTGTTTTACGGGGAGTTTTCCATTCCTACGGAGGAGCAACGTCCATGAGCAGTTTGAAGATGAGCGGGCTTCCCTGGCCGCGGAAAGCCTTCAGCGCGCCCGCCTTATCGGGTGCGTCCGCGGCCGGTCGACTGCTGCTCGCGGTCGTGCTGCTCGCGGCCGCGCCTGTACCGAAATTCTGTGCCGGCTGCAACTACGAGAACGCGAAGCTCGCGAGTGCCGACTTCACGCGCGGCGCGTACCTCGGAGTGAACTTCGCGGGAGCGGATCTGAGCGGGGCGTCGTTTCGCAACGCGCGAATCGTCGCCGCGAACTTCGAGAACGCCGACCTGCGCAACGCGGCGTTCGACGGCGCGCAATGCACGGCGTGCAATTTCATCGGTGCGAAGTTCGACGGTGCGACGTTCACCGGCGCGCAGATGATGGCCGCCAACTTCAAGAACTTCAGCGCCTCGGTCACCGACGAACAGCTCCGCCAGCTGCTGTCCGGCTGCTTCTCGTGCAACTTCCAGTCGAGCCGGCTCGGCGGCCGAGACCTGACCGGAATCCCGCTGCTTTCCGTGGATTTTAGCGGGGCGGATCTCCAGGGCACGCGCTTCGATGGTTCCGTCCTCTGTTGGGACGCCGTGAACGGCACCGCGCGCACGCCCACCTGCGACAAGATGGCCGGCGCGCAGACGAGTGCCGCCAGCTTTGCCGGCGTGCTGCTCTGCGGCGACCCGATGGATCGCACCACCTGCTCGCGGGTCGACGCCGACATGCTCCGTGCGAACACGGGCTCGCCGCTTACGGGCGCGGCGCTGCCATAGAGAAGGGCCGCTACGAGCAGGAAAAGCACCCAAGGCGTTCTATCTATCGTGGTCGCCGGGCAAGTGGCGGAACTGGCAGACGCGCTGGACTTAGAATCCAGTGGGGCGACCCGTCAGAGTTCGAGTCTCTGCTTGCCCAAATGCCCGATGACCAAAAACCATTTTTCACCCCCAAAATTGGAATTTTATGTTGTTCCTGAGCGAGATGCATGGAATCGTGCAGTCGAGGAGGCTCTGACCGACGAGCGAAGCCATGGACGGCGGAGCGAGGAGGCAGTGCAGCAGGAACGGAGCCCGGATGGCGGAGTGACGAGCGGCTCCGAGACGCACGATTTCGTGCGTTGAGCGGTTTGTGCGGAAGTAGCTCAGTGGTAGAGCATCGCCTTGCCAAGGCGAGGGTCGCGAGTTCGAATCTCGTCTTCCGCTAATGATTATGACAGACTCAACAATGACGCGCCTCGCTCCGACACAGGTAGAGCTCGAATTTTCGATCACGGGGCAGGAGATCGCCGCGGCGGAGGAGCGCGCGTTTCGCAAGCTCGCCAAGAGCGTGCGGCTTCCGGGTTTCCGCAAGGGCAAGGTGCCCCGAAAGCTCTTCGAGCAGAGCTACGGCACCGACGCGCTCACGCGCGAAGCGATGGACGAAGTCGTCCCGCAAGTCTACGCGAAGGCGATCGCGGAACACGACCTGCAGCCGGTCGAGCGCCCCAAGCTCGAAATCCTCGAGGAGGATGAGGGACGCCCGACCCGCGTCAAAGCGACGGTCGAGGTGCGGCCCCCAATCGAGCTGCACGGTTACAAGGGTATCGCGCTATCGCGGCCGGCGATGCCCGTGACCGACGCGGACGTCGACACCAGTTTGCGCTCGCTGGCGAAAGAGCGCGCGACGCTCGTGCCGGTGCAGCGTGCGGCGAAGCTCGGCGACGTCGCGACGCTTGACTACGCAGGCACCGTCGACGGTGCGCCGTTTGACGGCGGCAGCGCCACTGGGCAAGTGACGGAGCTGAGCGAGGGACGCTTCATACCGGGCTTCGTTGACGGCATCGTCGGCATGTCGCCCGGCGAGAAGAAGAGCATCGACGTGCGCTTCCCGAACGATTATCCCGCAACCGCCCTGGCCGGTAAGCCGGCGCGGTTCGACGTCACGCTCCATGATCTCAAGGAATACGAAATGCCCCCGCTCGACGACGAGTTCGCAAAAGCCGTCTCGCCACATCAAACCATGGACGAGTTGCGCGCCGACGTGCGGACCCGGCTCGACGCGATCGCGGCTGCGCGTGCGCGACGCGTCGTCGCCAACGCCGCCATGACGAAGGTGCTCGACGCTCACGAGTTTGCGCTTCCCGCCTCCATGGTCGAAAGCGAGCTCGATCGTCTCGTCGAGGAGGCCGGCGCGCCCGGCGGCGATGAGGCCGGCAACGACTCGGGCGAACGCCGCGAATCGCTGCGCGCCGAGGCAGAGTCGCGGGTAAAAGCTTCGCTATTGATCGAGGCGATTGCGAAGGCGGAGGGGATTACCGCAACGCCGGCGGACGTCGCCGCCGAGCTCGACGCCCTGTCGCGGCGCTACGGGCAGCCCGCGGCCCGAATTCGCTCCGCGCTCGGAAACAACGTATTCTCCCTGATGGACGGCATCGTGCGGAATAAGACGCTTGACTTCCTCGTCGACAACGCCATCGTCGCGGTGAACGAAGAAACTTCGGGGCCCGCGTCGTAGTTACACCAAGCATGGGACATCTCGTACCGATGGTCGTGGAACAGACGGCGCGCGGCGAACGCGCCTACGACATCTATTCTCGTCTGCTGAAGGATCGCATCGTCTTCGTCGGCGGGGCGATCGACGATCATCTCGCCAACTTGGTTATCGCACAGCTGCTATTTCTCGAAAAGGAAGATCCCGAGAAAGACATCGACATGTACCTCAACAGCCCCGGGGGCAGCGTGACCGCCGGCCTAGCGATGTACGACGCCATGCGTTTCATCAAGCCGGACGTCGCGACCATCTGCATGGGGTTCGCGGCTTCCATGGGGTCGATTCTCCTCACGGGCGGGGCCCCGGGCAAGCGCTACGCCCTGCCGAACTCCAAGATCGTGATCCATCAGCCCTGGGTCTCCCAGATCGGAGGCCAGGCCACCGACGTAGAGATCGCAGCCCGTGATCTCATCGCCACCCGCCAGACGGTCGCACGAATCTACGAACTGACGACGAAGAAACCGGTCGAACAGGTCCTTAAGGACATCGAACGGGACTACTATATGACCGCGCAAGAGGCCAAGGATTACGGGATAATCGACCAGATTATCGAAAGTCGGCAAGGCCTGCCGATGCCGGCTTAGGGTAAAAGGAGACCGGGACCCGAGATGTTCCGCTTTGGAGACGACAAGGGACAGCTCAAGTGCAGTTTCTGCGGCAAATCGCAGGAGCAGGTCCGTAAGCTCATCGCCGGGCCGGGCGTTTATATTTGTGACGAGTGCATCGAGCTCTGCAACGAGATCATCGAGGAGGAGCTCTACAAGAACGTCGACGAGAACCTGCGCCTGCGCAACATTCCCAAGCCCAAGGAAATCAATCACATCCTCAACCAGTATGTGATCGGTCAGGAGCGCGCCAAGAAGTCGCTTGCCGTCGCGGTTTATAACCACTACAAGCGCATCAACGTCGGCGGCGCCGCAGACGACGTCGAGCTGCAGAAGTCGAACATCTTGCTCGTCGGCCCGACGGGATCGGGGAAGACCTACCTCGCCCAGACGCTGGCGAAGATCCTCGACGTGCCGCTGGCGATGGCCGACGCGACGTCGCTGACCGAAGCCGGCTACGTCGGCGAAGACGTCGAGAACATTCTGCTCAAGCTCATCCAGGCCGCCGACTACGACGTCAAGCGGGCCGAGAAGGGCATCGTCTACATCGACGAGATCG
>Ga0073928_10010065_pt1 | contig 11361 bp, 8 predicted proteins | sample PaiPotPPA55metaG_FD_76969 | JGI IMG/M metagenome (GOLD analysis project Ga0073928, IMG submission 76969) | Iron sulfur acid spring bacterial and archeal communities from Banff, Canada, to study Microbial Dark Matter (Phase II) - Paint Pots PPA... ...
CGGCGGGATCAGCCTCATCCTCGCCCTCTTCAACCTGCTGCCGGTGCTGCCCTTCGACGGCGGCCACGCGGTCGTCGTCCTGTACGAGTGGATCGCGTCCAAGCTCCGGCACCGAGAGGTCCGGGTCGACTTCCGCAAGCTCATGCCGGTCACGGCGGTGGTGCTCGTGGCGCTGCTCACGCTGAGCCTCTCGGCCGCGTTCCTCGATGTCCGGCAGGCGTTCGGCAGCTGATCACGGCCGCGCCTGCACGGGATCTCCACGGCTTCGGCGCGGGCGCCGAACACGGGCGGCCATAGGCTCGCGGCATGCAGCCCCGACGGGTGACCCGGCAGGTGAAGGTGGGCGACGTCGCGGTCGGCGGCGACGCCCCGGTGTCGGTCCAGTCGATGACGATCACCAAGACCGCCGACGTCGACGCCACCCTGGCCCAGATCTACGCCCTCGCCGGCGCCGGCGCCGACATCGTGCGGTGCACCTGCAACGAGGAGCCCGCCGCCGAGGGACTGGCCCAGATCGTGCCCCGCTCGCCGGTGCCGATCATCGCCGACATCCACTTCCAGTACCGGCTGGCGCTGGCGGCCATGGAGGCGGGCGTGCAGGGGCTGCGCCTCAACCCGGGCAACATCCGCAAGCCCGACCAGATCAAGGCCGTGGCGCGCGAGGCCAAGGACCGCGGGCTGCCGATCCGCATCGGGGTGAACGCCGGCAGCCTCGACCCCGACATCGCCGAGCGCCACGGCGGCGCGACGCCGGAGGCGCTCGTCGCCAGCGCGGTGCGCGAGCTCGACTACTTCCGCGAGGTCGACTTCGAGGACGTGAAGATCTCGGTGAAGGCCTCGAACGTCCCGGTCATGATCGACGCCTACCGGCTGCTCGCCGACACCGTCGACCACCCGCTGCACCTCGGCGTCACCGAGGCCGGGCCGCCCCCGGCCGGCCTCGTGAAGTCCACCGCCGGGATCGGGACGCTGCTCGCAGAGGGGATCGGCGACACCATCCGCTACTCGCTCACCGCCGACCCGGTCGAGGAGGCCCGGGCCGGGCGGACGCTCCTCGAGGCGCTCGGCCTGCGCGAGCGCCGGGGCCTCGACCTCATCGCCTGCCCCTCGTGCGGACGGGCCGAGATCGACGTGATCGGCGTCGCCAAGCAGGCCCAGCAGGCCCTCGAGGACCGCCGGCTGCCGATCCAGGTCGCGGTCATGGGCTGCGTCGTCAACGGGCCGGGCGAGGCGCGCGGCGCCGACCTCGGCATCGCGGCCGGCCGGGGCAAGGGCCACCTGTTCGTGCGGGGCACCGTGGTGCGGGTCGTCCCCGAAGCCGAGATGGTCGACGCCCTGGTCGAGGAGGCGGAGCGCATCGTCGAGGAGGGCATCGAGGCCCGCCTCGCCGCCGCCGACGCCGACGCCGAGGCCATCGCCGCCGCCGACCGGGACGAGCTGGTCGAGCTGCGGGGGGTCGACGTCAACCACACCCAGGACCGCATCGAGCGGATTCGCGACCTCACCGACTGAGCCGACCTGCCCGGTCGGAGCGTTCGGCCCGCCCCGCCGCCCGCACGTCCGCCGGAGCGGCTCCGCTCCCGGCTCGGACGCGACGAGCGGGCTAGCGTGCGGCATCCGTCGAGCGGGTTGGAGGAACGGCATGGGTGGGCGCGCCTGGCATCGGGCGGGCGTCGCCGCGCTCGGCACCCTGGCGCTGGTGGCCGCGCCGCTGCTGGTGGTCGTGGCCGCCACCCCGGCCGACGCCCTCACCGTTATCACGGTCACCACCCCCACCGACGCCGCGCTGCGAGCCGCGTTCACCACCGCCAACGGGACCGCCGACGACGTCGAGATCGACATCAACGTCGGGGCCGGACCCATCAACCTCAGCGCCGGCGAGCTCCTCTACAACGGGGGCGGCGGGAACTTCGCGCTGACGGTCAAGGGCAACGGGGTCACGATCAACCAGGGCACCGTCGGCGCCCGGGTGTTCGACTCGACCAGCACCGGGCTGCTGACCCTCGACGGGATGACCATCACGGGCGGGAACGTCAGCTCCGCGAGCGGCGCCGGCGGCGCCGTGGACGCCCTCGGAGCGATCACGATCACCAACTCGACGGTGTCGAACAACACCGCCGTCTCCACCGCCACCGGGGGCAACAATGGCGCCGACATCTTCCGGGTCGGGGCGGGCACGACCGGCGCGTTCAACGCCACCAACCTGACGTTGACCTCGAACATGGTCACCGGGACCGGCGCCTCGCCCAACCGGGGGCTGATCGACACCGGCGTCACGACGATCACGAGCTCCAACCTGTCGAACAACACGAGCCTCGCCGCCACTGGGAGTGCGGACGGGGTCCTCGACACCACCAACGTGACCGTGACCGGCACCACGATCAATGGCAACACCGAGACCTCGACGGGGGGCACAGCGTTCGGGATCTTCGACACCACCACCACGACCGTGTCGGGATCGACCGTTTCCGGGAACACGGTCACCGCCAGCGGCACCGGGACGGACGACGGGATCTTCGACACCAGCGCCACGACGGTGTCGGGATCGACCATCTCCGGGAACACCGACCGCGCCGCCGGGACCGGCGCCGCCGAGGGCACGCTCTTTCCGAGCGGCCTCACGATGACCGACTCGCAGGTCGTCGGCAACACCACCCACGCCGCCGGCACCGGCCAGGCCGACGGGACCATCGACGCCAGTGCCACGGTCCTCACGCGCTCGTCGGTGACGGGCAACACCAACTCGACCGTCGCCGGCGCCGCGTTCGGCGGTCTGGACGTCAGCAGCGTCACGGCGACCAACTCGACGATCAGCAACAACACGTCGTCCGGGGTGACGAGCGAAGGCGGCGGGATCGACGACGGACCGGGATCCGCGGGGAAGGTGGCGGCGAAGAGCGACCGGCCTGACAAGCACGGCGGTGGTCACGTCTCGGCCGAGGCCACCGCCGGCACGACCCTCGTGTACGCCACCGTGACCGGCAACGCCGCCCTGACCGGCGCCAACGTCCGGAGTAGCAAGGTGCTCACCGCGTTCGGGTCCGTGGTCGCCCAGCCGAGCGGCGGCGTGAACTGCGTGCTGGCCGCCACCACGGTGTCGAACGGCTGGAACTTCAGCGACGACGCCACGTGTGGGTTCACGAACACCGCGAACGGCGATCGTCAGAACGCCGGAGACCCGGGGCTCGCCGCGCTCGCCAACAACGGCGGCCCCGGCCCGACCCGCCTTCCGCAGCTCGGCAGCCCGCTCATCGACGCCATCCCCGCCGCCTCCTGCCAGGCCGACGGGGCGTCCGGCATCACCACCGACGAGCGCAGCTTCCCGCGCCCCGACTCCCTGAGCCCCAACTGCGACATCGGCGCCGTCGAGGTAGGACCCTCGGCCACCGCCCTGGTGGTGCAGCCCCGCTTCACCGGGTGAACGCGGCCGCCGGGGGTCCGGCGGTCGGGACAGCATCGCGTTACGCAGCCGCGGCACAGGGGCGTGCACACGGCCTCGTGGTCGCCGGGCCCGGCGTTGCTCGGCAGGGTCCGAGCGCCTCGGAAGGTCCCGCCGGTCGGCCTCAGCCGACCGACCTTGGCCGCGTCGGGACGACGACCACGACGAAGCGGGCTGTCGACCGAGATGCGCGCCTTCGAGTGAAGGAAGTCGGAGTGGCGACTCGGCTCGCTCAGCCGCGGGCGAGCATCCGGTCCTGCCACCAGCGGCGGACCCCGCGCGCGGTGCCAGCCTCGAGGCGGGCGGCGCGCAACCGCTCCTCGAGCGAGGCGTCCAGCGGCTCGAGGCCGTCAGCGCCGCCCACGGCCATGCCGAGGAGGTGGTCGGCGAGGGCGGGGTTGCGGGCGAGCACCGGCCCGTGGAGATACGTGCCGACGACCGAGCCCGCGACCGCGCCCTCGCCGCCGCTCCCGTCCCCGTTCCCGCCCCCGGCGACGACGCGCCCGAGCGCAGCCACGCCGGGCCCGAGCGTCGTGCGGCCCCAGTGGTTCTCGAACCCCGAGAGGCGCGGCAGCGGCGGGGCGGGGTCCACGACGACCTCCCCGATGAGGCGGGTCGGCCCGGCCCGGGTCTCGAGGTCCACCAGCCCGATCCCCTCGAGGATGGTCCCGTCGGCGGCGAGGTAGCGGTGGCCGATGAGCTGGAACCCGCCGCAGACCGCGAGGACCACCGCGCCGTCGGCGACCGCCCCCGCGATGGCGGCGCGCGACTCGCGCAGCCCGGCCGCCGCCAGGTGCATCGGGTCGTCCTCGCCGCCGCCGAGCAGGTACACGTCGAGGGCCGCCGGGACCGGCTCGCCGGCCGGCACCTCGACGAGCTCGGCGTCGATGCCCCGCCACCGGGCCCGCTGCACCAGCACGACCGCGTTGCCGCGGTCGCCGTAGGTGCCGAGCAGCTCGGGGTACACGAACCCGACCCGCAGCGTCGACTCCCTCACTGGCCCCGCCCGAACCGTCGGTACAGGGCCGAGAACTGCGTGTACGAGCAGACGAGGTGCACCACGCCGGGCAGGGCCCGAGCCGCCGCGAGCGGGTCCGGCTCGACCAGGTGCTCGACCTCGGCATAGCGGAGGCGCACTGCCACGTCGAGGCAGCGCTCCCCGGCGGCCGCGACGGCGTGGCCGCGCAGCAGCTCGTAGGGGACGTCCCAGAGCCACGACGGGTCCTTGCCGTCGGCGACGCGCGCGTTCACCGCGATCACGACCGAGGTGTCGACGTCGGCCAGGTAGCGCAGCACCTCGCCCCACCCGGCCGGGTTCTTCGCCAGCAGCACCGACGCCGTCCGCCCGTCGCCGATCGGCACGTCCATGTAGCGGCCGGCGACGGTGGCGACGGCGCCGAGTGCGGCCGCGGCGTCGGACGGCGCGACGTCGAAGTGGGTCGACGCCGCGGCGACCGCGAGGGCGGCGTTGGCCAGGTTCCAGCGGCCGGGCACGGCGAGGCGCAGCGGGACCCGCTCGCCGTCGAGCACGAGGGTGTCGTCCTCGAGCCGGTGGACGGTCGTCGGCTGCGCGAACCCGCAGGCGAGGCACGCGAACCGGTCGTCGTCGCCCCACCGCAGCAGCGCCCCGCAGCGGGGGCAGGTGGCGGCGTCCTGGCGCCAGCCGATCCCGACCTCGACCCAGGTCACGTCGGCCGGGCTGGCGGCCCACACCACGTGGGGGTCGGAGGCGTTGGCCACGACGGCCAGCTTCGGGTGCTCCTCGGTGACGGCGCGCCAGGCGTCGGCGACCAGGTGCACCTCGCCGTAGCGATCGAGCTGGTCACGGGACAGGTTGCCGAGGACCAGCAGCTCGGCGGCGAGCGGGTCGACGACACGGGGCAACACGCGCTCGTCGACCTCCAGGACCGCGGTGTCGGCGTCGGGGGCCCGGGCGAGCGTGGGCGCGATCCCGGAGGTGAGGTTGGCGCCGGTCGAGTTCGTGGTGACCGTCCGGCCGTCGGTGGCCAGCGCGGCGGCGAGGAACCGGGTGGTCGTCGTCTTGCCGTTGGTGGCCGACACCAACGCGGTGCGCTTGCCGGTCGCCAGCTCGGCCAGCGCCCCGGGCGCGAGGACGTTGAGCACCCGGCCGCTGATCGTCGCGCCCGCGCCCCGTCCGGTGACCCGGGACAGCCAGCCGGCGAGCCGACCGGCGGCGACGCCGACCCGTGTGCGCGCGGAGCGGCTCATCGACGCTCGCAGGCGTAGGCGTCCACCCGGTACGGGATGTCGAGCTCGCTCCGGCCCGCGGTGGCGGGATGGGTCGCGAGCACGGCGGTGATCTCGTCGAGCACGACCTGGCGGTCGGCCTCGGGGAGCGCAGCGACGTGGCTCACCGAGGCGATGCGGTCGCGGATCTGGTCGGGGGTCACGCGCTGGGTGTGCCAGAAGGTGGCGGAGCGGAGCGGGCCGAAGCCGGCCCGCTCGCCGAGGGCGACGTCGCTCCACCGGTCGTGGTCGCGCCAGGGGGCGCGGCGCTCGATCCGGTCCATGATCGTCCAGAGCTGGTCGACCCAGTCGACGCTGCGGTCGCGGGCGTTCCAGATCAGGCCGACCCCGCCCCCCGGCGGGATGACGCGCGCCAGCTCCGCGAAGGCGGCCTCGGCGTCGAACCAGTGGAAGGCCTGCGCGACGGTGACCGCGTCGACGGAGGCGTCGGCGAGGGGCAGCGCCTCGGCGGTGCCGGCGACGACCGGGACCGCGGGCAGCGCGGCGGCGAGGACGCGGCGCATCCCCTCGACCGGCTCGATCGCGGTCGTCGCGGCGCCGGTCGGGGTGAGGAGGCGGGTGAGCTTGCCGGTCCCGGCGGCGAGGTCGACGAGCCGCCGGCCCGGGCCGAGGCGCAGCTGCTCGGCCAGCCACGCCACCGCGTCGGGCGGGTAGGACGGCCGGGCCCGCTCGTAGGCGTCGGCCGCGGAATCGAAGCCGGTGGCGGCGACCTCGTGGACGGGCACGACCCGATGTTGACACCCGGCCCGGCGCGACCCGGGCCGGTTCGGCGGGTCAGCCGTGCAGGCCGCACTCCAGCTTGTCGAGCCCGGCCCAGCGCCCGGCGCGCGCGTCCTCGCCTTCGCCGACCGGCCGCGTGCAGGGCCAGCACCCGATCGAGGTGTAGCCCTTGTCCTTCAGCGGGTGCTCGGGGAGGGCGCGGTCGTCGGCGTAGCGGGCCACGTCGTCCTCGGTCCAGGTCGCGATCGGGTTCACCTTCACCAGGCCCCGGCCGACGTCGTAGCCGACGATCGGCACCTGGGCCCGGGTCGGGGCCTCGTCGCGGCGCAGGCCCGTCATCCAGGCCGTGCGGCCGGCCAGCGTCTTGGCCATCGGCACCACCTTGCGGGCCGCGCAGCAGGCGTCGGGGTCGTCGAGCCACCGGTCGTCGGGCTCGATGTCGGGCTCGATGATTCGCAGGTTCAGGTCGTAGCGGCGCCGGACCGCGTCCACGTACCACATCGTCTCCGCGAAGTGGTACTGGGTGTCGAGGAACACCACCTCGAGCTGCGGCGCGACCTGGGCCGCCAGGTCGATGAGGACGCAGTCCTGGAACGAGGACGCCAGGACGAGGCCGTCGCCGAACCGGTCGGCGGCCCACTCGATGGCGGCGGTGGCGGGCTTGCGCTCGAGCGCGGCCGACACGGCGGCCAGCTCGCGCAGGTCGGGGAGGTCGGTGTCGATCATGTGACGCACTCACCCCGCCCGACCTCGGCCGAGTAGGGGCCGGTCTCGTCGAAGTCGACGTAGAACTCGGGCCGTTGCTCGGGATCCGGGAACTCGTCGAGGTCCCGCAGGCCCTCGCCGACGGCGCGGGCACCGCCGGCCCGGTCGAGCCAGGCCGAGAAGCTCTCGCCGGCCTCGCGCTCGCCGGCGAACCGGCCGACGACGCGCACGACCGCCTGCGAGGCGGCCTTGGCCGGCATCTTCACGGCCTTGCTCCCGAACTCGACCTCCATCTGGCCGACCCGGCCGCCGAGCAGCATCTGGTAGCCGGGGGCGGACCGGCCGTGGGCGCGGCGCTCGAGCCCGAAGAACCCGATGTCGGAGATGTGGTGCTGCCCGCAGCTGTTCGTGCAGCCCGAGATGTTCACGCGCACGCCGCCCACCTCGGCCAGCCCCGACTCCTCGAGCGCCTGGCCGATGTCGTCGGCGAGGCCGCGGGACTGGGTGACGGCGAGGTTGCAGGTGTCGGCGCCAGGGCAGGCGACGACGTCGCGGGCCAGCTCGGCGCCCGGCTCGGCCATGCCGATCGCGCTGAGCCGGTCGTAGAGGCCGGGCAGCTGCAGCTCGGTGAGGCCCCGGAACACCAGGTTCTGGCGGTTGGTGATCCGCACGTCGGCGTCGAGCTCGCGCTGGAGGTCGGCGAGGGCCCGGAACTGGTCGCTGGTGATGTCACCGAGGCGGCAGTGCGCGTACGCGCTCACCGTCCCGTTGGCGCGGCCCCGCACCACGTTGGCGAGCTCCCACGCCCGGTACGGGTCGATGCCGGTCAGCTGCACCGGCGTGCCGGCGTCGGCGTCGACGTCGGTCGCCATCCCGGCCGGGTCGTCGCCGTGCTCGAGCACCGGCGCCGGCAGGCCGCCCGGGTAGGTGGCGGACGCGACGAGGAACCGGCGCTCCTTCTGGATGCGCTCCCGCAGCTCCTCGACGCCCATGGTGTCGACGAGCCACTTCATGCGGGCCCGCAGCTTGTTGTCGCGGTTCCCGTAGTGGTCCTGGACCCGCAGGATCGCCTCGATGGTCGGCAGCAGGTCGTCGCGGCTCGTGAACTCCTCGAGCGCCTGGGCCGGGTGCGGGTTCGCGCCGAGCCCGCCGGCGAAGAAGACCCGGAAGCCGGGCTCGACGGTCCCGTCGGGGCGCGGCCGCTGCACCGCGATGACGCCCACGTCGTTGAACATGGCCTGGCCGCAGTCGGTGGCGCAGCCCGAGAAGTTGATCTTGAACTTGCGGGGCAGCCGCTGGGCGAGCGGGTGGCGCAGGAAGAGGTCGGTGGTGGCGCGCGCCCACGGGGTGATGTCGAGCACCTCGTAGGGGCACGCGCCGGCGAGGTGGCAGCCGGCGACGTTACGGACGGTGTCGCCGCACGCCTCCCGGCTCGTCAGGCCGGCCGCGGCGAGGTCGCGCAGCGCGTCGGCGACCCGCTCGAGGGGCACGAAGTGCAGCTGCACGTTCTGGCGGGTGGTGAGGTGGGCCCAGCCCCGCGAGTACTCGTCGGCGACGTGGCCGAGCATGTCGAGCTGGTCGGGGGTGATGCGACCGTGCGGGACCTTCACCCGCACCATCTGGTTGTGGCCGCCCTGGCGCTGGCCGTAGATGCCCTGGTTGAGGCGGAAGACCCGGAACGCCTCCTCGTCCATCTCGCCGGCGATGAACCGGCCGACCGCGGCCTCGAAGCGGTCGAGCTCGTCCGCGACGACGGGATCCAGGGGGCGGCGGCGAAGTTCGGCGACGTCGATCATGGCGAGACCTCGAGGCGAGGAGGGTGGTCGTCCGGGACGGACGGCCGGGGGCGGCGCGCGGGGCCGGTCAGGCGGCGCGGCTCGCCGAGCGGAGGCGACACATCTCGTCGCGCATCTCGTGGGGGGTACGGCCCATCGAGATGCTCGGAGCGCCCTTCGCTCGAATCACGATGCCCACCCTAGGGAATCCCGGGCCCAAAAACCAGCGGAACGGTCAAGAATTCGGGGCGGGCCGCCGGCCGGCCCCGGGGGGCGATTTGGGCCCGCCGGCCCGGGGAGGCGCCGGTACGCTCCGCCGCGGTGTCCGGCACCCGCCTCTCGCAGCTGTTCCTGCGCACCCTGCGGGACGACCCGGCCGACGCCGACACCGACGGCCACCGGCTGCTGGTCCGGGCCGGGTTCATCCGCCGGGTCGCAAGCGGCGTCTACGCCTGGCTGCCCCTCGGCCAGCGGGTGCTGGCCCGGACGGCCCAGATCGTCCGGGAGGAGATGGACCGGATCGGCGCCCAGGAGATCACGGTCCCGATCCTCCAGCCCCTCGAGCTGTGGGCCCGCTCGGGACGGGACGCCGCCTACGGCCCCCTCATGTTCCGGCTGCAGGATCGCAAGGAGGCCCAGTTCGCCCTGTCGCCGACCGCCGAGGAGGTGGTCACGACCCTGGTGGCGGGCGAGTACTCGAGTTACCGGGACCTGCCGGTGACCCTGTACCAGATCAACTGGAAGTACCGGGACGAGCTGCGGCCCCGCTTCGGCCTGCTGCGGGCCCGCGAGTTCCTCATGAAGGACGGCTACTCGTTCCACGTCGACGTCGACGACCTGAAGCGCACGTACCAGGACATGTACGACGCCTACGACCGCATCTTCACCCGCTGCGGGCTCGTGTTCCGGGCCGTCGAGGCGGAGGCGGGGGAGATGGGCGGTGACACCAACCACGAGTTCATGGCCGTCGCCGCGGTCGGCGAGGACGACTTCGTGTGGTGCCCGAGCTGCGAGTACGCCGCCAACGTCGAGGCGGCCCGGCGCCGGCCGCCGACCCGCCACGAGGGGCTGGTCGACGCGCCCGAGATGGAGGTCGTCGACACGCCGGACATGCCGGGGATCGCGCCGGTCGCGGCCCACCTCGGGGTCCCCGAGTCGGCGCTGCTGAAGTGCATCGTGTTCGAGGTCGACGGCGACGACGGGCCCGAGCTCGGCGCCGCGCTCGTCCCCGGCGACCGCGACGTCAGCGTGCACGCGCTGGCGCTGGCGCTGGCGCCGCACCCGGTGCGGCTCCTCACCGACGAGGACTTCGCCAAACGCCCCGAGCTCACCCGCGGCTACCTCGGTCCCCACCACGCCGCGCTCGAGCTGGTCGTCGCCGACCCGTCGGTGGCGGCTGACCACCCGTGGGTGACCGGCGCCAACGCGGCCGACCGCCACGTCCGGCACGCGGTCCTCGGGCGCGACTTCGCGGTGGACGAGTGGGCGGACCTGGTCGCGGTGGCGCCCGGCGACGCCTGCCCGCGGTGCGGGTCGGCGCTGGCGATCGACCGGGGCATCGAGGTCGGGCACGTCTTCCAGCTCGGGACCAAGTACAGCGAGGCGCTCGACGCGCGCTACCAGGACGACGCCGGCGACCAGCACCCGGTGGTGATGGGCTGCTACGGCGTCGGCGTCTCGCGGATCGTGGCCGCGGTCGCCGAGCAGCTCCACGACGACGACGGGCTGGCCTGGCCGGCTGCGCTGGCGCCGTTCCAGGTGCACCTGGTCGCGCTGCCGGGCCGGGGCGAGGCGGCCGAGCAGGTCAGCGCGGCGGCCGACCGGCTCTACGACGAGCTCACCGCGGCCGGCGTCGACGTGCTCTACGACGACCGGGACGCCAGCCCGGGGGTGAAGTTCGCCGACGCGGATCTCCTCGGCCTGCCGGTGCGGCTCACCGTCGGCGCCAAGGGCGTCGCCCGCGGGGTGGCCGAGGCGCGCCTGCGGGCCACCGGCGCCGAGCGCGAGCTCGCCCTCGACGCCGTCGTCGCCGTCCTCACCGACGCTCCTTCTTCCTAGGCCCCTCCGGGGTTTTCCTTGGCCCCTCCGGGGCCGGCGCCGGGCGCCGGCGCCGCGTGGCAGGGTTCGGGCGTGCGCCTGCCGGTGTCGCCGCCCGTGTCCCCGATGCTCGCCACCCTGGCCCGGGCCCTGCCCGACGGCGAGGGCTACTCGTACGAGCCGAAGTGGGACGGCTTCCGCTGCATCGTGTTCCGCGACGGCGACGAGGTCGAGCTCGGCAGCCGCAACGAGCGGCCCCTGAACCGCTACTTCCCGGAAATCCTCGACCCGCTGCGGGCCGCGCTCCCGGCGCAGGCCGTCGTCGACGGCGAGCTCGTCATCGCGACGTCGCACGGCCTCGACTTCGACCTGCTGTCGCTGCGCATCCACCCCGCCGCGAGCCGGGTCGCCATGCTC
>Ga0073928_10010066_pt1 | contig 11361 bp, 12 predicted proteins | sample PaiPotPPA55metaG_FD_76969 | JGI IMG/M metagenome (GOLD analysis project Ga0073928, IMG submission 76969) | Iron sulfur acid spring bacterial and archeal communities from Banff, Canada, to study Microbial Dark Matter (Phase II) - Paint Pots PPA... ...
AGTTCCGGCGGAGAGTGAAAACGCAAGCCGCGCTGCCTAACGAAGGCGCAGTGCTGCGGGTGTTTTTTGGCCTCTGGATCAGCGGACAGATGAAGCTGCACCGCATCAGCGGCTATCGTGACAAGGGTAGTAAACGCTCAATTGGTATGTTACGAGCTGCAGAAATTACATCCAACAGTTCTCTCGGAACGCCCTGACCATTGTGCAGCGGCGTGCGAATCTGCATCAACTGATTAGGGACACCCAAGGCTGCTGCGATGATCGCGTCTTCATTTTCCAGTGCATGCTCTGGAAGATACAAACAGGATACACAGGCCCCGTGAAGGAAATCGTGGCTTGACACGCCCAAGTCGCCCGGCTGTGTCCACGCATTTGCAATCCACTGAGGCAAAGACGCCTGTGCCGCGCGACGATCGCGAGAACTGTCTAACGCAAGCATCATTCGCGTCCACAAGTAGCCTTCGGAAACTACAAAATCCTCGAATTTGAGAGCATGGGCCTTTGCACGAACTTTTCCATTGAAGTAGCGCGCAAGAATATCGACCTTGCTCTTGCTCTTGCCCTCGTCATCGCGCTCTGCAAGAACATATCGCTGCAAATTGCCAAGGTCGATGACCTGATGATCGACGATACGCAGGACGCCTTCCATGGGTAACCGCGAGAACGCCCACGCCGCGGCATTGCCGATCGCGCCCGCCCCCACTAAGACGACCTCGCCAAGCGAAACGGCGAGTGGAGGATCCGCCGTTCGGGATAACTCCGATTCAAGCACAAAGAAAGTCGAATCCTTGTCTAGAGGGGGATCCTCCCGCAGAAAAACCCACCGGAACACGTTTGCCGCGGCGAGGCATGCGGCGGCGCCGGCACCAAACGGAGTGTCGGAGCTGCCCACGGCCCGTGGTCCCGCAGTTGCGACGAACGCATTCCAGCCGTTCGAGCCAACAAAGATCCGTGGCCAGTCCCCGGCAGAAGGCAATTCAGTCCCGACCGCAACCTCCACTGTCGGATCGGAAGAAAACTCTATAGCGGGATTGATTCGGCGGGCCAGGTTGAGCGCCTCCTCGGCGGCGGTCCGACCCCCGATTTCGCTGCGAATCGAGAGCGTCGGATAGAGGCGAGCGAGCAACCGGACGAGTAAATCAATCAGGGTCCGACCCTCGCTGGATTGCGCCGCATCGGTTCCGATGCAGACGCCTACTCTCACTTTGTCGAGAGCCTCGCGGATGCGCTGCTCATCGAACCCGGCCAAGACTTGTGCAGCGGCCAGGGCGTTTCGAGCGTAATAGTCAGCAAGCGCCATCGTTTAGTCCTCGAATTGAATGAGTCGCTGGACTTCATCTTGCGCGAGTTCGTCCCAACCGGAAATGCCAAGACGGTACGAGGCGACACCTTTTCCACGCAGACCGGCGCGCCCGAAGTCTGGAACAACCAGGGAAAGGCCGCCCCGCACGGTGCCCTCACGCAGAGCAACTAGTCCAGCGCTTTATGCCGCCAGATCGCAAGCATGGGCCGATGATTGGAATCCTGCATGTGGGCGCCTTGCGGCCCACCCCCAGCGTCCTCCGGGATGTTGTCGTTGCGATTGGTGAAGACAACCGTGCGGGACGTTACGGAAATTTTACCTTCGTCGTGAGTAGCGAAGACGGCGCCACGCGAAGTGTGGTCAGCGACATCGCCGCTGCCCAGGACCTCGCGATTTTTATCAGCTCGTCACCTACCCATCTCGAACAAGCGGAGCCGGCCGGTGCTCTTACTACTAACGACCGAGAGACCCTGAGTTTCGTTCTCAGTGGTGGGGGAACCGTCACCGCAACTGAACTGGCCGGACAACTTGGGATCGAGCAGACCACGGCCGGTAACCGCCTCATAGCGCTTCACAGGAAAGGTTACCTCCAGCGCATCGAGCGACCACATCCCTCTGGCGACCAATTCGTCGACCCGCGATCCGTGCGCTTTGATCTGCCCCAGTAGTTGAGCAACCTTCGCCTGGCTGGACCTCAAATGGCCAGAGCTGCCAGTTCGCTAGAGTTGACACGGGACATCACGTCCTTGCTCCGAACGGCCTTCAAGTAAACCATTGTCGAAGCGAGATCCTTGTGACCCATCCAATTTTGGAGCGTCTTGATGTCGCAGACGTGATCCTGCAAGTTGCGCGTCGCAAACGTGTGCCGGAATTTGTGGAGGAAGAAATTTGAGCAGTAGGATCCTTCTGAGCATTTGTTGCCGTGTTTCGATACGCAGTGCCCACAATTCAGTTTCGCGTGGAAGGCGATGCGCTTTAGTTTGAATTCGTGCCGCTTGTCTGGCCGACCCGACTCGTTCGGAAAAACCAACGCGTCCGCGTTCGGCTTCTTTGACCCTTTGTATTTTTTGAGCGCAGCTATCAGCGACTCAGGAACGGGCACTTCTCGCTCCTCTTTGTTCTTGGGCTTGAACCCATAGAGGGGTTTTCTGGTTACGTGTATCACATGAGTTCGGAAGTCTATGTCCCGCCAAGTCAGATGGCGCATTTCCTTGTCTCGAAGCCCTGTCAGCAGGTAGCAAAGATACAAAACGCGCTCATTTGCACCGCACGCTTTGAAGAGTGCCTGGATTTCTTCGTCCTCATACATCGGACGGATCGGTTCAACGTATTCCGGCCAGTCGCGGTTATGGAGCAGCTTGATGATCCCGTTCGCTTTTAGGAGTTGTGAAACAATCACCGCCCGGTTGTATGCCGTGCGGGGGCCGCAATTGAGATCATATAGCTTGCGAATAAACGCCAGTAGATCTTCACGTTTTACGTCTTTAACGTAGCGCTTCGCACAGTTGCTGGCGAAGAGTTCTAGGCAATACTTATATGCGATGAACGTCTTCGGCTCACGCTGAGGCGGCTCGATGTCCTTGAGGTAGGATGTTACTGCCTCGGTGACAGTAATCCTCGTACCGTTGCTGTTTTCTTGAACGGTTTCGATCCCGGCACGGTTGGCTTGGAGTTCGAGGGCTTTGCGACGCGCGCGGTCCACGACCTCCGCGCGTTCTTTGATCTGCTCGCGCTTTCTTCCGCCCTGCCACCACTCGATGTAGTAGTATCCTTCCGAATGAACTTCAACTTTGCCGCGCACGCGAACCTTGTCGCGGAGTTTACCGTTAGGCTCCACGACCGCTGGATACAGATTCCAGTTTTGACCGATTTTCACTTTTTTGAGGATATTGACGCGATTTTCGCCGCCGTAGCCGTTGCCGCGTTTGGACATGTCTGCAGCCCTCTTCCCCGTTGTAAGTGGACGGGAACCGGTGCAAAGCAGACACCATGACAGACACCACGCCCTGTAAATACAAGAAAATAAAGGAAGTGGCGGAGAGGGTGGGATTCGAACCCACGGTAGGGGTTAACCTACACACGCTTTCCAAGCGTGCGCCTTAAACCGCTCGGCCACCTCTCCGACGTCATTGCAACTGGCTGCAGCAGGTCGCCGCAGCGCCCGATTGCAAGTTTTTCAGTTTAACAGAATCTTTGCGTCTGCGCATTGCGCCCCAATCGCCCGGTTTCCAACATATTCGCTTCCCCGCTTGGGCGAATCGAAACCTCTCTGCTAAACTTTTCCCTGCAGTTCCGGGATCGTCTAATCGGTAGGACATCAGCCTTTGAAGCTGAGTATCCTGGTTCGAGTCCAGGTCCCGGAACCATTTTGTTCGCAAGCTCTGAATTTCCCCGCGCTTCATCTCTCCCGTCAGGTAGTCGCACGATCTCACGCACAAGGTCATGATCGTCAGATAGTGGCCCAGCACGCCGCTCGAATTTACCAGCCCGTTCGGATATTCTCGCGTCGCGGAATTGAACAGAATTCGCGCACTCTCCTGAGTTTGCGCGCACAAATCTCGCGCGTCTCTTTCGTGTTGCGGCCGGTGACCGCACGGTCGGTGTAGTCAAACGTTACGCCGGAGCAAGAGCCACCGCCAGCGGGTTCGTCGGGACGAACGGGGATGGAAGCATGCGGAGAAAGAAACGGTCATCGAGACCAGCACGAATTTCTACGCCAGCAACCTGGAGCTGGGTTCCATGCCGCCCGTGTTCATCCATCAGTTAGATCGTAGCCGTTGGATCATCGATAGCGAAGTGTTCCAAACCATGACCACCGAAGGGCACCTCAAAAAACCATCGGTGCATCAGGGCCGTGGTCAGGCGCTGATGGTGCTCACCTGGATTCGCGTATTGGCCTTCACTTTAACCTTGGTGTTCTTTCATCGCCAGATGCGCAGCCACTTCCGAAACTGTTCGCTTGGCCTTTGTGATCTGGCGCGTAGATTGGCTTACCAGTTTCCGATTCCACGTCTGGATTCCAGTTGAACGTCCCTGCTTCCTCTCTACCGCAAAGTAATCCTGCGCCCTGCCTGGGTACCACCACTCCTTTTCTTTTCCCTCCCTTCACCGGCCCTTTGGCAGCCCTCCTAACTCTTCCTTTCCTTGCGCAATTCTGAAACTGCCCACTCAAAGGCCCAATTTCATTGGAATCAGCCGATTAACTATTCCTCGCACCTGCTTTTGCGAAATCGCTGCTCCCCGCATGCGTTGCATTCCTTTCTATACCCGCAGAATGGTAACATTTCGCCCCGGAGGAGTTAGAGCTTCCATCATGCAGCCCACCGACAAACTGCACGTTCTGCAGCATGACGAAAGCATTCCCCGCCGCATCTCGCGCCGCGACCTTGCACAGGGTCTGCTCGCTGGCGCTGCCGCTGGGTTAATTTCTCCTTTGTCTTCTGCGGTTCATCCCCTTCACAAACATCTCTTGAATGCGGCGCTCCTTGATTCCGCGGACATAAGTCTTTCCATTGGGAACAACAACCCTCTGTTCCTATCGGCGCAACAATTCGCGCATCTCGATACTCTCTCCGAAACGATTGTTCCCGGCTCCCGCAACGCGCGCGCAGCTGCGTTCATTGATCTCTTGTTGAGCGCCGACACAAAAAACGTTCAGCAGGAGTTTCTCGCTTCGCTGACTGCATTCGAATCAGCTTCGCAGTCCAGTCATCATGCGGAAATTATCGCCCTCACTCCGCCGCAACTGCACACTTTGTTAACCTCCATCTCCAGCGCCGATTCCGCGGACCACAAACATTTCACTGACCTCAAGGAATGGATCTCTGGCGCCTACTACTCCTCCGAAATCGGCATGCGCGAACTTGGCTGGACGCCCGATCGCGTCTTTTCGGCTTTCCCGCCCTGTTCACATACAGAAGGCCATTCTTGACTTCCATCATCTAGGAGAAAACCTGTGAACACCCCCTCAAATCGCCGCGAATTCCTGAAAACCAGCGCTCTCGCCGGCGCGGCCGTCACGTTTCCGATATCACCAGCCGCACCTTCTGCGAAATCTCTACTCGTCTTCACCAAATCTTCCGGCTTCGAGCACCAGGTGGTGAAACGTACCGACGGCAAACTTAGCATTTGCGAAACCGTGGTCACCGAGTTTGGCAAGAAACATGGCTTCCAGGTTGAGTGCTCCAAGGACGGCGGGATCTTCGATTCCTCTGAATTTCACTCTTTTCAGGCTGCGTTGTTTTTCACTACCGGTGATCTCACCGAATCCGGCACCGACAAAAATCCCGCAATATCATCACAGGGCAAACAAAAACTTCTCGACTCGATTCACGACGGCATGGGATTTGCCGGGGTTCACGCCGCCAGCGACACTTTTCATACCCAGCCGGACTCCAAGGACCTCTCCACTCGTTACGTTGCCTACGGCGAAAAATCCGATCCGTACCTGCGAATGCTGGGCGGCGAGTTCATCATTCACGGCAGCGACCCGCGCCTGCAAACCACCGATCTCATCGTCAACGATGCGAAATTTCCCGGTCTCGAAGGAGTCGCTTCTCCCGTCGAATTCAATGAAGAGTGGTACTCGTTAAAGGATTTTGCACCGGATCTTCACGTGATTCTTACTGTCGACACCAGCAAACTCAAGGGCGCCTGTTATCAGCGCCACTCCTATCCCGGCGCATGGGCGCGTATGCATGGCAAAGGCCGCGTCTTCTACACCGCGATGGGCGACCGCCCGGAAAATTGGCAAAATCCATTTTTTCTGAATCATCTGGCCGGCGGAATCCGCTGGAGCTTAAGCGAAGTAAACGCCACCATACCCACAAATCTTGCAACGGTAACTCCTGGCTACGCCGACATTCCGCCCCAACAATCCAAGAAAATCTGATCGAGCGGCAATGTCCGCAGGGTTTTTGTAGCAGCGGCTTTATGCCGCTGCTCTTTGTTTTTCTTTCGAAGCGACCGCTGTCTGCTAGCCCCAAAACGCGTGGGAAAGCGGGCGGTTTGTTTAGCGCAAAACGCTAATCCGTTTCTCAGCAACACAACGCTGCACCGCCCGCAATCCCAGAATTCTCACCGTAATGCGCCGGCACCAACGCAATCTCCCCATACCTCGCGTTCACGCACCAACTTTTCATCCGCGCCTGAATGTCTCCAAAATGCGGCCGCAACATTTCCGCCACGCCGCCGCCCAAAATCATCACCTCAGGTTCCAGCAAGTCCACGATATTCCCCAGCCAAACTGCCAAGTATTCAATCGTCTCGGACAAAATCTCCCGCGCTAACTCGTCGCCCATACCAGCCGCTCGCCCGATCATCTCACTTCGAATCGCCGCTGCATTCCCGCCCGCAAGCGCCAACAAACCTTCGCCACGTGGCGAATTCGCAGCAACTGCCTCTCGCGCCCGCCGCGCGATCGCGGTGCCCGAAGCCAACGCCTCGATGCACCCACGTTTCCCGCAATTGCAACGCGGCCCGCGGAAGTCAATACTTACATGCCCACCCTCTGCCGCCGAACCCGTCCGTCCGTGAAAAATCTTTCCATCAAAAATAATTCCAGCGCCGATACCTGTTCCAATGCACGCGTAAAACACATTGCTGTATCCCTTGCCCGCCCCCCACAAACTTTCCGCCAGGGCCGCCGCGTTTGCGTCATTATCCACTCGCGCGTTCACGCCATAGCGCCTCTGAATTTCCGCCGCCAACGGAAAATCCCGCCAGCACGGCACATTCGGCGGGTTCAGCACTACACCCGTACGCGGATCAAGCGGCCCCGGCGCGCAAATCCCAATAGGAAATTCCGTGCCCTTGCTTAAGCTCCGCTTCTGCAACAATCTATCGAGCGCGGACGTCACCGCCGCAAATCCCCCTTCCGCCGTTCCGCTCGGATTCATCGCCACACGCAAATGCTCGCCCATCTCGCCGCGGCTATTCACAAAGCCAGCAGCCACTTTCGTACCGCCGACGTCCACGCCAATCATCCAGCGAACACTCTCGCGCGCACACATCATCAGTCGATTTTCACCGTGCCGGTCTTTTCCAAATCAGGCAGGAACCACCGGTCGCGACCCGCGAACTCCATAGTAAAGAATGAACAGGTAACACAACACAGGAAGAATAAAAGCGTGGTGGATACCAATACGATCCGCAATAGCGCCTTGCGCGACTGGAAGAATCGCTCCGCCGACGATAGCCATAATCATTAACCCGGAGCCATCTCCCGTTAGGGGCCCAAGTCTGGCAATGCCAAGTGTAAAGATACTCGGGAACATAATCGAATTAAAGAAGCCGACCAGGATGATGCTCCACATGGCCACTGCGCCCATGGTTAGCATCGACGTGGTCACCAATGCAACTGCACAGCCTCCACAAATCCCTAAAAGGACGCCAGTGGGTATCGCAATCCGCCCGCCCTTAATCGCCGAGACTACAAGAACTGTCACGAACACCGCTACGCTGAGCAGAAAAACGGGCTGTAGCAAGCGCATTAATCCGAGAAGTCCCAAAAAGATCTGTATGCCACCGGTAGCCTGATTACCCACAAATCTTGCGGGGATCAAAAACGATACGATGGCGAATGCAGCGGCGATTAATAAGGAACGGAGTATCTGAGACGTTTTCAGCTCGCTCAGAAGCACCGAGCCAACGAATCGTCCGACCATCGCACCTCCCCAGTAACACCCCACGAGGCCGGCTGCGGCAATTTCGCTCATGTTCCCGATATTCGGCTGGCTCAAATAATTAATCAGAAAACTCCCAATCGAAACTTCCGCTCCCACATAAACGAAAATCCCTACCATGCCAAGCACCAGGTGCGTATATTTCCAGATGCTCGCAGCGGATTTCTGATGGGCTTCTCTTCTCGCTTCCGGCATCGGCGGCAGTTTGAACAGTCCAATCAATACGGCAAACGCAATCAGCGCAATTCCGATGATCGTGTAAGGCAGTTTGACCGACGACGCTTCTTGAATCTTGTACGCCTGCAAAGCGTCCGTAGACATTTTCGCCATGGTCGCCGATGAACTGGCATTGGCATTCAAGATAAACAATCCGCCCAAATACGGACCGATCGTCGTCCCCAGCGAATTGAACGCTTGCGTCAAATTTAATCTGCTGGATGCCGTCTCCGGCGGCCCCAGTACCGAAACGTACGCATTCGCCGCCACCTGCAACGCGGTAATCCCCGCCGCCAGTACCATTAGCGCACCCAAAAAAAGTGCAAACGAAGGCACGCTGGCCGCTGGAATAAACAGAAACGCTCCCACTCCCATCGTCACCAGGCCCGCTACCATCGTCTTTTTGTAGCCGATGGTGTCAATCACCTTCGCCGACGGAATCGAAAAAATAAAATACGCCGAAAAAAATGCGAACTGAATCAGCATCACTTTCGTATAGTTCAAATCAAAAATCGATTTCAGATGCGGCACCAAGATGTCGTTCAGCACCGTCACAAATCCCCAGAAAAAAAACAGCGTCGTGACCATCGCCAACGCCGCCCGGTATGTCTGCCCGTCCGAACTTCCGCTGGTTACCGGTGCACTGCCCGTCGCCACTATCGCCATATGTCTGCTCTCTCCATGAAAGCTTCTGCCCAGTCAAACCCGGCACTTTCGCCTCGCCTACCGTACTCCAATTTCGGCTCAGTGTATGTCAAGAAGTTGCCTCGGCCGTCCCGCGCTTTCCGAAACGTAGTGCCGGGCTTTCGCCCGGCTCTTTATTTTTCCCTCCGGCACCGTCAATCCATTCGCTGCTGCGCAGCGCGATGAAACCTGACAAAATAATCCAACCGTGAAACTCCTGCCTAAACTCCTGTGGTTCCTGCTCGCGCTCTTCGCTGTTGCCAACGCGCTGCAGGCTCTTCGTTACCTGCTGCCTCACGTACCTTTTCCTGCGTAAATCGACAACTTCAGCCAGCGGCGCATAGCGCTTTCGCTGCATGCCCCGGGGTGGAGCGGTCGCCTTGCTGGCCGGTCCGTTGCAGTTGTGCCTCGCTTCCGTGAAAAGAACTGGAATCGCCATTGCCTCTTGGGATGGATTTACTGCAGCGCCGTCTTGCTTGGCTGGTGCGCTTCACTCTGGATCGCGCCGCATGCCCAGACTGGTTGGATCGCTTCCGCGGGATTTCTCGCGCTCGGCGCGGCTTGGATTGTAGCGACCGGTCTCGCTGTGCGGTGCATTTTGCAGGGCCATGCCATCAGGCATCGCCGTTGGATGATTCGCAGCTTCGCCCTCACTGCCGCCGCCATCACTCTGCGCATCTACCTGCCTCTTGTTTTCGTGTTCCATTGGCCTTTTGCAATCGCTTACCCTGCCATCGCGTGGCTCTGCTGGCTCCCCAACGCGCTCGGCGCTGAGGTGTGCCTGCGCGTCGTGCCAACGCCTTCGCACATGACTTTGCCAGCCAGCCTGGCCGGCAGTTCCCCGCAACTGCCGTAGCAGCCCGCTACTGCGCGAGCGCCTTTGCGATTCCCGCCTCGACCAACGGGGCCATAATGGCGTAACCGGCAGGCGCTGGATGCACGCCGTCTCGGCTAAGATTTGCCGGCAGGCCGTCGCGCTCATCCTTCATCGCAGAGTGATAGTCCACGTAACTGTATCCGTGCTTCTCGGCGTAGGCCTTGATCCATGCATTGATGGCGTCGATCTTCGGAGCGGGCGTGAGGCCCGGCTGCCACGGGTAGTCGAAGGCCGGGAGCACTGAACACAGCACGACGCGAATGTGGTTGGCGGTGGCCATTTCGGCCATCGCGGCGAGGTTGTCCTCGGTCTGCTCTAGCGTCATGGGACCGGTGTTTCCGGCGATGTCGTTGGTCCCGGCAAGGATCACGACAACCTTGGGCTGCAGCGCAATCACGTCCTGGTGAAAGCGCAGCACCATCTGCGGAGTGCTTTGGCCGCTGATGCCGCGGTTGATGTAGGCCTTTCCAGCGAAGGCAGGCGACGGCCCATCGAAGTGCCAGCCTTCGGTAATGGAGTCGCCCATGAAGACCACGCGGTTTTCGCCCGGCGCGGGCGGACCCAGCTTCAAATCAGCCTCCTTAAATCGTGCCAGCCACGGAAAGTCAGTCAGCAGTTGCGCATCGTGCTTCCGCCAATAATCGTTATCGGGATGTGCGAGCGGCGCAGTCTGCTGCGGGACGGGGGCTTTGGTTTCGGGTACATTTGCGGGGATTTGAGGTGAAAGTTCGCCGACAGCAAACATGAGGGCCAAAGCAAAGCCGGCAACAGTAGCGCGCAAAGCAATTCGGTCCACTGCGGTTCTCCTTGCGTTCCTGCTAGAGCTATTTGCACGCGCCACCGATGATAATGCGTATCAGTGGCTCAAGCCCAAGTGATTATGACAAGCAGCGGTAAAATGACGTAGCCCTATTCTCTGAATACTCCGCGATCTTCTCGCAGGGGCACGATATCGGGTGCGGGCTCTACTTGGAGCCTGCAAGAACTAAAGACCGGCTCTACTTGGAGCCCGCCACACCGAGCCATCGTGCCCTCTTCTCGCCGTTCCTCCCTGGTCGTGCATTTTTCAGAAGCGATGGAGGGTGCGCCGTTGACCGAGATCCGGGCGGGCTCGCGGATTGGCGATCGGTCGCGAGAACCGGGTGATCGGTCTACTCGAAATCCGGGAAACCTGGGGACAGACGGGACGTTTCTGTCGTTTAACGTGGGACAGCTCTTCCCGCCTACCTGCCGCAGCTTGCCTGCTTTAAGCAGGGCCGGCTCGAATCTATACCTTCATAGGTAACTATTCTTCTTGACATCTCCGTCAATCCATGAGACCAACGATTTTTGCAGTGCGAACCAGCCGTTAGCTCTTTGAAAACCTGAACCGCTCTTTGCATCCCGAATGTTCTCACGGGACGAGTCCGCACTGTCCGCACTGCCGAAACCACTCCCGCGAAAGATCGCGGCGACGAGTGAAATCTCCGATCCTCTAACTTCAGATCTCCTGACATAGTCCTTAAAAAGCGACCAAAATGGTGATTTTTCATAACGGGGAGTGCGGACCTAAACCTGTCCGCTTTTTGAGTCTGCGATGGTTGGGTCCAGGGTTTGGA
>Ga0073928_10010067_pt1 | contig 11360 bp, 9 predicted proteins | sample PaiPotPPA55metaG_FD_76969 | JGI IMG/M metagenome (GOLD analysis project Ga0073928, IMG submission 76969) | Iron sulfur acid spring bacterial and archeal communities from Banff, Canada, to study Microbial Dark Matter (Phase II) - Paint Pots PPA... ...
CCGCCAGCGTAAATGTGGCCCATGGCGAAGACTTGAGCGCGTTGACGATAACCAGTGCGACCACGCCGAGAAGAATGACCATGATGGCCAGGACCGCGAGTTGGGCTATGAATCCGCCACGTTGGCTGACTTCTTCGCGGGCAATTTCGCCCAACGTTTTTCCGTCGCGCCTGATGGAGCAGAAAAGAATAATGAAGTCTTGTACGCAGCCGGCGAAGACGGCTCCAGCGATCAGCCAGAGCGTGCCGGGCAAGTATCCAAATTGTGCCGCAAGGGTAGGACCCACCAGCGGACCAGGTCCTGCGATGGCGGCAAAATGATGACCAAACAAAATCCATTTATTGGTGGGCACGAAGTCGCGCCCGTCGTCGTGGCGTTCGGAGGGAGTTGCGCGAGAGTCATCCAGCGTCAGCAAACGTGCTGCGATGAACGCGGAATAAAAGCGGTAAGCGACGAGGTAAGAACATGCGGCAGCCACTACAAACCAAGTGGCATTCAGCGGTTCGCCGCGATGAAAGGCAATGCCGCCGAGCGCGCCGGCTCCAACGAGTGCCACGATGATCCAGATGAGAATGCTAATCGGGGGCTTCATTTCCTGAGGGCCCTAGGCAAAAAATTACCCGGCGGCATCGTATGTGAGGGCGTACAACGCGTCAATCGGTTCTATGTCAAATATAGATTGGCTCTTGCTGCGCGCCATCGTCGGAGCTAGGCTTTTGCGATGAGCGAATTTACTGCTACTGACAGAACGAAAGTTCGGCGTCATCCCGAGCGCGGCACCTACGATCGCGAAACGATTTACAACATTCTCGACGAGGCTTTTGTTTGCCATGTGGGTTTTATCGTCGATGGCGCGCCGTTTGTGGTGCCGACGAATTATGTTCGCGTCAGGGATAAACTTTTTCTGCACGGTTCCACGGCCAGCCGCCTGATGCGTACGCTGGGCAGCGGCGCGCCATTTTGCTTGAGCGTCACGCTGCTGGACGGCATCGTGCTTTCGCCGACGGCTACTGGGCACTCGGTTAACTACCGTTCCGTGGTGGTGATGGCGAAAGCCGAGCAGATACTTGATCCGCAAGCCAAGCTGGCAGCCATGCGCGATTTTGTGGAGTACGTCATTCGTGGACGCTGGGCGCAAGTGCGTCCGCCCACGGAACAGGAACTGAAAGCCACGATGGTTCTAACTGTTCCGCTGGTGGAAGCCTCGGCGAAAGTTCGTACTGGATTCGCCATCGATAAGGGCGATGAATACGCGGGGGCCGGATGGACTGGAGTGATTCCGTTCAAGTGGGCGGCGCAAACGCCGGTGCCGGATCCGCGCGGAAATGTTGAGTTGCCAATCCCTGCTAACTTGCTTAGTTACTCGCGACCGCAATAAAAAAGATTTTGCTGCGCGGAATCTTATCAAAACCTGAAAGAGGAAATACTTGTCCGTTCGCTCAGTAATCGCTTTTCTGGTTCTCTTTTCCTGCTGCGCTCATGCCCCAGGTCAGGAGCGGATCGCGCCTCCGGGCGTGGTGAAAGAAGAGCCACCGTTTCGCAAAAAGATGTACACCGACAAAAAAGGCGTGAAGATGCCTTATCGCCTTTTCATCCCGCCCGGCTACGATTCCTCCAAAAAATATCCGCTGATAGTTTGGTTCCACGGAGGGAGCGGGCGCGGCTCGAACAACGAGGCGCAAATTTCAAATGAAAACGAAAAAGGTTCGCATGTCTGGACTACGCCGAATAATCAGGCCAGATTCCCGGCCTTCGTGTTGGCGCCACAATGCCCTGAGAGCGAAAATTGGGCAAACCCCGAATTAAACGAAGTAGGCGGGCCGTTGCAGTTAGCGATGGAGATCTTGGCACTGGTTCAAAAGGATTATTCCATCGACCCCGATCGTATCTATCTGGCAGGCCAATTGATGGGCGGATTTGGGGTATGGGCGCTGCTACAAACCTATCCGGAACTTTGGGCTGCCGCGATAGTCGTTTCGTCTTACGATAATTTTACAAATGTGCGCGCCATTGCGCGGGTTCCGCTTTGGATGTTTCAGTCTGAAATGGACATGACTGTGCCGGTTGATTTGGTGCGGCAGATGGTCAGGCAAATCAAAAAAGCGGGGAGCTCACCACGCTACACGGAGTATCACAAAATTAAAAATGAAGCATGGGATGAAGCTTTCGGTGAACCGCAACTGGTCCCCTGGCTGGCTGCACAAAAACGCAGCGCGTCCGTGGCGGAGCCTAAATAAATCAGGTGGTTTTCTTCTTTTTCCGTTTAGCAGCGCGTTCCAGCATGCGCTTCACTATTATGCGGATACGTTTTTCACGTGTGCTGGCATGTTTGGCCTGCTCCATATAGCGCACGATTTGCCTGCGAAATGCCGGGGTTAAAGAATTAAATATTGCAAGAGCTCGTGGTGCGTCGGCGAGGCCGCCCGCCAGGTCATGCGGCAAGATGGGGTCCCGTGGTTCGGCATCCAGGAGCAACATAACTTCAACGGTGTCACCGGCATCGATGCGCAGCTTTCGCCAGATATTGCTGTGTATATGCAGGCGGTAGGAGCCCCCGCCGCGAGGGGAGAGCGTGGTTTTCAGCGGCAAGCCTTCAACTTGTCCATGCACAGGAATGTGTTCGCAGTTATCTCCTGCGAGTTTACGCAATGATTTTGAGATGTCGCGCGGCACATCCACGCATCGCATGATCCATTGTTTGTAAATTCGCGCCGAAAATATGTGCGCGTCATCGGAGTATTGTGGAGAGTGTGGCAAAGAACGATCGAGGCAAAAAGGGGAAATTTATAGTTGGGGCGTACTTGTGTTTTTATCGCGCATTAGTGGCAACCGCAACCGCCGCCACAACAAGATCCTCCGGAAGGTGCCTGTGAAGCAGGCGCGGCCGAAGCGCCATTTCCGTTTCCGTTCGGAGCGCTAAATACCGAAAGCTGAATAGTATTTTTCTTTCCCGCGCATTTCGGGCAGGCAATTTCTTGATTCTTATTCAGGACAATTCGTTCGAACGGCGTCGCACAATCGTCGCAAATGTATTCGTAAATGGGCATTCGGAATTTCCAATAAACCGATCTGAATTACTGGTTGGGGCGGTCGGGGCTTTCCAGGGCTTCCGACACCGCAAAGAACGTTAAGACCGCGGCTGTTCCGATCACAAACCAGACAAAGCGGTTTCGTCCAGCTCTTCGGGGACGACCGACGCGACGTCCGGAACCCACGCCCTGGGGGTCTTGATCCGCGGCATCAGCCGCAGCCAATTCCGCTTCCGTAGGATCCAGCATGATGCGATACGCCATGCCTTCCGGAATAACGCGCACATCATCGTCCACCGCAACGGACACCGACCCGCGCGTACTTCTCACCATAAGTTGCTTGGGGCCGATTACAGTAACCTGCGCGACGGTGGGCGCGTCTGTTCCCGGACGAATAACCATGCTGCCGACATGCATCGCAAATGCTTTTGAGGTTGCGGTCGAAAATACGGCTGTCCCGCGCGTCAGACTGGCCGCGGGAGAACTTTCCTCTTTCGCCAAAAGCGCGGCACTGTCGCCGGAAAGCAAGAGCCGGGCGGCCCCGGCGCGAACCTGTACGCTGCCGGTAACGGTGGTAAAGAGCCTGTCACCGCCGAAGACCGTGGTACCGGCCGACAAACTGCCGCCACCCACGTTGGCGCCGTCAGCAGCCACAACGGTACCAAACGCAGGTCCACTAGCGCCCCAGCCCGGGGTGAGGCCCATCGCTAAGACCAAAATAGCTGCAATTGCAGGACGCAAGGCGTGCATGTATCCGACTCCAGAGGGCCAGAGGACAAGAGTACCCAGACACTTGTAAACAGTCAATCGGCAACATTCGCAAAAAATTATTCCGTTTCGCGTTGGCAACGCTTAATACTTTTGTTGTCCTATACATGGGGGTCAGACGTCGGAGGTAGTAGCCCCGGCAGACGATTCCGCCAACCGTCGTATACTGAATTGCATGGCAATAAAATTCCCGTAAACAGCCGATGAGCGAAAAAGACAGCTTAACCGCCGCAGACCTGGCGCTGCCGTTCGCATGCATACTGGTGGTAAGCACATTATTTGCAGCCGGTCTGTGGCCCTTCAATCCATTTCCAAGAAATCAAGTGGCGTGGTTAAACACTGGAAAGGGGCTTCAGTTTGGGGATCACGGGGTGGTCTTCAGCAAAGGATCCATCGGAGGCACCCGGCTGAGGCGCGACTCCTTCTGTACGCTTGCAATTCGATTGCAACCGGACGCAGGCTACCCGAATGGCTCAGGCAATCTGCTGGGATTCTATACACCTGAAGATCCATCTCAATTCAGATTAATGCAATGGCGAGATGTGCTGCTGATCAGAAAAGATTACCGCGACGCCGAAAAGGGCTTGAAAACCGCTGAGATCGACCTTGAGCACGCCTTTCTAGCGGGCGAACCTGTGTCCTTCACAATTACTGCAAACCCGGATGGAAGCGTGGCGTACCAAAATGGAGTGCGAGCAGCAAGTACAACCAGGACGGGACTTTCTTGTGGGGATTTTGCCGGCCAATTGGTGCTAGGGGATTCGGCGGTAATTGACAACCCCTGGCGCGGGAAGGTCCTGGACGTGGTTATCTATGATCGTGAACTCACCTCCAAAGAAATCGCGAGCGAATATGCCAACTGGAATGCGAATCAGACGGTTCAGGAGCTGGGCGGCGATCAACATGTGGTGGTGCACTACGCGTTCAATGAAGGCAGTGGACGGGAGGTGCACGGCGAAATGGGTGCTGCGCCGGATTTATATATACCGGAGATCTTCAAGGTGCCGCACAAAAAAATGTTGATGTGGCCGTGGGAAGAAAGCCATGACAAGCGTGATTTTCGCGACATATCGATAAACATTTTAGGCTTTGTTCCTTTCGGTTTTGTTTTCGTGGCCTACTTGACCTTGAACCGAAACGCGGGCCACCCGGCGATCATGACGGTTTTGTGCGGCGCGGCGATAAGTTTGGCGATCGAAATCCTGCAGGTATACATTCCTGGAAGAGACTCCGGAATACTGGATATCATCACCAATACGTTTGGAACGTTTTTAGGGGCACTACTGTTCCGGTGGGCCCCAATGCAAAATTTAACGCGGAGACTGCTGGATGTTCTTCGATCCGGCGATCGTTATTTGCAAAATTAATTGCGGCGCGCACTAACTCGCATTGCTGGCCGCCGAACCTTAGCGCTGTTACAATGCAGGCACCTCTATGGCAGATTGGAAACAAATTACCGCGCGCATTCGACGCGCCAGAACCTCTAAAGATCCAGCAGGCCAGCTTTCGGCGCTGTATGAAAAAACCCACGACGCCATGGTGGCCTTCGAATTAGCGAAATATTTCGAGACTTCGGCGATGAATGGCGACGCCGCAAAATGGTACAGCACTGCAGCGGAGCGCTTTCGACGCGCCGATTGGAAAACAAAAGCACAGGAAGCGGCGGTAAGACTAGGTGGCGAAGCCGGCGCCAACACCAGCAGCGCGGAAGGTTCTTCGGTGTTACTGCCCGTGCCTGTGCCTGAACCTAGCATGCCCTTCGAGCAGAGCGCCGCGGCGTATGAAGCCATCGTTTCTGACGCGGTTTCCGAATTGGTTTCCGAACAGGGCGCCTCGTTAAGTTCTTCTCGCGTTAAAGTTGCCATCGACGCGGAGGCATCCAGTTCTGAAGAAGGCTCGGAATCGAAGGCTTCGTCGACGGATGTGGACTCTGACGAGAAGCGCCGTCGCAGGCGAGGCCGGCGCGGCGGCCGTAACCGTCGCAAAGTTGGCACTGGAGCGGATACGACAGGATCGACACGACTACCTAGCACGCCAAATCCCAGGCGCGGCGCAACATCGGCATCTTCGACCTCGTCAGCCGCGACACCCACAGAGCCTGAGCCGCAGACCACGCGCCGCGCGATGCCGCCGTTGCCCATCGAACAACTTCCAGAGTCCACCGCGCCCGGCCCAAGAGGGCGCTATGGCGACCCGGGGTTATCGTCGCGAATTTCGCTGCTGGAAATGCAGTTTCGACGCTTGCTTAGTTGCGAAGCGGTGAAGCTAGAGGAGGCGAATCACGCGCCGGTGGGTCCGGGTGTTTTTGTGCTGACCGACTCTGATTTGACGAGCTATTACTACGTGGAATCCTGCCAGACGCTGCGGATTGCGGTGGCCAATCTTCTGCGCGGAAATGCCAGCCGTCGCGGCGCAGAATCGATCACCAAGCAACTTGCGGAGCATTTAGGAATTACAGAAGCGCGGGTGCCCAAATATCTCGCGGAGCATTGCGTGGTGCGCTGGCTGCAACTGGATGAAGGTGCTTCGCATTTTGCGCACTTCGTAATCGCGGTGCTGCGGCCCATTCTGAACGAGTAGTGAGTCTACGGACGCGCCGCTCCTGCTAGCTGTTTCTGCGGCTTTTATTTGCGGGTACCAGCCGCTTTTCTCGCCGACCGCCGCAAACCCGCTGAACTAATCTCTTAAGCGGTTTTTAGAAGGCTTTCAATTCGAATCGGCAGTTCGCGTACGCGCACGCCGGTAGCGTGATAGACCGCGCTGGTTACCGCGGAAGCGCAACCGGTCAGGCCGATCTCTCCGATTCCTCTCGCGCCGTATTCATTCAACTTGGTGTCTGGGAAATCGAGGAAAATGCAATCGAGTTCGGGGATGTCCGCGTTCACGGGCACCATATAATCCGCGAAATTATTGTTCACCGGCTTTCCGTTGCGAGGGTCATAAATTGTTTCTTCGAGCATGGCCATGCCAACGCCCATTACGATGGCGCCAAGAATTTGATTGCGTGAGGTCTTCAGGTTGATCATGCGGCCGCCGTCGATAACGGTGAGCCAGCGCGAAATGCGCAAGCGCGCAATTTCTGGATCGAATGCCACTTCGCAAAAATGCGCTCCGAAGGAATGCATGGAAAATTGTTTGGCTTCCGGCGGGGCTTCTGTTTTTACCTGGCCGTCCAAGCCGGAAAGCTTGCGCAATTTCAAAATGTCCGGGAATGGCGTGCCGCTCTCTGGGGAGTCGCCTTGCTTGTGAACGCGTCCGCCGGTCATTTTCAAATTTTTCGGATCGACCTTTTCGAAAGGCGATCCGGCAGTCAGCGCAGCCACTTTCAACAGCGATTGGACAGCCTGATCTGTCGCTTGCGCGATCGCCGGAACTACTGTGGCGGTCACCGCTGAGCCACCTGATGTGGGTCCTGGCGGCATGGAGGTATCTCCAAGCAGTACGCGAATTTTGTCCAAAGGCACGCCGGTGCGATCGGAAATGATTTGCGCAAAAACGGTGTAGGTTCCGGTGCCAACGTCCTGTGTGGCGCAAGAGGCCCGCACCGTTCCGTCGACGAGCAACGACACGCGGACTTCCGCGCTGTGACGGGTCGCCGGCCAGGTGCAGCTAGCCATACCCAGGCCCAGAATTTCTTTGCCCTCGGTCATGGAGCCGACTTTGGGGTTGCGCTGGCTCCAACCAAATTTCTCCGCGCCGGTCTGGTACGCTTCGCGCAGATGCTTGCTGGAAAATGGCATTTTTTTGCCTTCGTCCATCTCCGCGTAATTGCGCAGGCGTACCTCTACAGGATCGATATTCAATTTGACGGCGAGTTCGTCCATAGCGGATTCAATGGCGAAGAGCGAGGGCGTCCGACCTGGGCCGCGCATCGGAGTGGGCGTTCCAATATTTTTGTGAATGAGGTGCTGCACGGCGCGTAGGTTGGGGCAGCTATATAGCATGGAGGTTGCTTCCGCGCAGTTCTCTACGTAGTCGTCCACCATGGACGTTGGCTGCAGAATTTCGTGATGGAAAGCAGTGAGCTTTCCGTCTTTTTCCGCGCCCAACTGGATGCGCTGGCGCGTGAATGGACGGTGCCCAACGGTGGTGAACATCATGCTGCGAGGAACGGAAACTTTTACGGGCCGGCCAAGTTTTTTTGAAGCAATGGCGGCCAACCAGGAATGAGGCCACGGAAACAATTTGCATCCAAAGCCTGAGCCGATGAAGCGCGAAATCACTTGCACCGATTCGCGCTCCAGGTTGAGCACTTCGGCGGCGACGTTGCGATGATTGACGACGCCTTGCGAAGTCTCGTAGAGCGTCAACTTATCTTTGTTCCAGGTGGCGATGGTGGCGTGCATTTCCATCGGGTTGTGCGTTTCCACCGGTGTTTCGTAAGTCACATCCAGTTTTACGGGTGCGCTGGATAACGCGCCTTCGACATCGCCGCGTTCATTCTTGATTGCCGGCGGATCCTTGGGCGTTAATTCCGCGGTGGAAACGTCCGGAGTCCGCGCGTCGTACTTCACGACCACGTGGCCAGCGGCGGCTTGCGCGCGTTCGAACGTATCCGCGACGACCAGCGCCACGAATTGTCCATAGTAATAAACTTGATCATCTTCGAAGGGGGGGCGGGATTCGCCGGGGCGACTGCTTTCTTCAAAGCTATTCGCTGGGCGAAATAATTTTTCTGTGTTTCCGTGGTGGAAAACGGCCAAAACGCCGGGCATTTTCTCCGCTTCGCTGCTATTGATGCTGGTAATTTTTCCCGCTCCAATGGTGCTGCCAATTCCTACGCCCCAAGACATATTTTCCAGCGGGTACTCGACACCATATCGCGCACCGCCGGTAACTTTGAGGATCCCGTCTATGCGCGTAATGTCTTTTCCGATGACCGTGCTTTGATCCGCCACGCGAACTCCTCTAAGCCTGAGTGACCGTCTGTAATGCTCTGACTAAAGTGCGCTTTGCCAATTCAATCTTGAAATTGTTGTCTTTGTGGCCTTTTGCTCCGCGAAGGGCCGCCTCCGCAGCCCTGCGAAAATTCCGTTCACTGGCTTCGGCGCCAGCCAATTCGTGCTCAGCTTCAGGCGAGCACCACGGAATGGTTCCCACTCCACCCATGGCGACTTGGGCTTTGCGAATCTTTCGGCCATCGAGTTCCACAATCACGGCTGCGGAGGCGAGAGCAAATTCGTAGGAAGCGCGGTCTCGGCGCTTCAAGTAATGCGATTTTGAATTTTGCGCGGGGGGAGGCAAGGTGACGTGCGTGATGATTTCGCCAGGAGCCAGGACGTTCTCGCGATCTGGAGTTGAGCCCGGCAGTAAATAAAATTTTGTGATGGGGATGCTACGCTCCCCTTTTGAACCGGTCACAAATATCGTGGCGCCTAAAGCCATCATGGCGACGCACATATCTGAAGGATGCGTGGCGATACAGTGTGGGGATGTTCCCAGCACGGCATGAATGCGGTTGAACCCGTCCATGGCGGAGCACCCCGAGCCCGGGTTTCTTTTATTGCAGGGATAATTTACGTCGCGAAAGTAGTAGCAACGGGTGCGCTGGAGCAAATTCCCGCCGGTGGTAGCCATATTGCGAAGTTGCGGCGACGCGCCAGAAAGAAGCGCTTGCGATAGCACGGGGTACATTCGCTGCACTTTTTCGTCATGCGCCAGATCGCTGTTGCGCACCATTGCGCCGATTTTCAGTCCGCCCGCGCCTTCCGGTTCAATGCGATCGAGGGGCAGACCGTTAATATCGACGAGCAGTTTTGGGCGCTCGACGTCGAGTTTCATGAGGTCGATGAGCGTAGTTCCACCGGCCACAAACTTTGAGCCAGTCGGTGAGACGCTCGATACGGCCTGGCCTACGTCATTAACTTTCGAATATTGAAATTCGTACACGCTGAACCTCTTCCAGTTCCAGCGGCTCTTACTGAAGCCGCTTTAAGCTCCGCCGCGGACGCTGCGCACCGCGGCTACGATATTTGTATAGGCCCCGCAGCGGCAGATATTTCCACTCATACATTCGCGTATCGCATCGTCGTCCTTGCCGCACGGCTCTTTCAACAGCGCTACCGCGGACATGATCTGCCCGGATGTGCAATACCCGCATTGAAATGCATCGTGTTCCAGGAAAGCGGCCTGCATGGGGTGAAGTTCGCCATTTCTTGCGAGGCCCTCGACGGTGGTTATTTCATCGCCCTGATGCATGATCGCGAAGGAGAGGCACGAATTCACGCGTCGTCCATTGACGTGAACGGTGCAAGCGCCGCATTGCCCGTGGTCGCAACCTTTTTTAGTTCCAAAAAGGCCGAGATGTTCGCGCAGAGCATCCAGCAGCGTGACGCGTGGTTCAATTTGTAAATTTTTTGTCTGTCCGTTGATCTTCAGCGAAACCGGCACAGTGCCGGTGGATGTGGGTGCCTCAGCAATATCCGTGGTCGGTTGATGCACCTGTTGCGCGTCTAGCTCCCCGACTTGGAGAAGCGGAGCAGCGGTGGTTGCAATGCCGACGGTAGCGATATTTCCGAGGAAGGTGCGTCGGGATACTTGCGAGGGAGGTTTCGTGCTGGAATCGCTTTTTCCGGTTTTCGACGGCTCGTCTGGGGAATCTTCTTTCAATGTGCCCTCAGTAAGAAGTTGAGTTCTGCGGAACCCGTTTGCAAAGGTTATTTATGTGCGCAGGAGGCATAGCAGCGCAATGCAGGAAAGACCTTAGAGCGGAGTCCATCGAGAAAAAAAACGGAACCCGTAGGACCCTGCTGACTGCCCAATCGCGCCCTGACACGAACAAGTCGATCAAACCGTCAGCCGTTTACTGGTGGGGTTAACCATTTAACCCCGGATACCGACCGTTCGCCGCAACCCGCTGGTACTAGGGCCAGTTACCAGTCAAACTATAGGAGGTCAAAGACTTAGTGGTCTGACCAGCTTTAGATGGTAGGGTTGTACGTAGTACTTTTAAGCCCGGGGGCAATCGGTCGTAGTTGTTCGAACGATTGAATGGGCTGAATCCCTAACAGCGTCTGAAAGTGGAGGGTGGAAGTTTATGCCGAATCGAGTAGCAACGCAGATTTTCAGATCGATGGATTGGGTCCTGTGCAAAACTGCTGGGATCACCTTTAACACGATCCAACATTTCAACAAGCGCAATCCGAATCCGTCTGTTACGCCTCAGTGGTCGGATAAGCCGCTGCTCAAATCATGGGAGAAGACCAAGCCGACGCTCGGATTCCCACGGCAGACCGATTCGCTCTGCCCGGCGTGCGTGAAGGAAGCGCGCGAAGCCATCATCGCGGGTAAAAAGGATTGGCGCGATTTGATGAGCGAGAAGGTCGGCGAGATCAAGGCGCAGATCATCGAGCGTGATGGCCAAGTCTGGATGGTGAAAGACTGTCCGCAGCACGGCCACTACGAAGATATGATGGCCGTCGATTCGAAATGGCTGAACTGGATCGAAAAGCAATATCCCGGCCGCGATATCCCCGCGCACAATGATGAGGACCTGCACAAGCACGGCTCCAGCACGGTGCGTTACGGCCGTGGCTCGGTGCTCACCGTGGACCTCACCAATCG
>Ga0073928_10010068_pt1 | contig 11360 bp, 9 predicted proteins | sample PaiPotPPA55metaG_FD_76969 | JGI IMG/M metagenome (GOLD analysis project Ga0073928, IMG submission 76969) | Iron sulfur acid spring bacterial and archeal communities from Banff, Canada, to study Microbial Dark Matter (Phase II) - Paint Pots PPA... ...
AGCGGCCCGCGGATTTCGTGGCTGATCTTGGCGAGCACGTCGGCCTTCGACGTCGCGGCGCGCTCGGCGCTGCGGCGGGCGCTGTTGAGCTCGGCTTCGTTCTGCTTCCATTGCGAGAGATCGCGGAACACGGCAAACAGCTTGCCGTCGCCGGCGCGTCCCGCCGTCATCGCCAGCGGCACGTGTTTGCCGGAGGCGGTCTGGCCGAGGACCTCGCGGCCATGATCGGTCGGACCGGCAGCGTCTGCTTGCGCCAGGCTATCGATGTAGGCTAGCACGACGGCCTGGCCTTCCGGCGCAAACAGATCGCCGAGGTGGCGCTCTCGCAATTGCTCGGCGGAGCAGTTGAACAGGGTCGCAGCGCCGCGATTGCAAGACACGATATTTCCCTGTCCGTCGAACATGACGATCGCGTCGGCAATCGCGTCGCTGATCGGCGCGAGGTCGGCGCCTGCCGGCCGTGATGGCGTTGCCGCAGCCTCGGCGCGCGCGGCCGCGGGTTCAGGCCGCTGCGGCTCCGCGGCCGGCGCCGCCGCGTCAGCCGCAAAAATCAGCGCCATCGCCGGCTCGCCGTCCCAATGGATGCTGTAGAGCCGCGCCATCGCCGGCGTATCCCCGTGCTCTCCGGTCGCGATCGAAAGCGGCATGCCGGCTTCAGAGCTGCTGCTCGCCGAAGGCTCGATCGGCTGGACATAGAGCGCGTCGAGACCGCCGGCCTCTGACAAGTCAGAGAGCGTCGGAAAGCCGGTGCGCGCCAGAAACGCCGGGTTGGCATAGAGCAGCCGATCGAGCCGGTAGATCAGCACGCCGACGGGAACGCGGTCGAGCAGCGGCTTGTCGTGAGCACTGTCGCCCTGCGGCAACTCCGCGCCGCCGAGCCATGGCGCCGTTGCCGCGTCGGGTGGCTGGTTTTGCGCGTCGGCAGCGGCATCAAACACATCGTCGTCGCTGGCGTCGCCCGCCGCGCCCTCGACGATGCGGGCTTGGTCGAGGCGCGCGGAAAGGCGCCGCGCGATCTCGTCGAAGGCATGATTCTCGACCGCGCTGAGTGCCGGCACGCGCGCGTCACTGGCGGGACGAAACCGGACAACGTTTTGCGGCGACGTATCGGTCGCGGCCGGATCAGGCCCGCTCTCATGCTGCGCTTCGACCGCCCCGGCCGCCTCAGCGGCCGGCGCCGGCGCGGCGATCGCTTCGCTGAGCTCGGTGACAAACGACGGCGGCCGATACGTCACGCCAAACAGGCTTTCGTGCCGCCTGAGCTCGGCGAGCCGTTGCAGGCCGGTGGTGTCGCGACAGATGCCGAAGCCGCGGTAGCCGACAAAGGTTTGCGCGCGATCGAACAGCGGCAGGCCTGAGAGCTCGATCGGAATGCGATCGCCCGCATCGTTCATCGGCCATTGCACCACGATCCCGCTCCAGGTCTCGCGTGTCTCGATCGCTGCGGCGACACGCTGGTCCGGATCGATGCCGAGGTGTTCGGCGATTTCGTGCCAGGGACGGCCAAGGGCCGCCGCTGCCAGGGGACCAATCAGCTTTGCGAACTCATCGGAGCCGAGCGAGAAGCGGCTGTCGGCGTCCATCTGCCAGAGGAACCGCAGCGGATATTGGCCCGCACCGGCGTCATCAGGCGGGTCGGCCGGTGCGCTTGACTCGGTCAGAACCATCGTGTCGTCAGCCCGAGCTTCGTGCGCAGTCGGCGTCAACGTCTCGGGCTGTAGCTCGGGTTGCTCGGACGCGGCGGCGTCTTGCTGGCTATCCTCGTCGACCAGCACCTCATCGGCAAACGCCTCATCGAGCGGCGCGTCATCGTTGGCATCGCTGGCAAGAGCCGCCGCGTCAGCTCCGGCTGCCGTCTCGGCCGCCGTGATCAGCGCGACGATTGAGACCTCGTGGCCCGAGCCGACGCGGACCAATTGAAAGCGCGTCGCGGCAGCGGTTCCTTCGGCGAAGCTGTCGCGCAACGCGCTGTTGCGCGCGCGCATCAACGCGGGGCTGGCGATCGCCGCGATGATGTCGGGCCGGTTGTTCGCGGCGCCATTGATCGCAAGTAACGTGCCGTCGGCGGAGAGCGCGACCGCGGCGCCCGCGCAGCCGTCGATGATGAATTGCAGGCGTTCGACGAGCGGCAGCGGACGCGTCGCATTGATCACGCTCGCGACCAGGATGCCGATGGTGCCGTCGTCCAGCTCGAGGTGGGAGCAGGAGCAGGTCGCGAGATGGCCGAGGGTCGCGCCAAAGCCGGACATGCGCTCGAGCCGGGCCGCACCGGACCGCGGCAGGCGGGCGGCGAGCTGCGCGATCTGGCGGCGATGCGGGTCGGCGGGACCAAACTGCTCCGGCCCGCCACGGCCACCCAGGCCGAAGGTCGCCGCTCCGGCGGCGTTCGCCCACAGGATTTGGGCACCGTCGCGCGACCAAAGCCACGCGGCTTGCGGGCCCGAGGCATATGGCGCAAGGCGCGGGTCGCGAAGGGCTAGCTCCTGGATCCTGGCGTCGCTCATCGGGCGTGGCGCTTCACGTGTCCTTCAGCGGTGCTTTCAACATATTTGGCTTCGGCACGACCGGTGTTCCCAAGACGCTTCGCCGCAAAATCTGGCGAACTTCGGATTTCGGGACACTAGGAGAACAGCCGAGACGCCGCATCAGGTGTCGTTGGTAAAGCGGTGGATGGATTTGGTCTACGGCCGCGTCGACCGTTACACCGTACCGTCGCGGCTAAAAGTTGCGGGTCGAAGGAATTTGCAAACCGAAGGAACGAGGCAGCCATCAACGAACTTGTAAGTTTGCAAGAGGTCCGAGGAGCGTCACGATAGCATCACCGGTCGAGCCGATAATCAGTTGGGACGGCCGGATCGCCGATCTTCAAAAAGCATGAGTCGGCAGGGCAGACAGATGTCGATCATCGTGCTCCCTTTAATCCAACGCCGAACAAGGAGCCTTCGGTCATGAATCCGGATGGAAACAGCCAATTCGAAATTCCCAACGAGGTGCGCAACATGGCGCAGGCCAGCTTTGATCAGGCACGCAAGGCCTTCGAAGGGCTGCTGGCGGCCGCTCAACGCACCGCTGATTCGTTCGAGGACAAAGGCGCTGCCGCGCGGGCCGGCGCCAAGGATGTCGCCTCGAAGGCTATCGGCTTTGCTGAGGCCAATGTCAGGTCATCGCTCGACTACGCCGAGAAGCTGCTGAAGGCCAAGGACATGGCCGAGGTGTTGCGGCTGCACAGCGACTACGTCCAGGCGCAGATGCGGACGCTCGCGGACCAGGCCGGAGAGATCGGTCAGGCCCTGACCCGGGCGGCGATGGAGGCGGGAAAGCCAAAATCGTCTTAACATTTCATACAAAGGTATTATCTTACCACATTTTTGCCGTAGAAGTGCGGTTAAAAAAACTCAGGTGCGTCGCAATATCATGTTGCAATGCACAATGAGCGTCTCTATATTCAGTTTGGTAAATGCCGCCGGGTTGCGGCGCGCCAAGAGTCCCTCCGACACGCCACGTGCGCGCCGCTCGGGCAAGTGAAACCGATATCAACATCCTCAAAAGAGCAAAGTGAGCCCCCATGCCTCAAGCCAATGATCCGTTTTCCACCGTTGTGCCGTTCGAAGTCCCAGGTTCGATCCGCGAGTTCGCGGAGAAGGGCGTATCGCAGGCCCGCGAGGCCTATGAGAAGTTCAAGGAAGTCGCGCAGAGCGGCAACGAGACCATGGAAGCGGTTTATTCGACGGCCACCAAGGGCGCCGCTGACTACACCAGCAAGGTGCTCGATATCGCCCGCGCCAACGCCAATGCCTCGTTCGATCTCGCCGAGAAGCTGATCGGCGTGAAGTCGCCGTCGGAAGCGTTCGCGCTGATCACGAGCCACACGCGCAGCCAGTTCGAAACCATGGCGTCGCAGACCAAGGAGCTCGCCGAGCTCGGCCAGAAGGTTGCGACCGACGCGGTCGAGCCGATCAAGGCCAACGCCTCGAAGGTCTTCCCGAAGGTTGCCTGAGGCAGCCGCATCGCGCCGGGGTTTGTCCCGGCGCAAGCCACTAGATCGTGTTCTGCAAAGCCCGGGCGCCATTCGCCCGGGCTTTTTGCGTGGCGTTGCGCCGGCACATTTCGCGGCGGCCGGCGTTGGTGGCTGGCTTGCCAAAGTGAAGCGTTGCACCTAGTTTCCGGCCGTTCAAGCGCGCGTTTTCAAGCGCGTTTTCGATCGAGATCGCCTGTGTGACCGCGCGATCACCGTCCAGTTGTAGCTCAGTTGGTTAGAGCGCCTGACTGTGGATCAGGAGGTCGGTGGTTCGAATCCACCCAACTGTACCAGTTTCATCCGGTCGGTTCCGAGCGTCAGTCGCCACGTCCAAGGCGCGGTTTCGCGGGGCGGTTGAATTGACGCGGCACCGCATCAGCGCCCAAAATGCCGCGAAAGGCCACGCGCCATTGACGCGATGAAGCTGGCCGGGACATCCCAATGACTCCGACGCGCCGCCTCGCAGCAATCATGGCCGCTGATGTCGCAGGCTTCTCGGCCGCGATGGAGCGCGACGAGGAAGGTACGTTCGCTTTAGTGCAGGAGCTGCGTGGCAAGATCATCGAGCCGAAGATTGCCGAGCACCAGGGCAGGCTCATCAAGACGACGGGCGATGGCTTTCTTGCGGAATTCGCCAGCCCCGTCGCCGCCATGCGCTCCGCGCTCGCGATGCAGGCCGAGGCAGCGAGTGCGCCGCTGCAGCTCCGCATCGGTCTCAATCTCGGCGATGTCATCGTTGAAGCGAGCGGTGACGTTTACGGCGAGGGCGTCAACGTCGCAGCGCGGCTGGAAATGCTGGCCGATCCCGGAGGCATTCTGGTCTCGGGGAAGGTCCACAGCGAGGTCGAGGGCAAGGTCGAGGTCGCGTTCGACGATCGCGGCGAGCAGCAGCTCAAGAACATGGTGCGGCCGATACGCGTCTTTGCGGCGCGGATGGCAAGCGCGAAGTCGGCAAGCCAGCCAGTTTCGGCAGCTGAAAGCAAACCGCTGCCCCTGCCCGACAAGCCTTCCATCGCCGTGCTGCCGTTTCAGAACATGTCGGGTGACGCGGAGCAGGACTACTTTGCCGACGGCATGGTCGAAGACATCATCACGGCACTCAGCCGCTTCCACTGGCTGTTCGTCATCGCCCGCACCTCAACCCTGGCCTACAAGGGCAAAGCGGTTGACATCAAGCAGGTCGGCCGCGAACTTGGCGTGCGCTACGTGCTCGAAGGCTCGGTGCGCAAGTCGGCAGATCGCGTGCGCATCACGGGACAGCTGATCGAGGCGACCACCGGTACGCACATCTGGGCCGAGCGCTTCGAAGGCCCGCTGAGGGATATCTTTGATCTCCAGGATCGCATGACCGAGAATGTCGTCGGCGCGATAGCGCCCGCGCTGGAGCAAGCCGAGATCAAGCGGATCCGAACCAAGCCGACCGAACATCTCGACGCTTACGACTACTACTTGCGCGCGACTGCTCTCATCTATCGGTCTAACGATCGCGACAATGATGAGGCGTTACGGCTGTTGTACAAGGCTATCGATATCGATTCCGAATTTGCGTCCGCCTATGCGCTGGCGGCCTACTGCTACTTCTTGCGGAAGTTCAACATCAGGATCGAAAATCCCGACCACGAATTCGCAGAGGCCAGGCGTCTGGCCGACCGGGCGCTGGAATTAGGCAAGGACGACGCATTCGTGTTGTGTTGGGTCGGTTTTTCCCTTGGAGCGCTGTTCGGCGACCTCGACGAAGCAGCCGCGCTGCTCGATCGGTCCCTCGAACTCAACCCGAATGCTGCGAGGACCTGGAACCTGAGCGGCTGGGCACGGGTCGCGCTCGGGGAACCGGAGTTCGCCATTGAACACCTGGCTCGGGCGATGCGTCTCAGTCCGCTCGATCCTGGCTTTCACCTGATGCAATCCGCCACCGCATTCGCTCATTTTTTTGCGGGGCGTTACGACGACGCGTCGTTGTGGGCCGAGCGAGCTTTACGGCGGCAACCAGAGCTTGGGGCGCTCGGCGTTCTGGCGGCAAGCTGTGCGCTGGCCGGCAACCTGGACAAGGCGCACCGAGCCATCGCGCAGATTCTCAAGATCGATCCACGCCGGCGTCTGTCCACGCTCGGAGAACGAACGGCGTTCCGGCCGGACCTTCTCGCAAAGTTCGTGGAAGCCTTGCGAAAAGCAGGGATGCCCGAATGACCACCACGGGGCGCCTTGCAGCCATCATGGCCGCTGATGCCGCCGGCTTCTCGACCGCGATGGAGCGCGACGAAGAAGGCATGTTCGCTCAGGTGTAGGGGGCGGCGATGCTTGCGCTTCGGCCGCCCACGGCGCTTCTTCATCAGGTCGCGCGCAAGTGATCACGGCAGCTTGCTGCACTCGAGCCGCTGCACCGGAATGGAATCCAGATCGACGCCCTCAAGACAGCGCACGTTCACCGTCCACTTCTCCGGCGCCATGCGTGGACGCCGGAACGGCAGGATGCCGCACGTCCGGCAAAAATAGTCGCGCGCAGTGTGGGTGTGGAACGTATAGAGCGCCAAATCGTCGAGCGGCGTGAGCACCCTGATGTCGGCTGGATCTACTCTGTGGTTCAGCGCACCACGGCGGCGACAAATCGAACAATCGCCGACCCGCACGTGATCCAGATCGGCATCGACCTCGAAGCGCACGCGGCCGCAATGGCAAGAGCCTTGGTAGGTTTGTTTCATCGCCACTCCCGAACGACGGTTCACGACACCTGCGCTTTTCAGGATAGCACGGCGCCGGCGGCGCGCCACACCACGCTTGCATTGGTACGATGCATCACTACCCTGCAGCTCGTCAGCGGACGCCAATTTGCGAGCGCTAACGTCCGCCAGCCAGCAGGCCGTAAGGAAAGTCAATGAACAAGATCAACACACGTCACCTCGTCGATCCCCAGCTGCTGTCATTGCTCGAGAGCTGGCCGACCATGGAGCTGTCGGCGAGCATGCTGCCGGTGCTCCGAGCAATGCCGCCGCGCATCGCGGTGCGGCCGGCTGACCTCGAGCGCGCCGACCTCGAGGTCAGACGGATACCGGGGCCGAAAGATGCGCCGGACCTGGAGGTGCGAATCTATCGGCCGCATGGCGTCAGCGATGTCCTGCCGACTGCGCTGCACATCCATGGCGGTGGTTTTGTCATGGGCAAAAGCGCGATGATGGAGGCCACGCATCGTCCGCTGGTCGCCGATCTTCGCTGCTGCGTCGTTTCCGTTGAATATAGGCTGGCGCCGGAGACGCCGTTCCCGGGCGCGGTGGAAGATTGCTACGCCGCGCTACGCTGGATCCACGCCAATGCGCGCGATCTGCGCATCGATACGGCGCGGCTTGGCGTGATGGGCGAGAGTGCCGGTGGCGGGTTCGCCGCCGCACTCGCGCTCCTGGTGCGCGATCGGGCCGAGTTCAAGCTCGCTCTCCAGCATCTGATCTATCCCATGCTGGATGACCGCACCTGTGTTGCCAAAGATCCGAACCCTCACGTCGGCGAGTTCGTCTGGACCCCGCACAATAATCGTTTCGGCTGGGCGAGCCTGCTCGGCAAGGAGCCGGGTGGCCCCGATGTGTCGATCTATGCCGCGCCCGCGCGCGCCGCCGACTTGAGCGGCCTGCCGCCGACGTTCATTGCAACCGGCGCGCTCGACCTCTTTCTTGAAGAGAACATCGACTACGCGCGCCGGCTGATGCGCAGCGGCGTGCCGGTCGAGCTCCACGTCTATCCTGGCGCCTTCCACGGCTTCAACCTGGCGCTGGACGCCGATGTGACCAAGCAAGCTGCGCGGGATAACAAGGCTGCGTTGGCGCGGGCGCTGTCGCGCACGTGAATCGCGCGCCATGAAACCGGCCCACGGCCTTTCGGCGCGGAGTTAGCCCGACGATTGATCAATCGTCGTGGTGCTGATGGTGGTGCCGGTGCTGGACGTACGGCACGGCCACGAGCTGCCGTTGGCTCGCAAGCTGCGCCGCGCGGCGCGCTTCGGCGAGCCGCATGTCGTAGCCCGGCGAATACTGCACCGTGGGCGGCGCTGCGGCCGCTCGGTCGGCGGCGGCGAAACTGCCCAACCCCACAGCGACACCGATTGCCACCGACATGAATGTGATCGTCCTTGCTGATTTCGTCATGGCGCCGATCTCCTCCTCCGGTCGCAGCATGAAAGCACGTTTGCGGAGCGTGCGATCAAGTTTGGTGCAACCCACGCGATCACCATCGCGCGACCTGTTGGGAGACGCCGGCTTCAGGAGTGCATTGGTTTTTGATTTCGATCGTCCGTCCCTCGGTCATTGCGAGGAGCGAAGCGACGACCCGCCGCCGCTCGCTGCGCGAGCTATGGCGCGCCTGAGTTCCAGCCCGCCGAAGCGCTCTTGCGCGAAGGCGGGAGCAACCCAGTCGGCGTCTGTGGTTTCTGGATTGCTTCGCTTCGCTCGCAATGACGGCCTGGCCGTCTCATGATCAGAGACCTGACCTTGTCGCAAAAAAAAGTCGGGCACGAAGCCCGACTTTTTGAGTTGTGGCCAACATCGGCCGACACAATCACCTTCCAAGAGGGATAACTGAGCGTCCGCGCTGCAGGAGGAGGGGGACAATGCGCAATCGCGAGCGCTCAGCTTGGAAGCAACTATGAGCCTCACGGGCCATGCGCGACAAGCATGGGGTGCGCATGTCAGACATGCGGCTCGCTCGCGATTGTCGTCGCTTGGTCGTCAAATGATTTGATGCGAATCAAGAAAAAGTCCCGTCAGACCTGCGTTATTGGCACGTCTGCAACGGGACGACGTAATGCGCGCGCGAGCTATAACTCTTTCGGGGACCAGCGTTGCGCCTTGCTCACGATGAAGTCGCGAAACACCTGAACTCGCGCCACCGTCTTCAATTCTTCGGGATAAACAAAGTAGGTGTCGAGCTGGATCGAGTCCCCCGTGTCGCTGAACAACTGCACGAGGCCGTGGCGTTCCTCGACAAGGTAGTCAGGTAGCGCGGCGACGCCGAGGCCCTGCTGGCAGGCTCGCGCCAGCCCGAGCACATGGTTGACCTTGAAGTAGGGTTCGCGCGGTCCCTTGCCGTTGCGCCCGGCCTGCATCAGCCAGAAACGATTCTGCAGATGCGACGGCGCGTGCAGGTCGTTCAGCACGATCAGCCGGTGGTCGTCGAGGTCTTCCAAGGTCCGCGGCGAGCCGAAGCGCTTGATGTATTCCGGCGAGCAGTAGGCGTGATAGCCGATCGAGAACAGCTTGCGCTGGATCAGGTCGGGTTGCGTCGGCTTGCGCACGCGAATCGCGACATCGGCCTCGCGCATCGACAAATCGAGCTCCTCGTCGGTCACCATCAGCGAGACGCGGATATCCGGATAGAGGTTCGTGAACTCGCCGAGCCGCGGGATTAGCCAATGGATGCCGACGCCGGGCGTCGTCGTGATCTTCAGTTCGCCGGACGGACGCTCGCGGCTATCGGTCAGCTTCGCACGCGCGGCCTGCAGCTGCATGAAGACGTCATGGGCGGTGCGATAGAGCAGATCGCCTTGCTCGGTCAGGATCAGGCCGCGGGCGTGGCGGTGGAACAGCGACACCGCGAGCTCCTGCTCGAGCGCGCTGACCTGGCGCGACACTGCCGATTGCGACAACCCAAGCTGCTCGCCGGCGTGAGTAAAGCTCCCGGCTTCGGCGGCGGCGTGAAAGACCTTCAGCTTGTCCCAGTCCATGTCCGAAAATCCATCGCGTGGTCTCATGTTCACTCCGCCGCTGCGCGTTCATGGGCGTGCAAGGCAATAAACTTTTCCGCCTCGAGCGCAGCCATGCATCCCAAACCTGCCGCCGTCACCGCCTGCCGATAGATCTCGTCGGCGACATCGCCGGCCGCGAACACGCCGGGCACCGACGTTGCGGTCGAATGCGGTGCGATCTCGACATAGCCTGTCGGTTTCATCTTCAGCTGTCCGGCCACGAGTTCGGTCGCCGGCGCGTGCCCGATCGCGATGAACACGCCATCGGCCGCAAGCTCGCTGAGCTTGCCGGTCTTGATGTTCTTCAAGCGGACTTTCGCCACCTTGTTGGGATTCTCGGTCCCTCCGATTTCGTCGACCACGCTGTCCCAGATCACGCTGATCTTCGGGTTCTTGAACAGCCGCTCCTGCAGGATCCGCTCGGCGCGGAAGCTGCTGCGGCGGTGGATGACGGTGACGTCGCTTGCGAAGTTGGTGAGGAACAGCGCTTCCTCCACCGCGGTGTTGCCACCGCCGACCACCACGACCTTCTTGCCGCGATAGAAGAAGCCGTCGCAGGTCGCGCAGGCCGAGACGCCGAAGCCCTTGAACTTCTCCTCGGACGGAATGCCGAGCCAGCGCGCCTGCGCGCCGGTCGCAAGAATGAGGGTGTCGGCGAAATAGACGTCGCCGGAATCGCACGTCAGACGGAACGGACGGCTGCCGAGTTCGACCTTGGTGACGTGATCGGCAACCATCTTGGTGCCGACATGCGCGGCCTGCTTCTCCATCTGCTCCATCAGCCACGGCCCCTGAATCACGTCGGCGAAGCCGGGGTAATTCTCGACGTCGGTGGTGATGGTGAGCTGGCCGCCCGGCTGGATGCCCTGGATCAGGATCGGATCGAGCATCGCGCGCGCAGCATAGATCGCAGCGGTGTAGGCGGCCGGACCGGATCCGACGATGACGACCTTGGCGGTGATGGGCTGGGCCATGACATAAATCCCGGTGCTTGCCCGCCCGGCCGGGACGAAGCGCAGCGTCGTTTGGGACGCGTAGACCCGCAGGGTCCGCATGACTCAGGGCAGCGTTTGATAATCTAGGCTATCTGACCTGCCATGCAAGCAGCGCAACCCGAATACCAGCGGACAGCCAGCGAATTGTGCAGTTCGCGAAATAAAATTATCAAACCTGGGCAAAATCTGGGCTAAGACACGCCATCGCGTCCAAGCGCAACCGGGACGGGCCGGTTGCCGCCGCGCGGGAATGCCGTGGGGACTGATCGTGTCGAAGGAGCTCGACAACATCGATTTCAAGATTCTGCAGGAGATTCAGGCCGACGGCCGGATCACCAATGTCGAACTGGCGCGCCGTGTCGGTATCTCGCCGCCGCCGTGCCTGCGCCGCGTGCGCGCGCTGGAGGAGGCCGGCTACATCACTGGTTACCGCGGGCTCCTGGACACGCGAAAACTCGGCTTCGACGTCACGGTGTTCGCATCGGTGCACCTGTCGAGCCAGGCCGACGCCGATCTGCGCGCGTTCGAAGGCTTCGTGCGCGGCGAGCCGTTCGTACGCGAGTGCTGGATGCTGTCGGGCGAAATCGACTTCATCCTGAAATGCGTCGCCCCCGACATGAAC
>Ga0073928_10010069_pt1 | contig 11360 bp, 9 predicted proteins | sample PaiPotPPA55metaG_FD_76969 | JGI IMG/M metagenome (GOLD analysis project Ga0073928, IMG submission 76969) | Iron sulfur acid spring bacterial and archeal communities from Banff, Canada, to study Microbial Dark Matter (Phase II) - Paint Pots PPA... ...
CGACGGCATCGGCGAGTTGCGCGCGGTCATGCGGGCGCGCTACGGCGAACGCGTCAGGCTGCGTCCGATCCCGGTCGAGCGCCGGCGCTGGCCGTTCCTGCCGCGCCCGAGTTTCGCCGGCCGGGCGCCATTCGCGCCCCTGGAAGAGCTGTGCGACTGGATCGAGGCGCGCCTGTTGTGGGCCCGTTACGGGTTGTGAGCCTCGTTAGGTCTTATGCAATGGGCGGGGAGTCCGTAGCTGATATTTCGCTGCTGAATCAGCAAAAGCGGATGATGCCCCGCGGCTGTCCTCCCTTGACCCGCCTTCCGACGCCCCGGTAAACCTCGCCGATGGTGGGCCTGCCGAAATTGATCGTCCTGCTGCTCGTCGCGGTCGGCGCCTGGTGCGTCTATCGCTGGCTGAACGGCGCCGGCCGCCAGGCGATGTCCCGCCGCCGGGCGGCGTCGCCGCCGCCGCGGGCGATCGACGCCGAGGACCTCACCGCCTGCGGCGTGTGCGGCGCCTATGTCGCGGCGCAGGCCCCCGGCTGCGCCCGCCGCGGCTGCCCGCGCCCGCGGTGAGCGGCGATGGCCCACGATCGATCCTATGAATCTACCTCGCCCCGCACGCGGGGAGAGGTCGGAAACCGCGCGCTGGCACGCGGATTCCGGGTGAGGGGGGCCGGCCGCCGCCTGAGCGCCGCACCCGAGCCCCTCACCCCAGCCCTCTCCCCGCAAGCGGGGCGAGGGGGAGGTCCCCGGTGGATTTCCAGTCGCTGATCTTCACCTTGCAGCGCTATTGGGCCGAGCGCGGCTGCGTCATCCTGCAGTCCTACGACGTCGAGGTCGGGGCCGGCACCTTCCACCCGGCGACGGCCTTGCGCGCACTCGGCCCCGAGCCGTGGCGCGCCGCCTATGTGCAGCCGTCGCGCCGGCCGACCGACGGCCGCTACGGGGAGAACCCGAACCGCCTGCAGCATTATTACCAGCTGCAGGTGATCCTGAAGCCGGCGCCCGCCGACAGCCAGGAGCTGTACCTCGGCAGCCTGTTCGCGATCGGCATCGATCCCAAATTGCACGACATCCGCTTTGTCGAGGATGATTGGGAGAGCCCGACCCTCGGCGCCTGGGGCCTCGGCTGGGAGGTCTGGCTCGACGGCATGGAGGTCAGCCAGTTCACCTATTTCCAGCAGGTCGGCGGCATCGAGTGCGACCCGGTCTCGACCGAGCTGACCTACGGGCTCGAACGCCTGGCGATGTACGTCCAGGGCGTCGAGAACGTCTACGACCTCGACTACAACGGCGCTTCGACCACCTACGGGCAGGTGTTCAAGCGCGCCGAACGCGAATTTTCGGCGTATAATTTCGAATATGCCGACACGGTTCGCCTGTTTGCCCATTTCGCCGATGCCGAGCGCGAATGCCAGGCGCTGATCGGGCATGGCCTGGCCTTGCCGGCCTACGACCAGTGCCTCAAGGCCAGCCACCTGTTCAACCTGCTCGACGCGCGCGGCGTCATCAGCGTGACCGAGCGCGCCGCCTATATCCTGCGCATCCGGGCGCTCGCCAAGGCGTGCTGCGAGGCCTGGCTGGCGGGCCGCGAGAACATGCCGCCGGGTAAACCGTTGATCCAGGCGTGATGCCCGAATCATCCGGCAAAGGCGAGCTGCTGCTCGAGCTGCTCACAGAGGAGATCCCGGCGCGCATGCAGCCGCGCGCGATCGAGAAATTGTTGCAATCGATCCGTGAATGGCTGGAAGTGCATCGAATCGCAAAGGACACGAAGGTCAAAGGCTACGTAACGCCACGTCGCCTTGTCATAGTCGCGCAGGGCATTCCAGTAAGAATCCCGGGTCGCCGCGAGGAGCGTCGAGGCCCACGCGAGGGAGCGCCGCCGGAAGCGATCGACGGCTTTCGCCGGGCCGGTGAACTCTGGGAGCAGTATGAGGTCCGCGACACCGATCGGGGCCGTTTCCATTTTGCTGTGATCCAGCGGCCGGACCGGGATACAAAAGACGAACTACCCGCGATCGTAGAGTCCGCTCTAAGCGGCCTACATTGGCCGAAATCGATGCGCTTTCCGGGATGCCGCCTGCGCTGGGTCAGGCCGCTGACCTCGGTCGTCTGCCTTTTCGACGGCGAAGTCCTGCTCTTGCCACTCGACCAGGTCCCGGTCGGGCGGCTGACCCGCGGGCACCGCTGGCTGTCCAGAGGCGAAATCGCGGTCGAGAACGCCGACGATTACCTCGCGCGCCTCTCCGAGGCCCATGTCGTCCTCGACCGCGAGGAGCGCCGCCGCCGCATCGAGGAGGATCTCGCGACGGTCGCGGCCGCCGCCGAGGTCGCGGTCGTTCCCGACCCGGAACTGCTCGACGAAGTGACCGGACTCGCCGAGTTCCCGATCGTGCTGATGGGGTCGATCGACCTCGATTTCATGACCCTGCCACCCGAGGTGTTGCGCGCCTCGATGCGCACGCACCAGCGCTATTTCTCGTGCGTCGCGCCCGACGGGACGCCGGCCGCGCGCTTCCTGTTTGTCGCCGATAATGTCGCCGCCGATGGCGGCCGCACGATCGTGGCCGGCAACGAGCGGGTATTACGCGCGCGCCTCTCGGATGCCCGCTTCTTCTGGGACCAGGACCGCAAGGTGCCGCTCGCGTCGCGGGTCGAGGCGTTGAAGCAGCGCGTCTACCACGAAAAGCTCGGCAGCCTCTTCGACAAGGTCGAGCGCATGCAGTCGCTGGCGGAGTTCATGGTGCCGTTCGTCCCCGGCGCAAATGTTACGCGTGCTCGGCGCGGGGCCTTGCTTGCCAAGGCCGATTTATCCACCGGAATTGTCGGTGAATTCCCTGAATTACAAGGTAGTATGGGGCGCCATTACGCCATCGAGGATGGCGAAGACGAGCGCGTGTCTAACGCAATTGCCGATCATTACAAGCCTCTCGGACCGAACGACAGCTGTCCCAACGCCCCCGACGGTATTGTCGTAGCGCTGGCGGACAAGATTGATTCGCTTGTCGCGTTCTGTTCAATCCACGAGATGCCCACCGGGTCACGAGATCCTTTCGCTCTGCGCCGCGCTGCCCAGGGGGTAATCCGGCTCGTCCTCGAAAACCGGCTGCGGTTGCCACTAACGAAAGCGTTCGCCGCCGCAAGATGGGAACTCCGCACCCATCCTATTGCCGACGTGGGTCACGCCCAAATGCTTTCGGAGGAATTACTTAGATTCGTTGCTGAGCGACTCAAGGTACACTTGCGAGAGCGAGGCGTACGCCACGATCTGATCGCCGCGGCCTTTGCCCACCTGGGGGCAGCAGGGATCGCTTTCGCCCCTCAATACGAGGACGACTTGGTGAGGCTGCTGGATAGAGTAGCCGCGCTCGAAGGATTTCTCTCCACGGACGATGGCGCTAACCTACTCGTTGCTTATCGCCGCGCCTCTAATATCGTGTCCATTGAGGATCGCAAAGACGGATATGTTCGCAACATTGACGTTGATCCGAACCGGTTAGAAGAGCCCGAAGAGCAGGCTCTATTCGCTGATCTTAATCTTGTCAGTGCAGGGTCCAAGCACGCGTTGGAGCGCGAGGAATTTCAGGCTGCGATGGGCCATTTGGCAACTATGCGCCGGTCGGTTGACGCCTTTTTTGACAAGGTCACGGTTAACACCGACGATCCGGCTTTGCGGGAGAACCGACTCCGTCTCCTGTCACGCATCCGCGCCGTGATGAACCAGGTTGCCGATTTCTCACAAATCGAGGGATGAGCGGCGCGATGGTGAAATGGGTCTACAGCTTTGGCGGCGGCAACGCCGAGGGGCGGGCCGAGATGCGCGCGCTGCTCGGCGGCAAGGGGGCGGGGCTCGCCGAGATGAGCAATCTCGGGCTGCCGGTGCCGCCCGGCTTTACGATCACGACCGAGGTCTGCACCTATTTCTATGCCCACCGCAACAGCTACCCGAAGGGGTTGAAGGAAGCGGTCGCCAAGGGGCTGAAGCGGGTCGAGGGGCTGCTCGGGGCGCGCTTCGGCGACGCCGAGAACCCGCTCCTGGTGTCGGTGCGCTCGGGCGGGCGCGCCTCGATGCCGGGCATGATGGACACGGTGTTGAACCTCGGCCTCAACGACCGCTCGGTCGCAGGGTTGGCGCGCCACAGCGGCGACGAGCGCTTCGCCTATGACAGCTACCGCCGCTTCATCCAGATGTACGGGCAGGTCGTGCTCGGCATCGACCACCATCACTTCGCGGATCTGCTCGACAACCACAAGCTCGACAGCGGTGCGGCGCTCGACACCGATTTGTCGGCGGCAGACTGGCAGACCGTCGTCGCCGGCTACAAGGACATCGTCGCCCAGGAAACCGGGCGACCCTTCCCGCAGGACCCGCACGCGCAATTGTGGGGCGCGATCGGCGCTGTCTTTGGGTCGTGGATGAACCCGCGCGCGATCACCTACCGCCAGCTGCACGACATCCCCGAGGAATGGGGCACAGCGGTCAATGTGCAGGCGATGGTGTTCGGCAACATGGGCGCCGATTGCGCGACCGGCGTCGCCTTTACCCGCGACCCGTCGACCGGCGCCGACGAGTTCTACGGCGAATTCCTGGTCAACGCGCAGGGCGAGGACGTCGTCGCCGGCATCCGCACGCCGCAGCACCTGACGGTCGCCGGCAGGAAGGCGAGCGGTTCCACCCTGCCGGCGATGGAAGAGGCGATGCCCGAGGTCTTCGCCGATTTGTGCAAGGTGCGGCGGACCCTCGAAGACCATTACCGCGACATGCAGGACATCGAGTTCACGGTGCAGCGCAACAAATTGTGGATGCTGCAGACGCGCACCGGCAAGCGCTCGGCCCAGGCGGCGCTGAAGATCGCCGTCGCGCTGGTTGACGAGGGCGTGATCGGGCGCGCGGAGGCGCTGTGCCGGATCGAGGCCGGCTCGCTCGACCAGCTGTTGCACCCGATGCTCGACCCGAAGGCGCCGACGAATGTGCTGGCGCGCGGCCTGCCGGCCTCGCCCGGGGCCGCCTCGGGCAAGGTCGTGTTCTCGGCCGAGGAGGCCGAATCGATGGCCGCGAAGGGCGAGGCGGTCATTCTCGTGCGCGTCGAGACCAGCCCCGAGGACATCCATGGGATGCACGCCGCCAAGGGCATCCTGACGACGCGCGGCGGCATGACCAGCCACGCCGCGGTCGTCGCCCGCGGCATGGGACGGCCCTGCGTCACCGGGGCCGGGGATTTGCGGGTCGATTACGAGGCCCGCGTGCTCGCGGTGCGCAACGTCCAGGTCAAGGCCGGCGAGGTGATCACGATCAACGGCTCGAGCGGCGAGGTGTTGCTCGGCGAAGTGCCGACCATCCAGCCCGAGCTGTCGGGCGATTTCGCGACCCTGATGGATTGGGCCGACGAGGTCCGCCGCCTGAAGATCCGGACCAATGCCGAAACCGCGCTCGACGCCCGCACCGCGCGCCGCTTTGGCGCCGAGGGCATCGGGCTGTGCCGCACCGAGCACATGTTCTTCGAAGCCGACCGCATCGGCCCGATGCGCGAGATGATCATGGCCGACAACGAGGGCGGACGCCGCGCCGCGCTCGCCAAATTGCTGCCGATGCAGCGCGCCGACTTCGTCGAGCTGTTCCGCATCATGCAGGGCTTGCCGGTCACGATCCGCCTGTTGGACCCGCCCCTGCACGAATTCCTGCCGAAGACCGAGGACGAGTTCCGCGAGATGGCGGCGGCGACCGGCGAGCCGGTTGCGGCGCTGCGCCACCGCACCGCGGCGTTGCGCGAGACCAACCCGATGCTCGGCCACCGCGGCTGCCGGCTCGGCATCACCTACCCCGAGATCACCGAGATGCAGGTGCAGGCGATCTTCGAGGCGGCCGTCGCCGTCAACCAGGAGAGCGGTGAGACGGTCGCGCCGGAGATCATGGTGCCGCTGATCGCGACCCGCCGCGAGTTCGACATCCTGAAAGAGATCATCGATCGCGTCGGCGGCGAGGTGATGCGGAAAAGCAGGGTCACGGTCGATTACCTGGTCGGCACGATGATCGAGCTGCCGCGGGCGGCGTTGCGCGCCGGCGACATCGCCGAGACCGCCGAATTCTTCAGCTTCGGCACCAACGACCTGACGCAGACCGTCTACGGCCTGTCGCGCGACGATGCGGCGAGCTTCATCGGCGCCTATCAGAAAGCCGGGATCCTCCAGCACGATCCGTTCGTTACCCTGGATACCATCGGGGTCGGCGAGCTGGTGCAGATCGCCGTCGAGCGCGGCCGGGCGACGCGGCCGGAGTTGAAGCTCGGCATCTGCGGCGAGCACGGCGGCGACCCGGCCTCGATCCGCTTCTGTGAGGCGGTCGGGCTCGATTACGTCTCGTGCTCGCCCTACCGGGTGCCGATCGCCCGCCTCGCCGCCGCGCAGGCGGTGCTGGACGAAAAGGGTGATGGAGGAACCACGTGAGAGCTGAGTTTTCTTGTGAGGCTTCTTGTCGTCCCGGCAAACGCCGGGACCCATGGCGGACATGGAGACCGGCTCTCGCCGGTATCACGAGACGATTGTGGCGCGGACCTGCGCTCGTAATCTGTTTGGTGCTCGCCGCCGGCATCGCCCATGCCCAGCCGGCGCCGCTGGGGCCGCCGACCGGCTCGGTTCCGGCGCCGGGGCCCAACTATGCGCCGTCGCCCATCCTGACCCAGCCCGGTCCGGTGTTTGTGCCGCAGCGCGCGCCGGCTCCGGCCGCGCCGGCGGGCCCCTCGTCGATCGACCAGCAGAAGACGCAGTCCTACCGCAGCGGGTTGCAGCAGCAGCAGCGCGACCTCGAACGGCAGGGCGTCAGCCCGGCCAACGAGCGCAGTCGCGAAATCCAGCAGGAGCTGAACCCGCCCGGTCGCTAGCCAGAGATTGCTTCAACGTCATTGTGAGTCGCGTGGCGACGAAGCAATCTCGGGGCGGAGGACAATACATGCGAACCGGCGCCGATTATCGGCAGAGCCTGCGCGACGGGCGCAAGGTCTGGGTCATGGGCGAGGGGGCAATCGCCGATGTCGTGACCCATCCGGCAACATCGGCGATGGTCGAGGAATACGCGCTCTGGTACGACCGCCACCTCGATCCGGCCTGGCAGGATTTGCTGCTGGCGCCGCCCGACGCCACCGGCGATCGGCGGCCCTGGGCCTATGTGGCGCCGCGCACGGCCGCGGAGCTGATCGCCATGGGCCGGTCCTTCGCCAAGACGATCTTTCTATCGGCCGGCAACATCACGCACACCCCGGCCTACGGTAATTTGATCGCACTCGGCGTCATGACCGCGGCGCAGACCCTGAACGCCTCCGAGCGGTCGATCGCCGAGGCCGCTGCCTATCGCGAGGAGATCGCCCGCACCGGCCGGTTCCTGACCTATTGCGGCGGCGCCCCGATCATCGGCCAGCGCCTCAGGCCCGACCCCGGCGAGCGGGTCTCGCTGACCGTGGTCCGCGACAGCGACGCCGGCGTCGTGATCCGCGGCCGGCTCGGCATGCATACCAGCCCGGCCTATGTCGAGGACGTCTATATCGGGTCGCTGTCGGGCCTCGAGATCGGCGGGCAGCGCGCCAGCTTCATCGTGCCGGTCGCGGCGCCCGGCGTCACGGTGTTGTGCCGCAAGATCGCGACGCGCGATGCGAGCCCGTTCGTCGCGCCGCTATCGAGCCGCTACGACGAGCTCGACGGACAGATGTGGCTCGATGACGTGTTCCTGCCATGGGAGTGCGTGTTCTTTGTCGACCTCTCGCCCGAGGCGATCCCGCGCTGGCTGCGCTGGCACCACCTCTACGGCTGGCTGGCGAAGGCCGAATTCACCCTGGGACTGGCCTTGGCCCTCGCCGACGCGATGGGCCTCAAACAGCACGAGCCGACAATCGACTATCTGGTCGAGCTGATCGAGACGGTGCAGACGGTGCGCACCTCGCTGACCGCGGCCGAGCGCGACCCCGATTTTACCGACGCCGGCTATTGCTTCCCGAAGCATGCCCATCTCGCCGCCGGCGGCATCGCGCTGCTGAAGGCGCGCCAGCGCATGTCCGAGATCCTGCGGATCTTGCCCGGCTCCTCGCTCGTCGTCGCCCCGTCCGAACGCGACCTCGCCGTGCCCGAGCTGTCCGCGGGGCTGGAGGAATCCTTCGGCGGCGGCGGTTATACCGCGGTGCAGCGCGCGGCCCTGTTGCAGCTCGCCTGGGATCACGTCTCCTCGGCGCTCGACGGCCGCGAAGCGGCCTTCGAGTCGCACGCCAGCGGCGGCCTGCCCAATTGGCGCGGCTGGCTGCGGCGCAGCTTCCGCGACTACAACGCGCTTGCCAACGCGGTCTTGCCGGCGCTCGACCTGCCGATGTCGGAAATCGATGTCAGCAACATCGGAGCGGCCCTGATCGCCCCCCGCCGCCAGGTCAGCCCCAGATCGTAATCATGGTTGCGCGCCGGAATTGGATTTCACGCGGGCGTGGCCTCTGGGGCGGCGAGCCGCAGCCAACTCGGTTGGATCGGGGTGAGGCTCGCGCCCTCGGCCGAAAGGGCGCGGCCGGAAAGCGCCGCCTCGATGCGCAGCAACGCCAGGCCGATGCCGTCGCGGCTGGAGCGCATCTCGCCGACCTCGCGGCCGTCCTGAGTGACGAGCGTACCGAGGGCGGGGGCGGGGCCGTCGATGCGGACCGGCAACAGCCGCCGCTTGATGAGGCCGCGGTATTTCGTGCGGGCGGTCAGCTCCTGGCCGACATAGCAGCCTTTCTGCCAGTCGACGCCATGCAATTCGTCGAAGCCCGCTTCGAGCAGGATCGATTTTTCGATCACGAGATCGCGGCTGCCGTCGGGGATGCCGAGCGCGAGCCGAAGGCGGTCGTATTCGGCGAAATCGGCTTCGGCGAACCCGGCTGCCGTCAAGGCTGGACGCAGGGCGGCGGCCGGCAGTACCGCGCGCGCGCCGAGCGCCGCGAGCCGCGGGTCCGCGAAACAAAGGCCGTCGCCGAGTCCGAGCGCGGCGGCGGCATCGCCGATCACCGCCGCCACCGCGAGATCGGGCCGCTCGTCGATCGCCACCTTGGCGCGCAGCCGGTAGAGCGACAGCCGCCGCTTCAGATCGGCGAGGCGTGCGGCCTCGGCGTCGAGCCAGATCGCCTCGCCCGCCGCCATCATGATGAAATCGTGGAGATACTTGCCCTGCGCGGTCAGCAATGCGGCATAGCCCGCCGTGCCGGCGGCGAGCTTTTCGATATCATTGGAGACAAGGCCCTGCAGGAAGGCATGGCGATCCGGCCCGGAAACCGCCAGGATCGCCCGGTCGTCGAGCACGACAAAGCTGCCGTTCGCCATTGGCTAGAGTTAGGCGAGGCGGGCTCGCTTGGCAAGCCGAGGGGCGCGCGATATAAGGCGCTCGGATCCGCGAAATGGACATCCTGTTTGTGACCGCGACGCGCATCGGCGATGCGGTGCTGTCGACCGGTCTCTTGTCATACCTGATCGGGCGGCATCCGCGATCCCGCCTGACGATCGCGGCGGGGCCGGAAGCGGCTCCGGTGTTTGCCGCGGTCCCCGGGCTCGAACGGCTGCTGGTGCTGCGCAAGCGGGCGTTGGCGTCGCATTGGCTGGCGCTCTACGCGGCGGTCGCGGTGCGCCGCTGGGACCTCGTCGTCGATTTGCGCGGCTCGGCGATCGCCTGGCTGTTGCGCGCGCGTGAGCGCAAGATCGCCGGCAAGGGCGATATGGGTCAGCATCGCGTGCGCCAGTTGGCCCAACTGTTCGCGCTCGACCCGCCGCCGGGCCCGACGATCTGGACCATGCCCGAGCACGAGCGCGAGGCGGCGTCACTGGTGCTGCCGGGCCCGCCGGTGCTGGCGATCGGGCCGGCCGCCAACTGGCGCGGCAAGCAGTGGCGCGGCGAGCGCTTCGCCGAGCTGGCGGCGCGCTTGACCGCCGCCGACGGGCCATTGCCGGGCGCGCGGGTCGCGGTCATGGCCGCCGCGCACGAGCGCGCCCAGGCTGCGCCGGTGCTCGCTGCGATCCCGCCGCATCGCGTCATCGATCTCGTCGGCCGGACCGGCCTGTTGACCGCGGCGGCAGTGTTGCGTCGGGCGGCGCTGTTCGTCGGCAACGACACCGGCTTGATGCACATCGCCGCCGCCTGCGGGACGCCGACACTGGGGCTGTTCGGGCCCAGCCCGGCGGCGCGCTATGCCCCGTGGGGGCTGCATGCCGATTTCGTGCGCACCGCCGACCCGCCGGAGTCGCTGTTCCCGCCGGGCTTCGACCACCGCACCACCGACAGCCTGATGGACAGCCTGTCGGTCGCGATGGCCGAGGCGGCAGCATGCCGGCTGTGGCAGCGGGTGGCGAGCGCCGCGGCGTGACCGAGGCGCCGCGGCCGACCCTCTCCATCCTCGTCGTCGTCCACGATGAGGAGCATCAGCTCGCCGACTGCCTCGAACGCCTGGCTTTCGCCGACGAGATCGTCGTCGTGCTCGACCGCTGCCGCGACCGCTCGCGCGACATTGCGCTCGGCTTTGCCGACTACCTGGTCGAGGGTGCCTGGGAACGCGAGGGGCCGCGGCGCCACGCCGGCATCGACGCCTGCCATGGCGACTGGATCCTCGAGGTCGACGCCGACGAGCGAGTGACCTCGGCACTGGCCGCCGAGGTCCGCGACACCGTTACCGGCTCGGACGCCTCCTGGCATCTGGTGCCGGTCGACAATTATGTCGGCGCCCGGCTGGTGCGGTGGGGCTGGGGCGGCGCCTTCGGGCGCTCGGCGCATGCCGCGCTCTACCGCAAGGGCGCCAAGCAATGGGGCGACCAGCACATCCACCCTGACATCGCGCTGTCGGGGAGAGTGGGCGTGCGGCTCTCGTCGTCGCTCGTGCATCACGTCGACCGCGACATCTCACAGATGCTGCGGCGGCTCGACCGCTACACGACGGCGCGGGCGCAGGATCTGCGCGACAGCGGCGACATCGGCAGCTACGGGCACAATCTGCGGCGCATCGTCTCGCGCTTTTGGAAATGCTATGTCGGCCGCCGCGGCTACCGCGAGGGACCCTGGGGGTTTTTGCTGGCGCTGTGCGCCGCCCTCTACCCGATCCTCTCCTACCTGAAAGCGCGGCTCGAGCCTGACAGCGCCCCTGGGGGCGGCGAGGGCGGGGGTGAGGTGGGGGATTCCAGAGCGCCGCCAGTCACCCACCTCACCTTCCCTGTCGCTGAAGCGACGGGTCTCCTACCTCTCCCCGCTGAAGGGCGGAGAGGGCGGAAATAGACGCCTTATGGCCACGATCGTGATGGCCGATGATGGTATCGCCTTTGACGGGGCGATGGCCGAGACCGCGCCGCTCGGCGGCGCCGAGACCGCTTTCGTCGCGCTCGCCGAA
>Ga0073928_10010071_pt1 | contig 11358 bp, 17 predicted proteins | sample PaiPotPPA55metaG_FD_76969 | JGI IMG/M metagenome (GOLD analysis project Ga0073928, IMG submission 76969) | Iron sulfur acid spring bacterial and archeal communities from Banff, Canada, to study Microbial Dark Matter (Phase II) - Paint Pots PPA... ...
CCTCACCGTCAACCAACACCACACCACCATCGAGACCATCAACAACGTCGGTCACTGGACCGCCCTCGAAGCTGAAGCCCGCACCACAGAACTCCTCATCGACTTCCTGCTCGCAGGCTGCGATTGAACGTTTCCGCGTCGGCTTGCCTAATGCCTGCTGGTTCTCATCGCGGTCGGCACGGTTCTGTTCGAGCACGGCTGACAAGAGCCCGATGCCGCCGAGCCGGTAGTAGATGGTCTGGGCTGTGGGACCCTTGCCAGCGGGTTTGAGCGCTTCGTCGCACAGATGGTCCCAGAGGACATCGCGAAGCCAGCGTTGTTTCACCGAGGTGAGATCCCAAAGCCTTCGGCGGCAGACACCTCCCGCGTCACGAAACGGTGCTGGCGCGCGGACTTATGGACTCTCCTGTCGCAGAAGGCCATGATCGCAAATCGCCGCCACGTGTGCAAGGTCAGGCTGGCGTTGGGTGGGCCTCACAGGTAACCGACGCGGTCGACGGTCGTTGAGTTGCGTTAGGATAGCCCTGGTGAGCGCGGTGTTGGACCGGGGACTTGACGGCCTTCCGGTCGAAGTGACGAGCTTTGTGGGCCGTCGGCAGGCGACGACCGACCTGAAGTATGCGCTGTCGACCTCGCACCTGGTGACGTTGAGCGGGGTGGGCGGGACGGGTAAGTCGCGGTTGGCGCTGCATGTCGCGCGGAAGTTGAGGCGGGTGTTTCCCGATGGTGTGTGGCTGGTGGAGTTGGCCAAGCTACGCGATCCGTTGCTGCTGGGGGACACGGTAGCGACGGCGCTGGGTTTGAGCGATCTGTCGAATCGGGATCCGGAAGCGGTCCTGGTGGGCTATTTGGCGGACAAGCAGCTGTTGCTGGTGCTGGACAACTGCGAACACATGTTGACCGAGTGCGCGCATCTGGTGGCCAGGTTGTTGGAAGCCGCGCCAGGACTGCGGGTGCTGGCGACCAGCCGGGAGCCGCTGGGCATCGCTGGCGAGTACGCGTGGCCTGTTCCGCCGCTGTCGTTGCCGCCGGAGGGTGCCGCACAGGGCGTAGGTTGGGGACACCGGTACGAGGCGCTGGCGTTGTTCCAGGAACGGGCGGCGGCCGCGGTGCCCGGGTTCGTGCTGAACGAGGACAACATGGTGCTGGTGACTCGGTTGTGTCGGCGACTGGACGGGTTGCCGTTGGCGATCGAGTTGGCCGCGGTCCGGCTGCGGGTGCTTACGGTCGAGGAGATCCTGGCTCGGCTGGAGGACCGCTTCCGGCTGTTGACAACCGGTAACCGGGCCGCTCCGGCCCGCCATCAGACCCTGCGAGCGGCGGTCGAGTGGAGCTTCGACCTGTGTACCGCGTTGGAGCGCACGCTGTGGGGCAGGCTGTCGGTGTTCACCGACGGGTTCGAGCTGTCCGCGGCCGAGGAGGTATGCGGGGGCGAGGATATGCTGGTCGAGGACGTGTTCACCGGCGTGGCCGGGTTGGTGGAGAAGTCGGTGTTGATCAAAATCGAGGGCGGGGTCGGCTCCCATTATCGGATGCTGGAGACGATCCGCCAGTACGGCCGGGAGCATCTCACTGGTGGGAAGGAAGTCGCGGTCCGGCGTCGGCACCGGGACTATTACCTGCGCCTGACCGAGCAGGCAGAGGCAGACTGGTTCGGGCCCAATCAGGTGCAGTGGCTCGACCGGTTCCAGGCTGAGCAACCCAATGTGTGGGCGGCATTGGAGTTCTGCCTCACCGAACCGGGGGAAGGCCGTTGCGGACTGCGGATGGCCGGCGCGCTGTACTGGTATTGGGTCTCGTGCGCGGTCCGCGATGGCCGGCGGTGGCTGGACCGCGCGCTGGCGACCGACACCGCGCCCAGCCCCGAGCGGGCCAAGGCGCTGTGGGTCACCGGTTGGATCGCCTCCACCCAGGGCGATACCGGATACGCCCTCACCGTCCTGCGCGAACGTGTCGATCCGGCGCGCGAGTGTACTGACGAGGCGACCCTCGGCCACGCGCTGCAGTTCATCGGGATGGCCAGGTGGTTCAGTGGCGAGCTGCCCGCGGCGAGCACGGCGTATGAACAGGCACTGGCACACTATCGGCACGCCGGCGTGGACAACCTCTTCATGGCCTCGGCGCTGTGTCATCTTGGCACAGTTGTCGGCGCGCAGGGCGACACCGATCGTGCCGTCGCGCTGTGTCAGGAGTGCATCGCGATCTGCCAGAGCCATGGCGAACAGTGGGTGCGATCGTGGGGGTTGTGGCATCTGGCCTTCGCCCGCTGGCTCCGGCACGACATCCCCCAGGTGATCGCGCACGCGAAGGAAGCGCTCCGGTTGAAGTACGCCCTCCACGACCAAGTCGGTATCGCGTGGTGCGTGGAACTGCTGGGCTGGGTGGCCGCGACCGAGGATGACGCCCGGCGGGCCGCTGTCATGTTCGGCATGAGCGACACGCTATGGCAACAGATCGGGGGTCGGCTGGCCGGGTGGGGGACCGTGCGCGAGTTGAGCGAGCAGTGCAAGGCCAAGGTACGCGAGGCGCTCGGAGGACCCGCGTACGACGCGGAGGTGCAGCGGGGCAGGTCCTGTACTCCCGATGAGGCCCTGGCCTATGCGCTGGGCAAACAGCCCGCGGCACTACCGGCCACGCCCACCGTCGCCTCGGAGCTTACGCAGCTGACCCGGCGGGAGCGCGAGGTCGCCACGCTGGTCGCCCAGGGCATGTCAAACCGGGACATCGCGGCCAAGCTGGTCGTTGCCCAGCGCACCGCAGAAGCCCACGTCGAACACATCCTCACCAAGCTCGGCTTCACCTCCCGCACCCAGATCGCAGCCTGGGTCACCGAGCAGCAGGAGCTGTGATCGCGGGGGTGACACCACAACCAACCGCGCCAGCGGCCTGGAGTCCCGCCCGCGGGTCGGCGCGCCGAGTTCGGCCACCAAGGTCATGCACATGCAGCTGCGCGGGCCGATGCGGTTCCACGGGTCGGGCGGATGCCACCCGATGTGCACGGCGGACTCACCGCGGCGGGCACGCCACCGCACCCTGCTCGAGCTTGTCATCGGCGAGGAACAGCTGTACCGGCACGCCCAAGCGCTGCGTACCCGGGCGCGCCAGAACACCCACGGCGCGCGAGCGACAGGAATCAGGCCGCCGGCAGACAACAACACCCGGATCCCAGAATGGAGCGGGGACTGTCTGAGATCTTGTGGGCGGGACGGTGATCGGAGAGGCTGAGGCGACCTGTCTCAGCGGAAGGGTCATCGCGTCGGAGGAGTCGATGCCGGCGGCCGAGCAGCGGTAGGTAGCGGACGGTCTGGATGTCCGGATCGCGCAGGAGTTGGTGGACAAGGCCAGGAAGGGGTGTCGCTGACCGGGCCGGGTGGTTTGCTGTCTCAGATCACGACAACTGTCCTGGAGACGGCGTTGAACGCCGAAATGGACGAGCACCTCGGATATTCCAAGGGCGCTCAGCCGGTTCGTGGGGATGGGAATCACCGTAATGGGCGGTCGCAGAAGACGGTGCATACCGATGTGGGTTCGGTGCGGATCGATGTGCCGCGGGACAGGAATTCGGAATTCGAGCCGAGGATGGTGCCGAAACATGCGCGGCGGATCTTCGGTTTCGATGAGTCGATCATCTCGTTGTATGCGAACCCCTTGCTCATGATTTCGGCGATCGGCAGACTGCGTGCCCGGCGCTTTTCACTTCCGGATCCGCTCAGCGAGTCGGGCACTTTCCTGATGTAAGTGATGAACAGCAGAGTCGCGATTCCTCCGACGAGAAACGGGATCCGCCATCCCCACTGGACGAATGCGGACTCGGCATGGAAAGGCGCCGAGCTGGCCACGGTTCTCGGGATCGACAACCTCGACAGTTTCCGGGTCCGGCTGTCGCAGTGGTCGCACCAGGGCTACATCAGAAAGATAGGACCGGCCCACGGGCCAGTACTGACCAGCGCTTAACCCTTTGTCGCCAGGCGCTCGATCTCGGACAGGCCACCCCAGATCCCGTACGGTTCATCCACCTCCAGGGCGTGGGTGCGGCACTGTGTGAGAACCGGGCATCTGTGGCAGATCTCCTTGGCGCGCTCGACGCGCTGGATTCTGGCGAATCCACGCTCATTATCGGGATGGAAGAATATCGACGAGTCCATGCCCCGGCAGGAGGCGTCCAACTGCCATTTCCAGATGTCGGTGAAGGGCCTGGGTAGGTGAGTAGACACGGGCTGATTCCTTACAAACTTGTGGTGGGACAGTTCTACTGTCATATGGGTGCCGGTTGGGCTGGGGGTTGGTGAGCAGCCGAGGCCGCTTCCCTGTCCCGCCGTGGATTCCGGTATTGATCGATAGCAACTCATGATGCCGCAGATTCTGCTCTGGTCGTCCCTGTCGCAAATGGTGGTGCCGCGGCAGGTGAAGGTCCGGCTCGTGGGCGCTTCGTTGGCTACTTGCCGACAATCGTTGTCGGAACGAAGAATCCTGAGCATCTTCTCGACCACCCCGGGCCTTCTGTCCTGCGTGAGGACCACCATGCATGCGAATAAGACCGCCCGCATCGGTGAAAATACCCGGGCAGGTACTTATCCCAGGACCGCCGGAGCATCCCATCCTCTGATCTCCTCGGGACATGTAACCGCGGCGGATCGGCGGATCCGTGCCGCGGCCCGATTCCGACCACGTGTAGGTGCCCTTGATGCAGGATCAATGTATGTCGCGAGCCTGGTTCAAGCGTTTGATCCAGAGACCGGCCACGCCGCGACCGGCGGGTGCCACCGGCCCGCCGACGCGCGTGGTCGATGTCGAGCTATATCGTGGCCGCGCCGGTGGCAAGGACTGGACCGCCGAGTGGGGACTGCTCGACGAGCAGACGACCGAGGAGATCACCACCAACGACCTGCGCGCCCTGGTCAAGTACGTTCTGACCGACGCCCGCGACCACGTGGGCCAGCACCTCGAGGTGACCGTGCAGTGTTGCGCAGGTAACGCACGGCCGCGTCGGCTCCTTCGCGTCGGTCCGGGTCCAGCGCGCACTTGGCCAGCAGGCCCAGTGAGGATTTGAGGTAAACGCCGGTCGATTCGACCGATTGGTGACCGAGAACATCGGCGATCTGCTCGATCGGTGTGCCGACCTCCATCAACCGTGTCGCCAGCGGGGACAATGTGGCGCAGGGAATGCATGCCGTGTCGGCGTTTCTCGCTGACCGGGACGTGCGCGGTGCGGGCGTGTTTGACCAAGATCTGATGCAGATGGTCCTGGTCGGTGAACGGGCCGATCGGGGCGGTGTGACGGACGATCACCTGCCGGTGTTCGCAGTCGGGCCGACCGTGGCGGATGTAGTCGATCACCGCCCACCCGACTTCCTTCAATAGCGGAAGCCGCACCCGGTGACCGGTTTTCGCTTGCGTGAGCAGCAGTTGGTTGCCCGGCCAGTCGAAATCGGCGAACTCCAGCCGCTTGATGTCGACCCCGCGCAACCCGAGCCAGGTGATCAGCAGGATGATCGCGTAATCCCTTTTCCCGCACGGATTGTCACGGTCGATCGCGGCCAGGATCGCGGTGACCTCACCGGGATCCCTGACCGCCGGGATCCGTGCCTGTCGCGTCGAGCGGGCCGCCGGTACCGCGTTCAGACACGCCTCGTCGACCAGGCCGACGGTAGTAGCGAACAGCAACCGTGACTACCTGCGCTACGACACTGCCCTCGCCGCCGGGTGGCCCAAACAGTACGCAGCTCCAACCTTCAAGCGAGGCTACACATAACCCAGCACTGCCCATAAGGGGGAATCCTCTCGCCGATGCTGGCGAATATCGCGTTGTCGGTGCTCGACGAGCCATCTGAACCCGTGAACGCGAGGATCCAGTCACAGCCCAGCGTAGCGGCGGCGGGATAATGCTTCGACAACGCCCTCACCGAAAGGATCAACGGCCTCTATAAAACCGAGTTGGTCAAACCACGGGCACCGTGGGCGCACGGTCGATCACGTCGAGCTGGCCGCTGCGGAGTGGAGGGATTGGTCAATTGCCGGCGGCTCCACCAGCATTGCGGCGACATGCCACCCGCCAAAATTGTGACCGCCTACTACGCTCTGGACCCAGCCAGGAAAACCGCCGGGGTGTCACTCAAGTAAGTCTCCGGACCCCGCCGGGTCGGTTCAGCGGTGTTCAGGCGGCGATACTGGTCCTGAGCGTTGTCAGGGCGCGGTGTTGGGCGACCCGGATCGAGCCCGCGGTGCTTCCCAGCAATGTGGCGATCTCGGTGGCGCGGAGCCCGTCCACGATGCGCAGCAGCATGATCTGACGATGCCGCGTAGACAGCGTACTCAACAGCAGGTTTATCTGCTGGGCTGCCTCGCCGTGCAGCACCTGCTGTTCGGGGCCTGGGTCTTGGCATGGCCGGTCCGGGACCTCGGCGACCGGCGTGCTTCGGGTGCGGGCCGCAGCGCGGTACACATCGGCAATCTTATGCGCGGCAATGCCGTACACGAAGACTATGAATGGCTTGCCCTGGTCCTGGTACCGAGGCAATGCCCGCAATATTGCGATACACACCTCCTGCGCAAGGTCTTCAGCATCCACGACATCAACGACACTGCGGTCCATCCTGGCCCGGCAGTACCGCACCACCAGCGGGCGGATCGTCTCCAGCACGGCCGCAGTCGCTCTCGGGTCACCGCGAACCGCGGCACCGACATCATCGTCCAGCAACTCCGTCGCCCTTTCTCAATCCTTCAGACATCTGGGCAGACGGACTTCAAACCCACTGCTCCACAGAGCCCTCGTCCTCCGGGCCAGGTTATAACCAGAAGGACTTCGAGGGTTCTGCTTCAGACGCGTGAGATTAGTGAACGCAGATAAATACCGCGTTACCGACACCCCATGCTGTCCGTGACGGATCGTTCATAGCCATGTACCCAACCCTTTGTTTAATTATGAGCTGACCGAACCACACGAGCGGCGATCGCTATCCCCGAACTGCCACCCCTTGGGCGATCAGTTCCTTGAGACCGGCCAGAGATGTCGACTCACCACCGACGATCAGGTCACCGTCAGCAATCTCGCTGAAGCGAACCCAGACACGGTTAAGGTTCTCCGCTGTAGCCGGAACACCTTCTCGCGCCAGCAACGCCAACGTGATAGCCTCCCCCAGCTTGTGCTTGCCGGACTTGTCAACCGAACCGGACAGAACCGTAACCTCGACATAGTAGAGCGCCGCTGCCGGATCTCCAGCCCCGGTCGAAAAAGCGTGACGCGGCCGCTCATCAAGAAAAGTCCAACACACTGTCGGCGCCACCGCGCTACCGGCAAACCCCTCAGCTTCATAGGTGAGAGTGGCCAACTCCTCCGCAAGAGGCACCCATACCTCAGGCGACACAGCCCCCTGAGTAGTAGTAACACTGACAATTGCCATGATAACTCCCTGTAAATTGAAGCCAATTATCGATTGACGGCGGGTCGAGCGGTGATGACGGTATCCACGAAGGCGGCGATGCGGTCACTGAGCACATCGGGCTTTTCGAGAGGGATGAGGTGCCCGCACTCGTCGATGACCTCGATCCGTGCGCCCGGAATCTCGGCTAGGACGTGGCTTTCCAATACTTCGATGGGCTCGACCCGGTCCTGTCGGCCGGCCACCACGAGCACGGGCACGTCGATCTGGGCGAGGTCGGCCGAGACATCCTCGAGGATCGCCGATTCCACCCACTCGCGCTTGGCCTCGCTCGATCCCGCGAGGCTGTCCTGGACGACCTGCTCGCGCAGTTCCTCGCTCAGCGTGGCGTGTCGCAGCACTCCATCGAGCGTCGCGATAATCGCCTCACGGCTCAGATACGCCGCGGCCATCTGCGCTCGCACGTCGTCCGGGACAGCGACCGGCTTGGCAGGCGCCGGAGCCACCAGCACGACTCCCCGCAACCCCGCGGGTCGACGACTAGCGATCAACTGCGCGACCTTGCCGCCCATACTGTGCCCAATCAGGATGTAGTCAGTCAGCGGGAGCGCAGTGATGACCGCAAGTGCGTCAGCCTCCATGTCGCCGATCGCATATCCGGCATCGGGCGCGCTGGACTGTCCCCAACCGCGGTGATCGAGAGCGACGCATCGCGCCGAGTCGACCAGTGGTTGGATCACCTGCTCCCAGGTACGGCTCGAACCGCCCCAGTAGTGCAGAAACACTAACGCAGGTACCCCTCTACCGACCTGCGTGACATGGATCTGCGCCGAGCCAGTGTCAATGTCAATGTGGTCATAGTGCAACATGAAACGCCTTTACTCGCGGCATGATGGAACAGCAACAATGGCCAGCTTAGAAGTGGAGCCATGTCCGGATTGGACGAGTGCAGGTGAGAACGAGACATCACACTCACGAGGTGCACTTCTCGCCCCCGCCCCGCACGATGCAGAGGCGCCAGCCCTGTCGCAGCTCCGACAGGTAACGCTGCTCGAATATATCCACACGCCCCAGCATCCGATACTGGATGTGCTGTTAAAGAATCCGCCGAGAACATCCATGCCGCCGTCATAGCTCTTGGAATGGCGAGTCGCCTACGATGGTGGCGCTTGGGCCCTTTCTCCCTCGCACTCAACTTCGAGATTCAGCTGGGCGGGAGCACTCTGCTCGACGCCGGAATTCCCGCGTCACTCTCCCGGAAGCGATTTCCACCGACCCGGGTCGGGCGCGAAACACCTGACACTTCGTCGTGAGTGCGGCGCTCGGGCCTGCCCGGCATTATCGGCAGCACCGGCTGCGACCGGTCCAGTGCCCCGATCTGTGACTCTAGTCCAGGCACAGCACCACCGCTCGTTCGGGTGGATTGCGTTACAGGCCAACAACATCCACGACCTACTCTACGAACAACGGGTCAGTGGAAATCTTGAAACCGTCACACAGATGCGGTTTCACCTCGAACCGCCGCCAGATCCACCCGACCGTCGATTTCGACAGCCCGGTCCGCTCGGCCATCGACGACGACCGCGACGAGTGCGTGGGTAGTCGCTCGAGAGTCAACTCGACCACCTGCTGCACCCGATCCAGCAGGATCGACGGCGGCCGACCCGGCTGCGGCTCATCGGCCAGGCTCGCCAGCCCGTACTCGATGAACCGGCCCCGCCACTTACGCACCGTCATCGCCGACACACCCACCTCGGCCGCGACATGGGTGTTGACCGCACCCAGCTCGGCGCAGGCCAACACGATCCGGCACCGCACCACATACGCTTGGGTCGAGGTCGCCGCCCGCGCACCCCGCACCAACTCCCGACGCTGCGCCTCGGTCATCACCACATCCGGATTCGACCTCGGCCTCCCAGTCCTCGCCATCGCCGAATCCTTCAATTAAGCAATGGATTTCAGGTGCAGAACACTAGTTCAATGCCTGGACGAGCAGGGATTCGACGAGGCCTACGACGCCTCGTCCCGCACCAAGAATATCGACCTGGCCGACGTCGAGAACTACCGTCACACGATGCTCAGTGAACCCGATCCCTGGGACGGAATGTTCCGGCGCCGCAGTGTCCACGCCCGCGACGCCATCACCGCCTGGCACCGTTGCGCGGGAACCACCACTGCATCGGTCGACTACACCGTCATCCACCATGCGATCCAGGCAGCGGTCGAAGCCGGGAACTCCAACCGCAGCAGCGGCGGTGATTCTGGGCGCAGCGGTCCTCGGCGGAGCCGGACGATGAGCACGACGGACCGCAACCCGGCCCGCGACCCCGAGCGCACCCGGCTGGCCTGGCGCCGCGCCACCCCGGCCATGGCCGGGGCGACCGCGCTGGCGCTGCGCCTGCCGGCTGCACCATGCGCCACCGATGTCGGGGAACGTGTCGATGGCCGGGGCGCTGCTGGCGGCCTTCCTCGGTGTGGCCCAGCCGGATCCGGACGATGGACCAGCCAGCCCCGGACAGAGCGGCGGCGCGCCTGGCAATTGCCGCCGCATCCGGCCTGGCAGCGCTCGCCACCTGCGAAGTCGTGGCCCTGCAGTGACGCTCAACCCAGTCAAGCCGTCGTGCGGGACTCGCTGCCAAGCCGAGTTGCTACCGTACGGATTGGTCGACGGGTCGGGGGAATCCTGGATGGGCTATCCGAGGCCGCCCTTAATGTGACCGCTCAGGTCACCGGCGTACTGCTCGGCGGCCGTATGTGTGGCCCACCACCACGTCTCTCCGGATCGATGGAATGAACCGTCGAACCGAACGTGAACCATCAACTTCGGAGACTCTCCCGGAAGGTCCTGCCAGATGGCGACGTAGCAATTGAAGGCCACGTCGTCAGGAGACTCGGTGGGGCGGACGCTCAGGTTCGAGATCTCGTGCCGGGTGTAGGTGTGCCCGTCGTAAAGCACGATGCGCTCGTCCAACCAGTCGCGAACCGGCTGGGATCCAGGCTGCGACACCATAAACCAACGGCCCCGCTCGAAGAGCGCGGCAAACCCGTCGAAGTCCGCAGTGTCAATCGCCTCGCAGTACTTGTGCAGCGTCAGCTTGATTTGTTGCTCAACCTCATAGCTCACTGTGATGGGCACTATCAATCTCCCGTTTGTAGACGCCTAAGAGAACCGCTTCCAGATCAAAACGAACCGGCGTGCGGAGCGCGCCCATACGGTCGTCGTGCTCACACTCCCGGCATGCGAGCGCAATCCGATGTCGAGGTGGACCTCGCCGTGATCATGATCCACCCGAACATGCGCCGTCTTCGTCCGTCGCCGGAGTTCTCGGACACCACACTACCCTAATATCCAACAGGATAGTAGAGTACAGGCAGCTTCCCCGTTGCCCACCCGAGGGCGCGCCGCCTCGGCGACAGAATGCCCGACAAGAGTGCCGCATTGCTGGCGGAGGTCGGGATTGCGAACGGTGCCGAGGCGCCGCCGAGTAGCAGCGCTGGCTGCGCACCGAAGAGTTCCGGATCAGTGGCACCGACCTCGCGGGCTGCGTCGGTCAGTCGGACGGCAACGAACTTCTCGTACTCGCGAGGCTGCCACGCACGCGAGATGACTCCGTGTCGAGGCCCACCACATCGGAGACGGCCGTGACAACCATGCGCAGAACCCATCGCCTCACGGTGGCCGTTGACGAATGCACCGGACGACAGGACAGGCGAAGTCGCTCTGTCCCGTCGTCCATTTGGGCTAACTCAGGCGGTGCCCATGGGGTTCAGGATCGCGAGCTGCCACGAGCCGCTTGCCGCATCACGAACAACCACGTTCGTCGTCGTTCCGCTGGCAGCCGGAGCTCCTACCTCTGGCGCGAACGTCAACGTCCAGTCGATCAACAACAACGCCGCATCCCCACTGACCAAGACATGGCGCGGGGTGTTGTGCAGGGTCGCCCCCGCCGCGATCATGCCGGCCAGGTTCTCACGGATC
>Ga0073928_10010072_pt1 | contig 11356 bp, 9 predicted proteins | sample PaiPotPPA55metaG_FD_76969 | JGI IMG/M metagenome (GOLD analysis project Ga0073928, IMG submission 76969) | Iron sulfur acid spring bacterial and archeal communities from Banff, Canada, to study Microbial Dark Matter (Phase II) - Paint Pots PPA... ...
CTGCGGCTGTTCTGGGAGAACCACGACCCCACCCAGGGCATGCGTCAGGGCAACGATGTCGGCACTCAATACCGCTCCGCGATTCTGTGGGCAAATGAGCGCCAGCGCGCCGCAGCGGAGGCGTCGAAGGCCGCTTACTCAGAGCGGCTACGTGCGGCCGGCTTTGACGGGATCACGACCGAGATCGAACAGGCCGGCCCGTTCTACTACGCCGAGGACTACCACCAGCAGTACCTGGCGAAGAACCCGAACGGCTACTGCGGCCTCGGCGGGACGGGCGTGAGCTGCCCGGTGGGCGCGCAGGTTGCGGCGTCAACGGCTGATCAGCGACGCCTCGGCACCAGCGAGTAGGTTCGCCGCAGCGCGTGGCCGTGCGTCCTTGAAAAGCGAGCGCTCGTGTCCGACGCTGGTGTCATGCGGACCTCTCGTCTGAGCTACATGACCGACAAACGGGTCGATGATTACATCGACCGGCTGCCCGACTGGCAGCAGGCGATCTGCCGCTCGCTGCGCGATCTGGTTCACGACGCCGACCCCGAGATAACCGAGACGATCAAGCGAACCGTGCAACCGTATTTCGTGCTTCAGGGCAACGTGTGCGCACTCCTCGCCGCAAAGGACCATGTCAACCTGTTTCTCTACGACGGCGGGATCGTTCCGGATCCCGAAGACATCATCACGGCCGGCCACGAGAACAAGACCGCCCGAATGATCTCCTTCTGCCGCGGCGACTCGGTCAACGCCCCGGCTCTGACCGCGATGCTCCAGCAGATCATCGCCAACAACCGCGCCGGGGGATGGCGCAAGCTCAAGACGCGCGGCACCGGCCGCTGAGGCCGCGGCCTATCCCCCTGCGACTGCCGGCAGGATCGTGACCTCGTCGCCGTCCTCGACCTGCGTATCCAGTCCGTCGAGGAAGCGGATGTCCTCGCCGCCGACGTAAACGTTGACGAAGCGCCGCAGGCCACCGTCCTCGGCGATCCGGCTGCGGAGCTCGTCGAAGCGTTCGTACAGAGCATCCAGCACCTCCCCCACCGTCTCGCCGTCGACTTCGGCGGTCGACTCGCCGCCGGTCGCCTCGCGGAGCTGTGTCGGGATCTTGACGCTCACGGCCATCTCACGCCGGCACGGTAGCGCGTTCGGCGGCTGCCTCGAACGACTCCAGGCTGGCGTCGATCTCCCAGCGCTCGAACGTGCCGCGAGCGCAGTCGAGCGTCTTCAGGCCCTCGCCGGTGATGTAGGCGACCACGCGCTCGTCAGGGTCTATGTCTCCGCGCCGCGCGAGCTTTGCCAGCACCGCGACGGTGACGCCGCCGGCGGTCTCGGTGAAGATGCCCGTGGTCCTCGCAAGCAGCCGAATCCCTTCGCGAAGCTCATCGTCGCTGACGGAGTCGATCGACCCGCTCGTCCGGCGGGCGAGGTCAAGCGCGTAGGGCCCGTCCGCGGGATTGCCGATTGCGAGCGATTTGGCGATCGTGTCCGGTTTGACCGGACGGCAGAAGTCGGCTCCCGACTCGAACGCGCTTGCGACGGGCGAGCATCCTGCCGCCTGGGCGCCATTGAAGATGGGCAGCGAGCCCTCGATCAGCCCGGCGTCGATCCACTCCTCAAACCCGCGCGCGATCTTGGTGAACAGCGAGCCCGAGGCGATCGGGCACACGATCCGATCCGGCAGCTCGAATCCAAGCTGCTCCGCGGTCTCGAACGCGAGCGTCTTCGACCCCTCGGCGTAGTACGGACGCATGTTGATGTTCACGAACGCCCACTCGTGTTCCGCAGAGAGTTCGGTGCACAGCCGGTTGACGTCGTCGTAATTGCCGCGGACCGCGACCAGGTTGGTGCCGTACACGCCCGTGGCAAGGACCTTCTGCTCCTCGAGGTCCGAGGGGATGAACACGTAGGACTCGAGCCCGGCCGCCGCCGCGTGCGCCGCCACCGCGTTGGCGAGGTTGCCGGTCGAGGCACACGCAATCGTGCTGAATCCAAGCTCTCTAGAGCGTGCAAGCGCGACCGCCACGACGCGGTCCTTGAACGAATGGGTGGGATTCGCGGCGTCGTTCTTGATCCACACCTCGTTAAGACCGAGCGCCTCGCCGAGCTGCTCTGCGCGCAGCAGCGGCGTCCAGCCGGCCGGAAGCGAGGGCTTCGGCGGCGCCTGGACGGGCAGGAAGTCCCCGTATCGCCAGATCGAGTGGGGCCCGGCCTGGATCCTGCGCCGGAGCTCGGCGGGATCGCCCTGCTCCCGAGGCGCGTATGCAACCTCGAGCGGACCGAAGCAACGCTCGCACACGTAGCGCGCGTCGAGCGGGTATTCGGTTTTACATTCCTTGCAGCGAAGAGACTCTGGCGGCATATGTGAAAAAACCTCCGCCGGGGTCTGTGGTCGGAGGTCTAGTGAACCGCCCTTGCCACATCTCCCAGGCCTGTCGTTGGAGCCTGATGGAATTGGCACCGTTCCCTTTCGGGAGGTTGCCGGGGCTTCGCAGGGCCATGTCCCTCCACCCCTCTGGATGCGTACTGCTATGTACCGCGGGAGTATAGCCAGCGGTCGGCGGAACGCAAACACCGGCGTAACGAGCGCGTAACGTCGGTGTTTGAGCGTTTGGAAATGGCCGCCACCTCGACCGATCCGCTTCAGCGCCTCGAGGCGGCGCTCGGTGTTGGCGCATCCGCTCCGGAGAAGCGGATGCTGATCATCGCCAATCCGTACGCAACGACGGTCTCGGACCGGCTGAAAAATCTCGTCGTGTACGCCCTCCGCGGTCGCTACCACGTCGACGCGATCGATACCGAGTCGCGCGATCACGCCACAGAGCTCTGCCGTGAGGCCGCCAGTGAGGGCTACGACGTCGTCGTTGCGTTCGGCGGTGATGGCACCGTTAACGAAGCCGCGAACGGGCTTGTCGGGTCCGAGACCCCGCTCAGCTGCCTGCCAGGTGGGCGCACCAACGTCTACTGCCGGATGCTCGGAATTCCGACGGATGTCGTCGATGCGACCGAACACCTCCTTCGTATCGCAGACGACTGGCGACCGCGGCGGGTCGACCTCGGTCACGTTAACGAGCGTGCGTTCCTGTTCTCGGCCGGCGTGGGACTCGACGCGAGCGTGGTCGAGCGCGTCGACGCCCACCCGCGCCTGAAGGCCCGCCTCGGCGAGTGGTACTACACGTGGACCGGTATCCGGACGTTCAATCGCCGCTACCTGGTGCGCCCGCCCCGACTGGAGGCGGAGCTCGGTTCCGAGCGGGTCGCAGGCGTCACGACGATCGTTCAGAACGCCGCGCCGTACACGTTCTTCGGCAACCGCCCCGTGCACATGGGTGAGGGCTCGACGCTCGACAGCGCCGACTTGTCGGGAGTCGTGCTGGAGCGCGCGAGCCCAGTCGACATTCCGACGATCACCTGGCGCGCGCTATCGAAGCACGCGCGCCTCAGCCAGCACCGGCGAGTTCATGCCTTCAGCGAGCTGCCCTCACTTCGCGTGCGCTCGCTCGACGAGCGCGCCCTGCCGCTCCAGGTCGACGGCGATTACATCGGCGAGGTCTCCGAGGCCGAGTTCCGAGTGACTCCGGCCGGCATCCTGGTCGCCTCCTGAACGTTCGTCCAGGCGTGCTCCACGCTCGTGGGCGGATGCCTATATTCGCTTTTCGCGATGCGCCGAGCCGCCTTCATGTGCGCCTGTATTGCCGCTGCGGCGGTCCCGTCGCTGGTCGCGGCACGTCCGCTGCCGGGCGCACCAAGCTGCCCGATCTTCCCCGCCGACAATCCCTGGAACCAGCGCGTGGACGGACTTCCGGTCGCGAAGGACTCCGCGCAGCTGATCGCGAGCATCGGCCTCGGGGCGCCCGTCCACCCGGATTTCGGAACCGTCTACAACGGCGCGCCAAACGGCATCCCGTTCGCAGTTGTCGGCAAGCACACGCGGCGGGTTCGGGTCAGCTTCCTGTACGCCTCCGAGTCCGACAAGGGCCGCTACCCGCTCCCCGTCCATGTGCCGATCGAAGGCGGGCCTCATTCCACCGGGGACCGTCACGTGATCGTCGTCGACCGCGCTTCGTGTCGCGACTACGAGCTCTATGACGCCTATCCAATGGACCACGGCAAACGCTGGCACGCCGGCTCAGGTGCGATTTTCAATCTGCGGTCAAACCACCTGCGGCCCGCCGGCTGGACCTCGGCCGACGCGGCCGGGCTGCCGATCCTGCCGGGATTGGCGCGCTACGACGAGGTCGCGGCCGGCGTGATCGACCATGCGTTGCGCTTCACCGCGCCCTGCAGCGCCGCGCGCTACGTGTATCCGGCCCGCCACTATGCAGCGACGTGCAGCGGCCCCAACCTCCCGCCGATGGGGCTACGGGTGCGGCTCAAGGCGAGCGTCAACATTGCGGGACTTCCCAACCAGGCGCGGGTCGTGGCGCAGGCTTTGAAGCGCTACGGTCTGATCCTCGCCGACAATGGCTCGCCCTGGTACATCTCGGGCGCGCCCAACCCGCACTGGAGCAACAACGCCCTGCACCAGCTCGACCGGTTGACGGGTAGCGACTTCGAGGTCGTCGACACCAGCTCGCTGCCGCATCCTGGGTTGTAGAGGGCGGAGGCGAGCCGGCGGGGTTTGGGGGGCGGGTTTGCGTCCCGTACGGCGGGGTTGCGAGCCTCGACGGCGGGGTTTGCGTTCCGAGACCCCGAGACGTTTGTTCCCCTCGAGTTCAATCCCCGCGCGCGAGGAACGTTAGGCCTCGAATTCGAAGCTCAACGTTCCCCAGGCTCGCGGTTCGTCTTCGAGAGGAACGTTGGTCTCGGCCGCGGATGGCGCCACCGCGCAGTCGCGGCGCGACGCGGCGCGCCGCGTCGCAGTCGCCGGAGCTATGCGGCAAAACGTCGCCGTTGGCCCCGCGGTCGCGCCCGCTCGCGACGTTGTTGGCGCTATTGAGCAGCAACGTCGCCAGCGCGTGCCTTTGCGCCCGCGGTGGCGACGTTTTAGAGAGCGCCGGCGAACCGCACAGAAGAACGCGAGTACGATCCTCGCCACGCGTGGGGGCCTGGGCTAGCAAATACACCCGGCGGACCGTGCTGCGGGCCGGCGGCGGACTTGTCGCCACGGCGACGCTGTCGCCGTATGGCCGTCTGGTCGCCGGCGCTCAGGCGGCGGCGGGGATCCGTCCCCCTAACTCGCTTCCCGACCCGACCCGGCCCGCGGGCGCGCCGACGGCGGCGCTGCCGTTCGACCACATCGTCGTGGTGATGATGGAGAACCACTCGTTCGACAATTACCTCGGGATGCTGCCGCGGCACGGCCAGCCGCTCGCCGACGGGTTCAGCTTCGACGCGTCGGGACGACCGACGAACTCGAACCCCGTGAAGGACGGCTATATCACCGTCCAGCACGCGGCTTCGCTGTGCACTCCGGCCGGCAGCGCCAGCCAGAGCTGGAACGACACCCATCACGAGATCGATCAGGGGCGCATGGACGGTTTCGCCCGGCTGGGCGAGTCCTCGATGGGCTACTGGGACAAATCGGACCTGCCGTTCTACTACTCGCTCGCCAATACGTTCTGCCTGGCCAACCGCTGGTTCTGCTCAGCGCCTTGTCAGACATATCCGAACCGGCGCTTCCTGCTGGCGGGCACCGCCTTCGGGCTGATCAGCACCGACACCTCGAGCATCACCCAGAATCCGCCCAACGGCACGATCGTCGACAGGCTGAACGCGCACGGCGTCAGCTGGCGCGACTACTTCACCGACGTTCCGGCCACCGGCGTGATCGAATCGATCCCGCAGAACAACCCCGGCCACCTCGCCTCGATCGACCAGTTCTACGTCGACTGCATGGCCGGCAACCTGCCCGCGGTCAGCTTCGTCGACTCGGACATCGGCGCTGCATCGGTTGCGGCCGGCGCGTTTCCGGCGCCGTTCAGCGGTGCGGCGGGACCCCTGAACGACCAAAACCAGGATGAGGAGAACGGCGATCTCAGCCTCGGTGAGAACTTCGTCAGCGAGGTCGTGAGCGCCGTGCTGTCATCCCCATCCTGGCCGCGGATCCTGCTCGTGTGGCTCTACGACGAACACGGCGGCTGGTACGACCACGTGCCGCCGCCGGCGGCGATCCCGCCAGACTCGATTCCGCCCAAGCTCGCTCCCGGCAACGTTCCGGGCGGCTATGACATCTACGGCCCGCGCGTGCCGGCGGTCGTCGTCTCGGGGTATGCGAAGCCACACTCGGTGACGAACGTGGTCCACGACCACACGTCGATCCTCGCCACGATCCAAGCGAAATGGAACCTGCCGGCGATGACCTATCGGGATGCGAACGCCGCCACCCTCGCCGACTTCCTCTCGACATCCGTCACGTTTCCCGAAGCTCCGAAGCTGGCCGCTCCGTCGAATCTCGCCGCCAGCGAGCAGGCGTGCGACTCGTCGGCGCTGAAGTTCGACGTGCATCCGGGGAAGCCGGGACAGAGGCTATTCATCCGCCACCACCTGCGCCACGGCGGCCGCGCGCTGGTCGTGACTCTGCACACAAACTTCGGCGCATTCACCAACCTGACGATCGTGCTCAGGCACGGCAAGCACGTGGTCGCGCATGCGCATGCACGTCACGTCGGGACGACGCCACACCGAGTTGTCCTCCATGCCCACAACGGACTGAGGTTCGGCCGCGGACACTATGAGCTGGTCGTGCGCCACCGGCACCAGCTGGTCGCCAAGCGCGGGGTGATCGTCACCTAGGGGGAGAAAAGAAGCGGCTCGCGACTGTAGGGGGGAGAAAAGACGCGGCTCGCGCCTCTAGTAGGTGTGAGCACTCCCACCTCGTCTGAGACAGCGGGCGCCAGCCGCGGCGGGCGCCCGGGCAAGCTTCGGATCACAACCCGCGACATCGAGCTGCTGTGCTTCATGGCCGAGCAGCGGCTCGTGCTCGCAGAGCACGTCGGCGCTCTGCTCGGCGTCTCGGTCGCTGCGGCCGAGCGACGGCTTCGAGCATTGACCCGGGCCGGATATGTGCGCCGGCAGCGGCTATTTGATCGGAAGCCGTCCTGCTACCAGATCGTCCGTGACGGTCTGGCGGTGATCGGCAGCGATCTGCCTACCCCGCGGCTCGACCTGCGCAGCTACGAGCACGACATCGGCCTCGGCTGGTTGTGGCTGGCGGCGCGTGCCGGACGCTTCGGCGCCCTCAGCCGCGTCGTCTCGGAACGGGAGATGCGCTCACGCGATGGCCGTGCCGGCGGTGAAGGGAAACCGCTCGGCCGCCAGGACCCAATCGGTGTCCGGCTCGGCGGCTCGGGCCCGGGCGGGCGGCGGCGGCTGCACTATCCCGACCTGCTGCTGCGGACAACGTCCGAACATACGGTCGCCGTCGAGCTCGAGCTTTCGAGCAAGGGCCGCACGCGCCGCGAGAAGATCCTCGCGGGATACGCCGGCGATCCCAGGATCGATGCCGTCTTGTATCTCGTCGAGCGTGGCCGGGTGGGTGATGAGGTGGCCGCGTCGGCGAGACGACTCGGAATCTCTCACATGGTGCACGTGCAACGGGCGGTGAGCGCAGCCCGGGCGCAGCGGGCGACCGGCAGAGCGCGGGCAGCGCGACGCGCTGCGGGGCCGGAGGCGGCTCGATGAGCCCACCGCGTCGCCCCCTTCGCCAGCACCGCCTGCTTCTGATCGCGATGCTGGCAGCGCTGCTGACGATGCCCATGACCCTTGCGCTGGTAGCGATGTCAGGTCTACTCGTCCTCTCCGCAGCCCGCGTCCTCGTGCGTAAGCACAACGCACGCGGGGAGCCCCGCTCCACGACGCAGACGCCGGAGAACCAGCTCGTGCTGGGGACGGACGCGTCCGGTAGGCAGGTGGCGCTCGCCGATGACGATCTGACCGCGCACGGTCTGATCCTCGGCGCGAGCGGCGCGGGGAAATCCACCACTCTGCTCGCGATCCTCACCAATCACATCCGCCGCGGGAGACCCGTTGTCGCGATCGATCTGAAGGGGTCGCCCGCATTTGCGTCGGAGCTGGCAGGCGCGGCGGCGTCGGCGGGGCGGGAGTTCACGACGTGGACCCCAGACGGTCCCGCGTTCTGGAACCCGCTGGCGCACGGCAACGCGACCGAGCTGAAGGACAAACTGATCGCGACCGAGCGCTTCACCGAGCCGCACTACCAGCGGGCTGCAGAGCGATACGTGCAGATGGTCCTGCAGGTCTTACGGGAGGCGCATCCGGGCCAGCCCCCGACGCTCGCGCAGGTTGTGCATCTGATGGATCCACAGCGGATCAGCTCAGTGCTGCGCAAGCTGCCGCATGAACGCGCCGAGCCCGTGCAGGACTATCTCGCTGGGCTGACCGCAGACCAGGTGAGCGCGATTCGCGGTCTCGGCACCCGGCTGGCGATCATTAGCGAATCCCACAGCGGGCGGTACCTCGCACCCAATCCTGCGCGGCACGAGGCAACGGGGCCACGGGAAATCGACGTGCGGCGGGCGCTGGGAGGCGAGCAGGTGGTGCTGTTCAGCCTCAACTCAAGTACGTACGGCAAGCTCGCGGCGCAGATCGGAACGCTTGTGATTCAGGATCTGGTCGCCGCCGTCGGGCAGCGGCTGGAGCTGTCCTCGCAGGAGTCGGCGATCATCGGGATCGACGAGTTCTCAGCGCTCGGCGCGGATAACGTCATCTCGCTGCTGGCTCGGGGACGTGGAGCCGGAGTCAGCGTCCTGCTGGCCACGCAGGAGCTGGCCGACCTCGATCGCGCGGCACGTGGCCTTCGCGACCAGGTGCTGGGCAACACCAAGCTGAAGCTGGTGCACCGCCAGGACGTTCCGTCCTCAGCGGAGACGATCGCGCAGATGTCGGGAACCGAGAAGGTCTGGCAGCACACGTTCGCCCTTGGCAGCGGGCTGCTCGGCGCCTACGACACCAGTCGCGGAACCCGCCGCCAGGTGGAGCAGTTCGTCGTCCACCCGAATGAGATCAAGTCACTGGGGACTGGCGAGGCGGTGATGATGCGCAGCGGCGCGGGGAGCCGCTCGCGGACGGTCCGGGTGCGCGGTCCGGGTCGTGTCGATGATCCCAGCCGGGTGCGCGGTCCGGGTCGCACGGGAGGCTTGCAGCGATGAGCCGGCGCGGTCCGCCGCCGACAGAAACTACGCCGAGGACTCGGCCGCCGTGGCGTCCACCGGCACGAGCCGGAGATGGGATGTGCTGCTCGGCATCGTCGCGGGCGACTCGAACACCAGCAGGGCTGCGCGCGGTGGCCCGCAGGCGCTGATCCGCGCGCGAAGCCGCACGCCAAAGGTGCCCCGCGGTCGAACAAAGGTCAGCTGCGGGTCCTGTTCGCTGAGCGCGGCGCGTCCGAGGAGAGCAGTCAGGCTCTCCTCAGTCCCGCGCTCGGCGTCGGCGCCAACAAGCAGCTCCGCGACGTACCGATCCGTCGCCTCGTGCTCGGAGATGCCGAGCACCTGCTCGGCGTGCTTCGAGACGGCCTGTACGGTCAGGCGGGAGTCAACGACGATGAACGCCTCGTCGTCGCGGGGCGCGACATCGGCGCGGGACTCGAGCATGAGCCCCTGCCCGCAGACTCCGCAAACCCGGGCGATGGGTGCAGGCGCCGGAGCATCGACGCTCACGGGGGAGGCGCCACAGTAGCCGCAAAACCAGGTGGCGATCGCATGCTCCTCGTAGGCGTCCGAGATCAGTTGCAAGGCGGGCTTCTGCTCAGCCGCTGCTGCCTGCGCCTGCAGCTCGCGCTTGAGGGTGCGCGGCCCGTCCTCGCGGAAACGCAGGATCTCGGCGAGAGTCAGCGCGATCGTTCGCAGCTCGAGACCGAGCGACCAATTCTCGATGTAGTGGTTGTCCCACTCGACGCGGTCAGCGATCGACGTCTGTCCGCGCAAGCCATTCACCTGAGCCCAGCCGGTGATGCCTGACTTCACCCGGTGGCGATGCCTGTACCCGTGGACGTCTCGCTCGAATTGCTCGGCGAACTCCGGCCGCTCCGGGCGCGGCCCGACCAGGCTCATGTCGCCGCGAAGCACGTTCCACAGCTGGGGCAGCTCGTCGAGCGAGGTGGACCGCAGCCAGCGGCCGATCGGCGTGCGCCGATCCGACCCCTCTATGCCACCCGGGGCCGAGCCCGGTGGAAGCGTGAACTCGGTTGCGCTTGCAGCCACGGTCATGGTGCGGAACTTGAGCACGTCGAACACGCGGCCGTCGCGGCCGACCCGGCGCTGGCGGAAGATCACCGGACCTGAAGAAGTGAGCTTGACCGCGATCATGATTCCGGCCAGCAGCGGCGAGAGCATGACCAGCGCCACCAGCGCGCCAAGGCGGTCGATCGCGTGCTTGATCGCGAATTGCCACCCCTTGGGATCGACGGATTTGAGCGAGAGGAGCGGGAGTCCGCCGACATGGTCGAGCTGCGCCCGCTCGTTGACCGACTCGTACATGCGCGGCACGACTGAGACGCCGACACCGAGCTCCCGGCAGCGCTTGATCAGCTCCACCAGGCGGTAGTCGCGCTCAGAGGCAAAGGCAAGAATCACGTGTCGAGCGCCCGTCGCCGCGCAGACCTCCGCGAGCTCATCGGGCGCCCCGAGCACCGCCACGCCACACTCTAGGTCAACCGCGCCTGGCATCGGGTCTGCATCGAGGAAACCGATCGGCGAGAGCCCGTACTCGGGCTTCTCCAGCAGACGGCGCACCATCCGGGCTCCCACCAGGCCGGCTCCGACCACGAGCGTCGGGGTCATCAGTGCGCCGTGCCGGCGCGCGCGTTGACCGAGCAGCGACAGCGCGAGCCGCACGACACAAACGAGCACGAGCGACACCAGCCACAACTGGAGGGCGAGCGAGGTCGGCCGGCCGAAGCCGAGCAGCGTCCCGGTCGCGGTCGTGAGCATGATCCCAATCGAGCATGTCCGTACAGCATCGAGACATGAGTCAAAGCCAGAAGCCAGAAGCCGCTCCGTGAGCAGCTGCGGCCCTCGCGTCAGCCCGCGGACGAAGGCGGCGTACACCGCGGCAAATCCGAGATCGCGGACGGTCCCGTGCCCAGCCCAGCCGAGCGCCAGCAGGCTCCCGCCGGCCAGCGCGGCGAGATCAGCGGCGATCGTCAGTCGACGCCAGCCGCGGCTATCGATCGATGTAAGTGCTCGTTCCACTATTGCCCTGAAGCCGTGTCGCCCCAATCCCGGCCACGCGTCCACCGAGATTCGCCCACGGGAAGTCTCGAATAGCACGGCGCAGCTGGGGAGATGCGGACAGTCATTGCATCGCTTCCGAATACAGCTTCGGCACAAGCTGCGCGAACCCGTAGTCCCCGAGCAGTCTGTCGGCGTTCGCTTCCTTAGAACGCTCCTTCTTCAGACCGACA
>Ga0073928_10010075_pt1 | contig 11355 bp, 10 predicted proteins | sample PaiPotPPA55metaG_FD_76969 | JGI IMG/M metagenome (GOLD analysis project Ga0073928, IMG submission 76969) | Iron sulfur acid spring bacterial and archeal communities from Banff, Canada, to study Microbial Dark Matter (Phase II) - Paint Pots PPA... ...
AATCCCGCGCCGGTGACCATCACCTGCTGATGGATCACGTAGCAGCCCCGATCGGTGTGGACGGTGGGAGCCGGTGTCGCGACGAACAAGCCCGGCCATGGTACAAGTGAGCACCCCATCCGGTCGAGAAGGAGGCTGCTGTGCCGACGTACATCATGTTGACCACGCTCACCCCGGAAGGCGTGCAGACGATCAAGAACAATCCCGGGCGGATTAAGGAAGTGAATCGGGAGATCGAGCAGCTCGGCGCCACCGTCAAGGCCCAGTGGGCGACGCTGGGGCATTTCGATTTCGTCAACGTCGTCGAGGCGCCCGACGAGAAGACGATCGCGAGGGTGTCGCTCGAGCTCGGCTCGCGTGGCACCGGCAAGTACGAGACGCTGAGCGCGATTCCGATCGACGATTTCATTGGCGCACTCTGAGCGCGTCCTAGTCGTCGGGTCAGGCGCGCGTGAGCACGCGATCGTCCAGGCGCTTGCCCGCTCCCCGCGGGCGCCGTCCGTGCTGTGTGCCCCGGGGAACGCGGGCATCGCGGCTGAGGCGCAGACGGTTGCGGTCTCCGCGGAGGACATCGTGGGCGTGGCTCAGCTGGCCCGCGAGGAGCGGGTCGACCTCGTGGTCATCGGGCCGGAGGCGCCCCTCGTCGAAGGGATCTCCAACGCGCTGGCGGCCGAGGGGATTCGCTGCTTCGGCCCGAGCGCCACCGCCGCCCGGCTCGAGGGCTCGAAGGCGTTCTGCAAGGAGGTCATGGCCGCTGCGGGTGTCGCCACCGCGTCGCACGCGGTCGCGTCGTCTTTCGAGGAGGCGATGGACGCGATCGACGGCTACCCGGTCGTGATCAAGGCCGACGGCCTGGCGGCGGGGAAGGGCGTAGTGATCGCTGAGGACGAGGATGCTGCGCGCTCGGCGCTCCGGGAGCTGCTTCTGGCGCACCGCTTCGGCACCGAGCGGGTCGTAGTCGAGGAGCACCTCGAGGGTGAGGAGCTCTCGCTGCTCGCGTTGTGCGACGGCGCGCGCGCGCTGCCGCTCGCCTCCGCACAGGACTACAAACGGATCTTCGATGATGACCGCGGGCCCAACACCGGCGGGATGGGTTCCTATTCACCGGTGCCTGGGGTCGACGAGGCGCGCGCGGATGAGATCTGCGCCGCGGTCCATCAGCCCGTGCTCGACGAGCTGGCCCGCCGCGGGATCGCATTTCATGGGGTGCTATACGCGGGGTTGATGATGACCCTCGACGGGCCGAAGGTGCTGGAGTTCAACGTGCGCTTCGGCGATCCCGAGACGCAGGCGATCCTGCCGCGGCTGCGTTCCGATCTGCTGGAGCTCCTGGAGGGGGCGACGGTTCCTGGAGGCCTGGCGGAGGTCGCGCTCGAGTGGTCTTCGGAGACGGCGGTCACCGTTGTACTGGCGAGCGCCGGCTATCCGGCGAGTGCGTCGTCCGGAGACGTGATCACCGGACTCGAGCGCCTTCCCCACGATGTATTCGTGACGCACGCGGGAACTGGGCTGGATGAGGAAGGGCGCGTCGTGACCGCCGGGGGACGTGTACTGAGCATCACTGCGCTCGGCGCCGATGCCGCTGCCGCCCGCGACGCGGCATATGCTGCCGCGGACATGATCGAGTTCGGTGGTAAGCAGCTTCGCCGCGACATCGCCTTGCGGGCGGTGCGGGCGTGAGTGCCACGGAGGGGCCGGGCGCGCCACAGGCGTACGCGGAGCCCGCCTCGGAGTTCGAGGAGCTCGATGTCGACGCGCCGCTCGTCGGGATCGTGATGGGCTCCAAGAGCGACCTGCCCGCAATGGAGGCGGCCGAGAAGGAGCTGACCGAGCGTGGCATCCGCTCCGAGGTGCGGGTCATGTCGGCCCACCGTGAACCCGACAAGGTCGCCGAGTACGCACGCAACGCCCGGATGCGGGGTCTCCGCGTGATCATCGCCGGCGCTGGGCTATCGGCGGCGCTTCCGGGGGTGGTCGCGGCGCACTGCGACTTGCCGGTCATCGGCGTTCCGCTCACGAGCCGCACGTCAGTAGCCGGGGGGCTCGACGCGCTCCTGTCGATCACGCAGATGCCGCCCGGGGTGCCCGTCGCGTGCGTGGGCGTCGACTCCGCGCGGAATGCCGCGGTGCTCGCGGCGAGGATCCTTGGGGCCTGATCCGACGCGCTAGCCTTCCGAGCGGCGGTTGATGACCGAAGCGATCCTCCATGTCTCGTCAGTGGCCGGGAGTCCGCTGCTCGACTCGGCGGGTGAGCGCCTCGGCCGGATCGAGGACGTAGTTGCGCGGCTCGATCTCGGTGACGGGCTTCCGCCCGTGATCGGGTTTAAGGCACGGATTGGCGGGCGCGAGATGTTTGTCCCGATCAACCGCGTCGAGCGTCTAGAGCCCGCGGGGGCCCGCACGGCGACGACGAAACTCAACCTCGCGCAGTTCGAGCGCCGACCTGGAGAAGTGTTGCTGCGCGCCGATGTGCTCGACCGCAGCCTGATCAACGTGCAGACGGCCCGCCTGGTGAAGGCTCGCGAGGTGGAGCTGGTGTGCGAGGACGGGGCATGGCGGGTCGCGGGGATCGACCCGACGTTCAGGGCGCGGCTGTGGCGGCTGCTCCCACGGCGCTTCCGCGGCCATGACACCGAACACACGGAGTTCGTCCCGTGGCGGGACATGGAGGCGTTCGTCGGGCATGTGCCGACCTCCAGGCTGAAGCTCGCCTCCCGCCGCCTCGCGCGTTTGCATCCGGCGCAGATCGCCGACCTCGTGGAGGCCGCCTCGCACGAGGAAGGCGAGGAGATCCTCGAGGCGGTCCGCCACGACAAGGAGCTCGAGGCGGACGTGTTCGAGGAGCTCGACGACGAACACCAGGTCGAGTTCCTGCGTGAGCGTCCGGACGCCGAGGTTGCGGCGGTGCTCGGGCGGATGGCGAGCGACGACGCCGCCGATCTCCTGCTCGAGCTGGAGCAGGATCGCCGCGTGCCGATCCTCAACCTGATGCCTGCGGCCAAGCAGCGCAAGCTCAAGGATCTGCTCGGCCACAACCCGTCGACGGCCGGGGGGATGATGAACCCCGACTTCGTGTCGGTGCGCGGTGGGGCGAACGTCCGCGACGCGCTGGCGCGGGTTCGCGCCAGCGAGCTCGGTCCACAGCAGGTCTCGACGATCTGCGTCGTCGATGTCGCTGGCGTGTTCGTCGGGGCGCTGTCGCTGGCCGAGCTGGTACGCGCTTCGGAAGAGACCGACGTCACGGGCGTGATCGAGTCGGCGATACCGACGGTCGGTACGGAGGAGGACCTGCCTGAGGTGGCGCGGCTGATGAGCGACTTCAACCTGATCGCGATGCCGGTGCTCGGTCCCGACGGGAAACCCGTCGGCATGATCGCGGTCGACGACGTGCTGGAGATGCTCGTGCCCGAGGAGTGGCGCTGGCGCGCCGGCGCCGCTCGCGACTAGTTGTGTTCGTCAGCTGGTCTCCCCGCCGGGACGCCGCCCACTGCTAGGCTCGCCTTTGCCGCGCGGACGCGGCGTTTACAGCGGTTTCACACCATGAGTGACCCAGGTACATATCAGGACAGCGACTTACCGCGAAGTAGCAACTTCGCGGCTGGTGCCGTGAGGGTCACCTCGACCGCCCGGGCCTGATCTCCGGCCACTGAGAGGACCTCCCGGCTCCCGCCGCGACGGGAACCAGAAAGGAGGTCGAGCAGATGGCGACCACGCCACCCCGCGGGCCGGCGCCCCCCCCAGCGACGGCGCCACGCGAGCGTGCTGTGCTCGACTCCGCCCACGTCGGCGACATCCGCGGCGCGTTCGGCACGATCAAGCAGCACGAGGAGGCACACCGCGGGCTCCGGGCGCGGGCGCTCGCGCTGCTCGCGATCATCGGACCCGGCCTGATCGTGATGGTCGGCGACAACGACGCTGGCGGCGTCGCCACCTACTCGCAGGCGGGCCAGAACTACGGCACCAGCCTGCTCTGGGTGTTGCTGCTGCTCGTCCCCGTTCTGATCGTCAACCAGGAGATGGTCGTCAGGCTCGGCGCCGTGACCGGCGTCGGGCACGCCAAACTGATCTTTGAGCGCTTCGGGCGCTTCTGGGGCTGGTTCTCGGTCGGTGATCTGTTCCTGTTGAACTTCCTCACGATCGTCACGGAGTTCATTGGCGTGAGCCTGGCGCTCGGCTACTTCGGCGTCTCGAAGTACGTGGCCGTGCCGATCGCGGCGGTCGCGTTGATCGCGATCACGGTCAGCGGCAGCTTCCGCTCCTGGGAGCGCTCGATGTTCGTGTTCGTGTTCGCGAACTTCCTGGTGATCCCGCTGTTTTTCATGGCTCACCCCAGGGTTGGGGCGGCGGCCCACGACTTCTTCGTTCCCGGCATTCTGGGCGGCGCCAATTCGACCTCGGTGCTGTTGATCATCGGGATCGTGGGAACGACCGTGGCGCCGTGGCAGCTGTTCTTCCAGCAGTCGAACGTGATCGACAAGCGGATCACGCCACGCTGGATCAACTACGAGCGGCTGGACACGTATATCGGTGCGGTCGTCGTTGTTGCCGGCGCCGCCGCGCTGATCTGCGTCTCGGCGTTCGCATTCGCGCACACGCACTACTTCGGGCAGTTCACGGACGCGGGCGGGGTGGCCGCCGGTCTGAAGCACCTGCTTGGCCGGGCGGCGGGCGCGTTCTTCGCACTCGTGCTGCTCAACGCATCGCTGATCGGCGCGGGAGCATTGACGCTCTCGACGAGCTACGCCTTCGGAGACGTGTTCGGGACGAAGGCGTCACTGCACCGGAGCTTCAAGGACGAGAAGCTCTTCTATGGGATCTTCGCCGCGCTAATCGCGGGAGCGGCCGCCATCGTGCTGATCCCGGGCGCGCCGCTCGGGGTCATCACGCTCGCGGTTCAGGCACTTGCGGGTGTCCTGCTGCCGAGCGCCAGCGTATTCCTCCTGCTGCTGTGCAACGACCGCGAGGTCCTCGGGCCGTGGCGCAACGCACCGTGGCTGAACGCCGTTGCGAGCGTGATCGTCGCCACCCTGGTTCTGCTGTCGCTGATTCTGATGGCGACGACGCTGTTCCCGAGTATCGACGTGACCGCGGTCTCGCTGGGCGGTGGAGGCGTCCTGGCGGTCGGACTGGTTGGGTTCGGAGTGGGTGCGCTGCGTTCACGTCGAGGCGCTGCGGCCGTGACGGTGATCGAGTCCGGACCGACAGTCCCGAAGGAGCAGTGGACGATGCCGCCGCTGGCACTGTTGGCGCGGCCGCAGTGGTCGACCGGACGCAAGATCGCGATGCTGACGCTCCGTGGCTACCTGGTCGTGTCGGTGGTCCTGCTGATCGTCAAGGCGGTGCAGCTGGGCGGAGGGTGACCGCTGCCGCTCGGCGCCCATGCCCTCCGCTACCCTCGGCGGCCCGTGCGCAGGGCCTCGATCATTTTTCTCATCGTTGCGGGGGTTTTGTTCGCTGGTGGTGGGACTGCCGTCGCGGACACCTTCACCTGGAGTCAGCCTGTCGATTTCACGTCGACCGGGTCGGGATCCAATCCCGAGCAGAAGTACGGAGAGCCGTCATGGTCTTATGCGAGCAGCGTTGGCGCGATGACGTTCTCGTCCGGTCACTGGAGTGACAGCAGCGGGGGTCAGATCGGGCCGCCGATCAGCGGCGAGCTCGAGATGGTGCCGGCGCCGGGCAACTCGGTGAGTCTGACCTGGACATCGCCCTTCGGCCAGGCGAAGAGCGTGTCCGTCAGCGGTGTGGTGTCGCAGCCAAATCCAGGCGTGTTGTGTGGGTTCACCTGGACGCTGACGAACGGCGGCTCGACCGTCGGCAGCGGAGCCGACGGAGGCACGATCGGCAACACCGTGACCGTGGCGGCAGGCGCCAAGGTCAAGCTCACCATCACGGATGCGAGCACTGCCTACTCGTCGGCGTGTGACGAGGCCCTGGTCCAGCTTTCGCTGCAGGCGAGCGGAAGCTCGTCATTGACACTTGACGCGCCCGCCAGCGAGCCGGTGACGACCTCGACGCCGACGCTGGGTGGAACAGCGGCTACCGGACCCGGCGACGGCAGCTCAGTCGCGGTCGAGGTCTACCCGGGCTCCAGCGCGAGCGGAACGCCGGTGGCGTTCAACACGGCGTCCGTCGGTGCCGGCGGCCAGTACTCGGCCCCCGTCTCGCCACCGCTGCCGGACGGGGAGTACACAGCAATCGCCGGGCAGACTGGGCCATCGGGCACACTTGCTAGCACCCCGATCAGCTTCAGGATCAAGGCCAACGCTCCGCCGGTGACGCTGAGCGAGCCAGCCGCCGGATCTCAGGTCGGCGGCTCTCGAACGGTCTTCGCGGGTCAGGCTGGAAACAGCCCCGATGACTCCCAGCAGGTGACGGTGGTGCTGTACAGCGGCACCGGGGCCCACGGAACGCCCCTGAAACGGGTAACGGTCAACCGCACTGGCGCCACGTGGTCGGCGACCTGGCCGACGGCGCTGGCCCTCGGCCGCTACACGGCGCAGGCCGAGCAGGCGGACGACGCTGGTCACACGGGCCTGAGTCAGGCGAACACCTTCCAGGTGGTGCAAGAGCCCAATGTGATCGGTAGGACGGTGCACATCTCCGCTGGTGCGGTGGCGTCGGTCAAAGTCGGCTGCGTCGCCTCCGCCGGTGGCACATGTAGCGGCGACGTTCGGATCCTCACGCTGCGCAGCTTCAGCCCGTCGGCGGGGAGCCCGCACGGGCCCGTTCAGGTTCTGTTCGCGTACGTCACGATTCCCGCTGGCCAGAGCGCCATGATCCGGCGGACAGTGCCGTCTGAAGTGCTGCGGACGCTCCGCCATGCGCACAACGTCATGCTTCGCGTCACCGCGACGCTCACGCCCTCGGGCGGGGTGCCCACCACGTTCTCGGCAATCCGTACGCTGAGCTTGTGATCCCCCGCTATACGCGGCCCGAGCTGGGCGCAGTCTTCTCCGAGCACGCACGCTTCGAGGCGATGCGCGAGGTTGAGGTTGCCGCATGCGAGGAGATGGAAGGGCCGACGCCGGCAGAACTCGAGGCGATCCGCGAGGCGACCTTCACGGTCGAGGCGGTCGCCGAGCGAGAGCGGATCACTGACCACGACGTCGCCGCGTTCGTAGACGTTCTGGCCTACTCCGCCGGGCCGGCGGGCCGGTGGATCCATCACGGCCTGACCTCGAGCGACGTGCTGGATACGGGTTTGGCGTTGCAGCTGCGCCGAGCCGGGGAAGTGATCCTCCCGGAGGCGGGAAAAGTTGTGGAGGCTCTCGCCTCGCGCGCGCGTGAACACGTCCGGACGCTCTGCGTGGGACGCACCCACGGGATTCATGCTGAGCCGACGACCTTCGGGATCAAGCTTGCAGGTTTTGCATTCGAGGCTCACCGCAACTTCGTGCGGCTCGGGCGGGCGTTCGACCAGGCTGCGGTTGGCGCGCTGTCTGGGGCGGTCGGGACCTATTCAGCCACCTCGCCCGAGTTTGAGGAGCGCGTGCTGGCGCGGCTCGGGCTCGAGCGCGAGTCGGTGTCAACCCAGGTAATCCCGCGCGACCGGCACGCTGAGCTGCTGCAGGCCGTGGCGCTGGCGGGTGCGGGGCTGGAGCGCTTCGCGGTCGAGCTCCGTGGTTTGGCGCGGACCGAGGTGGGCGAGGTGCTGGAGCCGTTCGCAGCGGGTCAAAAGGGGTCGAGCGCGATGCCCCACAAGCGCAACCCGATCCGATCGGAGCAGGTGTCCGGTCTCGCGCGCGTGTTGCGGGGGAATGCCACGGCCGCCCTGGAGAACATTGCGCTCTGGCACGAGCGGGACATCTCGCACTCCTCGGTCGAGCGCGTAATCCTCCCCGACTCACTGATCCTGCTCGATCACATGCAGCAGCGAGTGATCGGTCTCGTGGAGGGCATGCTCGTCGATGCTCCTCGTATGCGCGCGAATCTGGAGCTGACACACGGTGCGCTGTTCTCGCAGAGGGTGCTGCTGGCGCTCGTTTCCGAGCGGGGTCTCAGCCGTGATGAGGCGTATCGGGTCGTCCAGCGACTGGCGCAGCAGGCGCTCGACTCCGGAGTTTCGCTGCGCGAGCTGCTCGCTGCGGACCCGGACGGCGAGGGGCTCGACCTCGACGCGATCTTCTCCTACGAGCCGTTCGTGCGATACGCCGATGAGATCGTCGGCCGGCTGGAGGCGATCGTGCCGGTCGGGGTCAGCGGAGCGTGAAGCTCTCGGTCGCGCTTCAGGCGGCTCACCGATCCCTCCTCCTTGTGAAGTTCAGCACCGAGCGCGATTTCTAACGCACAGCAACGCTGCTGCGTCACCAGCTCTCGCTAGGATCGATCCGGTGACCGTCCTCGCCGACCTGCCCCTCCTAGCCTCGGGCAAGGTCCGCGAGATCTACGAGCTCGACTCCGACCGGCTGCTGATGGTCGCCTCGGACCGGGTCTCGACGTACGACGTCATCCACCCAACGCCGATCCCGGACAAGGGCAAGGTGCTGACGGGGCTGTCTGTGTTCTGGCTGGAGCGGGACCTCGCTGACGTCGTTCCCAACCACCTGATCTCCGTGACCGAGGGGGTTCCGGAAGAGGTGCGCGGCCGCGGGATGATCGTCCGCAAGCTTGAGATGCTGCCGGTGGAGTGTGTGGTGCGTGGGTATCTGAGCGGCTCGGGGTGGAAGGACTACCAGTCCTCGGGAGCGGTTTGCGGGATCGCCTTGCCGAGCGGGCTGCGCGAGTCAGACCGGCTGCCCGAGCCGATCTTCACGCCGGCGACCAAGGCCCAGGAGGGTCACGACGAGAACATCGATTTCGAGGGCGCCGCGGCGCTGATCGGCGACCGGGCACTCGCTGAGCGGCTGCGCGCCACGTCGATCGCACTGTATTCGCGTGCGGCCGAACATGCCCGTGATCGAGGGATCATCCTCGCGGACACGAAGTTCGAGCTGGGCCTGGATGAGGACGGGGAGCTGACCCTCGGCGACGAGGTGTGCACACCCGACTCCTCCAGATTCTGGCCGGCCGACGAGTACGAGCCGGGCAGGCCGCAACCGAGCTTCGACAAGCAGTTCGTGCGCGACTGGGCCTCCTCCACCGGATGGGATCGCAACCCACCGGCGCCAGCGATCCCCGAGGAGATCGTCGTGCGCACTCGCGAGAAGTACATCGACGCGTACGCGCGGATCGCTGGCGAGCCGTTCTCGGAGTGGCTGCGGCGCACCTCCTGATCGTGCGCGCGCGGGTGCGGTGATGCGCGCACGGGTGCTTGTGAGGCCCAAGGAGGGGATCCTCGATCCCCAGGGCCAGGCGGTAGAGCGCGCGCTCCCGGCGCTCGGCTTCACGGGTGTCAGCGGTGTGCGAGTGGGGCGGCTGATCGAACTCGAGGTCGAGGACCCCGAGCAGCTGCCGGCGATGTGTGAGCGGTTGCTGGCAAACCCGCTGATCGAAGATTGGGAGATCGAGTCGTGAAGTTCGGGGTGGTGCGATTTCCCGGATCGTGCGACGACATCGACGCGCTGCACGCGGCGGCCCGAGTCGGCGAGGCCGTACTGCTCTGGCACGCCGATCGCGATCTGCAGGACGTCGACGCGGTGATCATCCCCGGGGGCTTCTCGTACGGCGATTATTTGCGCGTCGGCGCGATCGCCCGGTTCGCACCGGTCATGGAGGAGGTGGCCGAGTTTGCTCGGGCGGGAGGTCTGGTGCTGGGCATCTGCAACGGCTTTCAAGTGCTCTGCGAGGCCGGCCTGCTTCCTGGCGCCCTGCTGCCGAATACGTCGCTGCGGTTCGTCTTCCGGCAGATCCAGGTTGAGGTGCTCGACGCCGAGACTCCGTTCACCTGCGCGTGCACGCCGGGCGCTCGCCTGTCGATTCCGGTCAAGCACACGACCGGCCGCTACCACTCTTCTAAGCCTGTGCGCGTGCTGCTGCGCTACGCGCCGGGGGAGAACCCAAACGGATCGCAGGACGACATCGCCGGCGTTTGCAACGACGCCGGGAACGTGTTCGGGCTGATGCCCCACCCTGAGCACGCGGTTGATGTGCTGACCGGGTCGATCGACGGGCTGAGGATCTTCGAGTCGATGCGTGCGTATGTCGGTGACCGCGTCGTCGTCTAGTCGGGAGGGAATCGCGGGCCGGTACCGCCAGCTCGGGCTAACCGATTACGAGTATGGGCTGATCCTCGAGCGGCTTGGGCGGGAGCCGAACGAGGTGGAGCTGGCGATGCTGTCGCTGATGTGGTCCGAGCACTGCGCGTACAAGCATTCGCGCAAGCTGCTCCGGCGACTGCCGACCGCCGGACCACAGGTCCTCCTCGGGCCGGGCGAGAATGCAGGCGCAGTAGATGTGGGCGATGGGTGGGCGGTCGCGTTCAAGGTCGAGTCGCACAACCATCCGAGCGCGGTTGAGCCGTTCCAGGGCGCGGCAACAGGCGTTGGCGGGATCTTGCGTGACGTGTTCGCGGTCGGAGCGCGGCCAATTGCCGTACTCGACTCGCTGCGCTTCGGCGAGGTCGAGTCCTCTGAGCGTTCGCGCTACCTGCTGGAGGGTGCGGTTGCCGGGATCGGCCACTACGGCAACTCGATCGGCGTCCCCACCGTCGGCGGCGAGATCTATTTCGAGTCAAGCTACGAACAGAACTGCCTCGTGAATGCCATGTGCCTGGGTCTCGCGCGCCACGAGCGGCTGATTCGGAGCGCCGCGGCCGGTCCGGGCAACGTGCTGATGCTGCTTGGAGCGCTGACCGGACGTGATGGCATCGGCGGCGCCTCGATCCTTGCCAGCGCCGAGCTCGGCGAGGCCGATCAGGCGAAGCGTCCGTCCGTGCAGATCGGGGACCCATTTGCCGAGAAGAAGCTCCTCGAGTGCTGTCTGGAGCTGCTCGATCGCGAGCTGCTCGTCTCTCTCCAGGATCTGGGGGCGGCCGGCCTCACCTCCTCGTCATCGGAGATGGCCAGTAAGGGCGGCGTCGGCATCGATATCGACGTCTCCCGTGTGCCACTACGCGAGCCCGGGATGGAGCCCTTCGAGATCATGATTTCCGAGTCCCAGGAGCGGATGCTCTGCGTCGTCGAGCCCGAGCGCGTCGCCGACGTGATGGGAGTCTGCGAGCACTGGGAAACGCTCGCCACGCCGATCGGCCAGGTGACCGACTCGATGCGGCTGCGGGTTCTGGATGCTGGCGCCGTGGTCGGCGACCTCCCGGTCAGCGTGCTCGTTGATGACTGCCCGCTGTATGACCTGGAGGTGGAGAAGCCGCCCGGTTTTCGGGGCTCGGAGAGGGGTTTGACGAGGGGCGGGGCGAGCCGCGGGGCGAGGGGCGGGGCGAGGGGCGTAGCGAGGGGCGGGGCCCGGGGCGGGGCCCCC
>Ga0073928_10010076_pt1 | contig 11354 bp, 10 predicted proteins | sample PaiPotPPA55metaG_FD_76969 | JGI IMG/M metagenome (GOLD analysis project Ga0073928, IMG submission 76969) | Iron sulfur acid spring bacterial and archeal communities from Banff, Canada, to study Microbial Dark Matter (Phase II) - Paint Pots PPA... ...
TCGGATGACGCGCTTCGCTTGCGGTAAACGCAATTGCGCCCGTATTGCTGACGCTGGCGTCGAGCCAGAATGGCTGCGTGGGCTGCACGGCGCCCAGATCGATGCGCGTGGCTTTGCCGTCGAGCGCTTTGATCCACAACGCCGCGTCGGTGCCTTTGTGGCCGGATACGATCAGTGCCTTTGAATCGGGCATCCACATGGCGCGCTGCACGTTCGTGTCGATCTCGCCGGCGGTGACGTCGATGCCGTTACCGCCTCCGGTTGAAGTGACGAACACATCATTTTGGCCGGCGGGATCGCCGTGATACGGATACCAGTACGCGATCTTCGTGCCGTCGGGCGAGAAGCTGCCGTAGCCTTCGAAGCGTCCATTCGAGGTCAGCGTGCGAATGGCTCTCGTCTGCGTATCGAGGACAGAGACGACGGTCTGATCGCCATCCGCATAGTACGGCGTCGCCATTTTCGAGAAGACGATATAGCGGCCGTCCGGGGACCAAGAGAGGGGCGATGAGGGCGAGCTCGGCGGTGCGGCGGGCGGAAGGCTCCAGGCACCTTGCGTCAGGCGCGTGTTTGCGCTTCCGTCGGCATCGATGAGCCAGATATGGTTCGGCGTCGGCGCTTCAGTCTCGGTGTACGATTGATCGCCGACGACGAATGCATCGAGGTGGTGCTCGAGGTCCTTCTTATTCGCGGGTTCGTCCGCGGTGACGTACGCGATAGCTTTGCCATCGGGGCGCCATGCAAACTGCTGCACGCTTTCTGAAGCTTTCGTAATGGGCAGCGGATCGCCGCCGTGCATATTCAGAACGAAGATCTGCTCCTGGGCGTCCTTGCCTTGGCCGCGCGCGCTCAGGAATGCGATGCGCGTTCCGTCAGGAGACCACGCCGGCGAGGCTACGCCTTTTCGCTCGAAGCTCAGAGCGCGCTCGGCGTTCGCTCGCAGATCGTAGAGCATCAGCGTACGCTCGGTCTTGTCGGTCTTATAGTCCGGTTTGGAAAGGATGTAGGCGATCTGCGTGCCATCCGGCGAAATCGTCGCATCCGATACTCCGGTGAGCGACTTCAAGTCGTCGAGCTGCATCGTGCGCGCAGCGGCCGCGCCCTTCGAGAAGCTCAGGCTGACAAAAAGCGCAGTAACGATAAGGACGGTTTTTTTCACGTCTGTCTACCTCTAACGCAAATACCGATCGATCCAGGAGAGCCACCGTTTGCCGACGTCCTCGGAACGAAGCGGATCGCTTGGAAAATGCCCGTGCACGGGATACGCAACGAACTGAACCGGAACGCCGTTGTCATGCAAGGCGTGAAACATTTTGAACGAGTTGGTGATCGTGACGTTATTGTCACCGATGTCGCCCAAAATCAACGTAGGCGTGCGGATTTGCTGGGCATAGGCAATAGGGGACTGCGCGCGCCACATGCGCGTGAACTTTGGATCCCAGGGTGACCCGCCGAAGAACGGCACGTCGGTGTGAACGTAAAACGCCACGTTGTAATCGTCGAACCAATCGTTGAGCGCGGCGCCTGAGACGGCGGTTTTCCAAATGTGATAATGGCCGATCAGCCACGAGGTCATGTAACCGCCGTACGACCAGCCGGACACCGCGATGCGCGAGCGATCGACTTTGTACGATCTTTCCACGGTTGCGATTCCGGCCATCACATCGCGTCCCGGCCCGTCGCCGGCATCGCGCGTGATAGCGCGCTCGTACGCATCTCCGAGATTCGTGCTGCCGCGGTAGTTCGGGTTGAAAACAAGGTAGCCGTGCGCGGCAAAGAGCTGGTCTCGCGAATTCCAGCCGATCGTCGAGGCGCCTTGGGGGCCGCCGTGGATGATCAAGACGAGCGGGTATGCGCGGGCGGGGTTGTAATGCGGCGGCAGCATCAACACGCCGTTTTCCTTAAAGCGGTCGTTGCGCCACCGAATTGCTACCGGACGGCCGAGATCGAGATTGCCGGTGAACGCATTTTCATTCGTCACGCGTACGGGCTGCGCACTCGGCGAGGCCAGATAGTACAGCTCGTCCGGGCGACCGGGCGTCGTGCCTACGAATGCCAGCGCACCGCTCTTCGCGGTATTACCGGTCGTCGAGAGCTCGACTCCGCCGAGCGAAACTTTTTGCACGCGCGAGCCGTCCGCGGAGACGTACCATGCCGCGGTATGCTCACCGTCCGGTCCGAAAAGCCAGAGCGATTTCCCATCGGGCGCCCACGCCATGCCGTCGATCTCACGATCGATCTTCTCGCGAACGTTTATGCCGGCGCCGCCGCCCACGCGCGTCACGTAAATCGCCACGCCGTTTGTCGGATCGCCGCCTGTATTGCGCGTATATGCGATCAGATTTCCGGCCGGCGCGAATGTGGGATTTCCTTCAAGAGTCGTATTGCCCGTCAAGCGCGAGCGTTGTCCGCTGCGCACGTCTACGGTCTCGATCGCCGAACCGAGCGAATCGCCGATGAGCGGCGTAGGGAAGCGGATGAACGCGATTTTCTTTCCGTCCGCCGACCAGGTGACGTCGGAGGTTACCGTCGGATCGACGGTTTCGAGGCTCCAGGCGCCGCTCGTGAGCCGCCGCGCTTTTCCGGCTGAGGCCGAGATAACCCAAAGGTGTCCCGGAAGCGATTGGCTCGTATGCAAATAATCGTTGTCGCCGACCTCGAATGCGTCCAAATGTTCGTCGATGAGCTTCTTGTGCGGGTTCTCGTCCTGCGTAACGTACGAGAAATGCGAGCCGTCGGGACTCCAAGAAAAATTGTCCACGCCGTTAGGCGTCTGCGTCATCTGTTTTGCTTCGCCGCCGTCCATGCGCAGAACGAAAATCTGTTCCTGCGGTTCGCTTTGCTCGTCGTGCTTGACGCTTGCCAGAAAAGCGATGCGCGTTCCGTCCGGCGACCACCGCGGCGAGCTCAGGCCGGTGCGCTCGAAGGTCAGCGGCCGCATCGCTCGCGTGTGCACGTTCACCAGCATGAGTTGCGCAACGCGTCTGTCTTTGTCGAAATCCGCCCGTCCGCGCAGAAAGACGATTCGCGAACCGTCCGGCGATATCTGCGGATCGTTCAACGAGACGACGCGGCGCAGATCCGAAAAATCGATCGTTCGCGCCTTTGCCGTACACGGCAAACAGACGGCGAAGAGTGCGAAGAGTAACGTGAGGATTCGCATAGGGCGCTCCCGCTCCAGGTGTCCTGTGCGAATTTACCTTACCGGTTAGGGCGCCCTCCCTGACAAATTCACGGCGATCTTTGCGCGGGGCGCCACAAGCGGCTCGTGTCTCCCGCGAAACCCCGTGCCGCGAAAGACTCGCCCTGAACGAGCTCGCCGACGGTTGGCGGACCTGGGCGCTTAAGGGTGACACGTTCGGTTGCGGCGTCCTTCGGGCGGTACCCGAGTTCGCGGGCACGATCCAGGGTCCACCACCGCAATCGATTGTCCGATACGCCGTAGAGAACCTCGAAGTGAAGCGGCGTGCGCTCGAGCGCAATCTCCAAGAGCTGCGCCAGATCGCGCGGACTGATCCAAATGTGCCGGTCAACATCATACATCTGCTGCACGCTTACGTGCCCGATTCGGATGCATACAACTTCCATGCCGTATTTGTCGGCGTAAAGACGCCCGACCGCTTCGCCGAAGACTTTTGAGGCCGCGTACAGCGTATCGGGACGTACGGTCGCAGACTCGTCGATGATCGCGCTGCGCGCATAGAATCCCGTCACGTGGCCCGTGCTCGCGAAAACGACACGGCGGATTCCTTCGAGCCGCGCGGCCTCAAAAAGGTTGTAGACGCCGCGAATGTTTGCCTCGAGGATGTTCTCGAACGACGCTTCTTTCGACACCCCGCCAAGATGTATCGCAGCCTGCGCTCCGCGCAGCGCCCGCCGCATGGCGGAAAGACTGCGTAAGTTTGCGCGAACGTAGCGCTCGTTCTCGAACAGCGGCGCGGGCGCGCGCACGTCGCTCGAACGCAGGGCGTAGAGGTTTGAGAGCGCCGGACGAACCAGTGAGGCGACCTCGCCGCTTGCGCCGGTGAGGGCAACGAGCGCCGCCATCAGAGGAAGCTCCGGTAGCCCGCGCCCGCAACGCCCGCAACAACGCGGCCTGCCAAAATGCGAAAGCGCTCGGCATAGCTCGTCGCGCTGCCGTCATACCGCCGCGTGGGCGGAAAGGCTAGGCGCGTTGCGGGGCCTGTGAACGCGCCGCCGTTCGCGAACCATGCGTCCACTAGTTGCATGCGATTGTGGCACAATTCCGGCAAATCTTCGCGCGCAATCGTCCATTCGACATACCGGCGAACCGCGGGCTCCACATCGGCGTCCATCCCGGCGAGCTGCGCGCCTGCGGCAAGTACGCCGAGAAGCGGAATCGGCTGGATGCACTCACCGCTCATGAATGCGTAGAGCCGGCGGTACAGATCCGGATCGGAACGCAATTCGAGCGCCATTTGCGCAGCATCGCCCAGACGATACATCCCCGCGCCGTGCATCGCCATGTGCAGCGCACGTCCGAATGCGTCCAGCCTGAGCACGCTTCCAGATTCGTCCATCGGCTCGAGGTGCCATTTGAGCGCATGCCAGTCGCAACGCAGCGAGAAATACGAACTGAGCATGAGCGCGACGTGCAACTCAACCGGTTTTCCGGCACCGGGCGGCAATAACGGAGCCAGATGCTGATGATGGCGGCGGTATCCCGCGATAGTTGCGGCGTCGAATTGATAGCGATACCCCTGCTCGAGGAGAGCCGACGCGGCCGCGTCAGCCGCTTCATGCGGCACGAAGACGTCGATGTCGAACGTGTGCGTCCACTCGGTGATCCGGTCGCCCGCAAACAGACGCGCCGAACCTTTGAGCAGCGCGTTCGGTATCGAATGCTCGCTCAGAATCTCCAGGATATCGAGAACCTGCGAGCGCGTCGCGAGCGCATCGAGCGCCGCGGTGCCCGCATACCGGCGAAGCAACTCAACGAGTTCGCGCAGCTCCGGAGTGCGGATTCGAAGACTCGCGATGTTATAGAGCAGCAGACCGCAGCATTTGTGCCGGACCGCCTGCGAGAAAAGTCTACGCGCGGGGGCGCCTGCCAATGCACGCTCCAGGCCGTCACGGTCCGACCGCACGCAAGCAGCGACGGCATCGAACAGAGCGGCGAACGGCCGTGCACGCAATTTCAAGAACTCCTCGGCAGCGCGATCTCGCGAATGCGTCCTTCGAGCACTGCGGCCGGCCCCTCGATCACGGCGTCCGCAAGGCTTACCCACGCGTGTCCGCGCAGCCGTTCGCCATCGCTTTCGCGCTTTTCTATTCCGATATGCAACTGGAGATCGCGATCCGGCGCGTCGAGAAATCGATAGAGCGTCATCGCGCGCACGTAACACGTATCGCACTTCTGCAGAGCCGGCAGACGCAGCCACCAACTGCGGAACCCTACGATGCGTTCGGATGAAGCACGCGGCACACGCATGAAACCGCGGTGCCGAAGCGTTGCGATGAACTGCGGCAAACTTTGCCGCGCTAACCGGCGGCGCGCGCAGACGATAAACAGGCCTATGTGCATAGCCAGCCACGCGCTTTGCGGGTCGCGGATTGCCAGCCGGAGAGCTCTTACCATCTGCGGCGCTCCAGCGGATTGTAATACGTTCGCAGAAATCCCGCCTGCTGGGCCGCTGCGCGCACCAGCCATCCGCGGCGCAGGATTGCATCGTCACCGTGCGCCGGAACGATCGCCATTGCCGTCTTCGCAAGCACATCCCATGCCGCGCGAGTTTGCTGCAGGATGCTCCAGCGCAGTTCGCCGCGATGCGAGAGCATAAATTGCGCGTAACCAACGCCATAGTAAAATTGCTGCCGCCAATAGGCGCGCCACGACGGGCGATGCTTGTGCAGCACGAGCGCGCGGGGTTCGTAGGGAAACGGTCCGGGGAACCGCCGGGTCAGCCGCGTGTGGAGATCGCATGCATCATAGGTTGCATACCGCGTATCGAAACCGTCGACCGCAAGCAGATGGCTGCGCCGGTAGAGCGCGTTTGCCGTCGGCGCGAAAGGATAAACCGGGTGCTGCAGATAGCGTTGCGCGTCTAAACCGCCCATCAGATCGACGAACCGCGCCGCCGGCGTTTGCGATGCGAAGCCGAGCGTTTTCCCCGCCGCGCCCACGCATTCGGGGTGCGATTGTGCGGCAGCGAGCAGCGTTTGCAGCCATCCGCGCGAAACGATGCAATCCGAATCCGTAAAAGCGATCCACGTGCCGCGCGCCGCGCGCAGCCCGGTATTTCTGGCCCCGGGGGCGCCGGCATTAGGCTGCACGATTACGCGCGCGCCGAACTCGCGGGCGATATGCGCCGATCGATCCGTGGAGCCGTCATCGACGACGACGATCTCATAGTTTTGACGCGAGAGCGACTGCTGCTGCAGCGAACGCAGGCAGTCAGCCAGCGTAGCAGCGCCGTTATAGACCGGAATAACGACCGAGACGATCACCGCGCGTTCCTCAGTTGCCACGCGCGCTGCGCGAAACCCAGCCAGAAATTTCGCGTCCAGAGTGAATGATAGCGCAAGAATTCGGCGCGCCGGCGATCGACCAGACCGAGTGATTTGCCCGCATCCCCGCAAAGTGCGAGCAGCGCGCGCGAGAGAACCGTCCTCGCCAATTGCATCGCTTTGGCGGCGTTCCAATCGACTTCGGCCGGATAGCGGCGATAGAGGTCGGCTGCGCCCGCGCCGTAGCCCCGGGCCTGACGGCAGAGGGCCGCGTCATCGGCGCGCCCATGATGATAGAGTATGGCGCCCTTCGCGTATGCGATTTCAGTTTGGAAGCGCGATAGTATCCGGTAGCACAGATCGACGTCCTCGCCGGTCATCAAATCTTCGCTCCATCCGCCCGCACTGCGCGCGACATCGCGCCGCACAGCTAAATTCAACGAGGGAGCGAACGGAAACGGCCGGCGGTTAACGCAGCGCGATGCATCGTACAAGCCGACGGCTTCCACGTAGCGTTCGGCAGCCGTGCGCGGAGGATAGCAGAGCGTATTACCGGCGACGATCAGCGTTGCCGGATCCGAAAACGGCTCGGTAAGAAAGCAGAGCCACTTGCGGCTCGGAACGGTATCGGCATCCATGTGTGCGACGATTTCGCCTTGCGCAGCTCGCAGTCCGCAGTTTCGCGCGGCGGCAGGTCCTCGCACAGGTTCGAACAGGACCGTAGCACCGTACGCGCGCGCGATGCCGGCGGTGTCATCCGAGGAGCCGTTGTCGACGACGACGATCTCGAAAGGCGGCGCTCCCAACTGCGCGCACAGTGCCTTGAGCGCTTCACCGATCGTGCTTTGAGCATCCAACGCGGGAATGACGACGCTGACCTGCGGTTTCATGCGATCGCGTCCTCGATTGCGTCAAGCCATCCGCTCCGGGCATATGCGTCGTCGCCAATCTCGAGCTGCAGACCCTGCATCGTACGTGCGCACGAGATCGCCGTCTGCAAGATCGAGCGTGCCGCCTCGCGGTCCGACGGGATTACGATCTGGCGAAGTAGGGCCGGAAGGACGGCGGCATCATCGAGCTTGCTCACGCGCATCCCGTTCACGCCGGATGAGCGCACAAGGCAGATGAGATGCGTGGGACGCGCAGATTCCGCGGCGAGGCCGTTTCCGATGCGATCCACGTGAACGCGCCGTTTTTGCGTCCAGGCCGAGTAACGCGGAAGCCCTTCGATGTCGCCGACGTCGAACCAGCGGCTCGTTCCCGGATCCAAGTTGAACGTTTGCAGAACGGAGGCTAGAAACGGCGAGCCCTCGCGGATCCGCAGCAGAAGCTTGTCGTCACCGAGCGTTTGCCAACCGCTTGCAACGAGTGCTGCGGTTAGCGTACTTTTTCCACCGCCGGAGGGTGCGCATAGCAGCGCGCAGGTTTGACCCTTCATGACCGCGCCTGCATGTACGGCGGTCCATCCTTCGGCGCGCCAAGCAATGGTACAAATCAGCGAGAAAATATCTTCCATCTCGCCGATCTCCGGTTCGTGAAAAACAGTCTGCGGCGGCACAGCGACGATCCATCGATCGCCTCGGCCGTCGTTGCAGGTGCCTAACGCCACAAAGCTGCAACGAGTGACCGCCAAGTAGTGCGCACCGCGGCGATCGACCTGCATGCGTCCGCAGCGAAGGTAGTTGCCGCATTCCAGCGCAGCAACGCCCGCGCGCACCAGATGGACCTCGACGTGACGGCTCATGGCAGTCCAGCGCCGGCTATAAAGATCGAAATACGCGCTCGCTATATGTGCGAGCGCGGGATCGTCCGTCGTTACAGTGATTGACAGCGGACCGCATGCGCCCGCGATGCGACGGCTGTTGGCGGCTGCGATCGCCATCTCTATTCCGCGAGCGGAACGCTCGGGTCGAATGCGCTGGTGACGATCGTCTGCAAAGGCTCGCGCTGGCGCGTGATGACCGGAACGCGCCATTCACCTTTGAATTCGATGAACGGAACCCGCGGTGCCGGAGCGCATTCTTCCAGCAGGCCGCAAGCGCTCATCTGATTCAAGAATTCGCGAACGGCAATCTCATCCGGCGCTTGCGCGCCCCAGCGCCGGCAGCAATCGAGAATAGCTTCGACGGAAACGGACTCGTTCTCGAAGAGCTGCGCGATCGCCCACGCGCTCTCGTTGAGTGCATAGAAGTATTTGCTTTCCAAGTCCAGTAGAACGGCGCCGTCCTCCACAACCGTGGCGACGAGCGTAGAGCGCATTACAATGCTGGATGCCCGAACATTGAGAGATTGCATCGGCGGACCCCCTTGACGCTGTCATCATACGGGCCTCGCGCCCGCCGCATAACGACCTACAGAGCGCTCATCGTGGGGGCGATGGGCCCGAGGCCCCCGGGGCCCTTTAGTCCTGGAGCGCAACCTCTTGGTCCTCAAAATGGACTAGACCGTCGCGCCGCAGCGCCGCAAGGACCGTTTCGAGTTCGTTTGGAGCACGATTGAGCGGTGACCAGACCTCACGGTGCAAGTCCAAGAGCGAGATACGCTTCCCCGGCGGAAGGGCTCGCAACCGGTCGATGATACGGCCCCTGGCGAACCGTGTCGTTTGCTCGAACGGAATCGCGTCCTGGGGAGATCGCCGGCGCGCGTGACGCATACGCGCTCCCTCGAGCTCCGCCGCATCGATCGGAGACGCGACGCACACGGGCTCCAGTGGACAGATCGAACATTTCGGAGCGCGAGCCGTACACAATGTTGCGCCCAGGTCCATCAAAGCGGAGTTCCAATCGTGCCCGCGCCCGCGTGGAACCAGAGAGTGCACGTTGCGATCCAGCTCGCGCGAGGAAACCGCCGGCGGATGTTCGAGTCCATGCAGCATGCGATGCGTCACGCGACGCACGTTCGTATCGACGGCGATATCGTCCAAGTCGAACGCGAACGCGCGAATCGCTGCCACCGTATAGGGTCCGATGCCCGGGAGCGAACGCAGCGATTCCTCATCGTACGGCATCGCGCCGCCAAAACGGTCCATGACTGCTTGCGCGAGCTGTTTGAGCCGGACTGCCCGCGAGTTATATCCCAAGCCTTGCCAGAGGCGAAGCACATCGGCAGTACTCGCGGCTGCGAGCGATCCAAAGCCGGGAAAGCGTGCGATGAACGCCTCGTACTTGGGCACGACGCGGTCGACTTGCGTTTGCTGCAGCATGAACTCGCTCACGACCACGCGATAGGGATCTCGCGTGAGGCGCCAAGGTAAATGTTCGCGTCCGTTACGCGCGTACCAGCCCAGCAGCAAGCGCTGCACGGACCTCATTCCTGGTGCCGCGCCCGGAGCATTCATGAACGCATCGTCGCGATTGCTTTTCCGATGCGGCGAATGCCTTCAGGTATCTGTTCGCGCGTAACGGGCGTGAGCGCTAGCCGGAAGTGATGATCGCCGCCCGAGTTTGCGAAGAACGGCTCGCCGAAGAGGAATGACGCGCCCAAACGCTCGGCCTGATCGAGCAGCGGACGCGAGCGGATCTCGCGCGGAGTGGTCACCCACAGATAGAATCCGCCGCCGGCCTTACTCGTACGCATCGTGCTCGGCCACTCTTCGGCAATCGCCGCGTCGGCCATCTTGCGCCGCAGAAGCAATTCCTCGCGCAGCTGCCCGACATGCGCATCGTAACCGGTCGCCAGGTAATCCGTGATCGCGGCCTGCACGTACAAGCTGGTTGCCATGTCCAGCGCTTGTTTGCGCAGCAAGAGCCGCTCCAAGATCGTGCGCGGCGCCGCAAGCCAGCCCACGCGCAGCGAGGGCGCAATCGTTTTGCTGAACGTGCTCAAGTAGACGACGTAATCGGGTGCGAGCCCGACGAGCGGCGTGTGCCCGTGCTGCGCGAGTTCGCCGTACGGATCGTCTTCTACGATCGGAATGCCGTGACGCCGCGCCAGCGTGACCAGACGTTCGCGTCGATCGGCGTTCATCGTCATATTCGTCGGATTGTGCAGCGAGGGCATCGTATAAATGAAGCGCGGGCGCCGAGTGCGCAAGATCGCCTCCACGTGATCCACGCGCATGCCGTCTTCGTCCACCGGCACGGGGATCGTGCGCAGGCCGCAGATTTGGAAAATCTGCAAGGCTCCCGGATAGCTCGGCTGCTCGACGATGATCTCGTCGTCCGGCTCCGCGAGGGACTGCGCGACCACCATGATGCCCTGCGTCGAACCGGTAAGCACGATGATGTCCTTGGCCAGCGCACGCGCTCCGCGCATGGCCATGCGCTGCGCGATCGCTTCGCGAAGCGGCTCGTAGCCTTCGGAATCGCCGTACGAAAGAATAAAGCGCGGATCCGATGCGACGCGCGCAAATGATTTGGCGAGTTCGTCGAGCGGCGAGGGCTGGTCGGGTGCGACGCCTTGCACGAAACTGATGCGGCCCAGCTCCTGCTTTGCCGCCAGCTCGCCCAGAATGGTCGGAAACTCTCCCACGCGCCAGGGCGGAAGCGTGACCCACCACGGGACGGCTGCGGAGCGTTCCGGCTGACCCGGCCGCAGCTGTGGAACCACGCGCGAACCCGACCCCACCTTCTGCTCGATGAGGCCGTCCGCAACAAGTTCGCGATAGGCGTGCACGACGGTGCTGCGATTGACTTCGAGGCGGCCGGCAAGCGTACGCTCGGGCGGCAGACGAGTAGACTCGGGCAGCGTTCCAGCCAAGATCGACTCCCGCAGCGATTCATAGATCTGCCGGTACAGTGGAACGATGCTATTTCGATCCAAATGCGGAAGGGCCGCTGGCCATCCAATTTTTGACATTACCAGTCCATTTCGACCATTGGATGGCAGACCACCTACTTTGTAGGTTGCATGCCCCCTCGCCCGGTTGTCATGCTGATTCCGTCGAA
>Ga0073928_10010077_pt1 | contig 11354 bp, 10 predicted proteins | sample PaiPotPPA55metaG_FD_76969 | JGI IMG/M metagenome (GOLD analysis project Ga0073928, IMG submission 76969) | Iron sulfur acid spring bacterial and archeal communities from Banff, Canada, to study Microbial Dark Matter (Phase II) - Paint Pots PPA... ...
CGGGGGCGGCGGGTGTGTCAGTGTGATTGAGCTTCGTCATCTCGATCCTCGAGGTTAGGGTTGCGAATGGTGGAAAACCTACCTCCTGACCACCCGCCACCCAAACCCATAGGATCTACGAAAGTCTCCTCACCTGCCTACGCGCGCGGACGCAGCCGCTGGATCTGCAGCTGCGCCAGGAATGGCACCAGCGGGTGCGCTCCCATCTTCACGATCGACGGAAGGTCAAGCTTTATCAGCGCTTCGCGCTGATGGGGCGGCAGGTGGAATTTGTCGGCAAACGCAGGAGCGTCGGCGATGTATTGCGCCCGCGCGTCGGCGTCATGGGCAAGCCCATGCAGGGCGGAGGTCAATTCGACGAGCTCGGGTTTGATCGCGGGGTAATGGGCGGCGTGCTCTGCTTGCCCGTCACCGCTGGTCCAGCCCAGCGAGGCGTAGTTGTGATGCCAGCTCGGATCCATGGACACGATGTCAGGCTTGCGCTCGCCCAAGGCGCCGGCGGCGCAGGCCCAGCAGCGCAATTCTATATTGCCGGTATCGTCGAGTTCGGCCTCGTCGAATCCGATCAGCGACTTGAGATTGCCTGCCTTGAGCTTCTCGAGCAGCTGGCTGTCCCACGTCAGCTCGGGATTGGAGTAGCGGTCGGTCCCGGGAAAATGCGACATGCCGCCGCTCGAAAGCACCACGGTCTTGAGCCCCAGCGCCGTGACCGTACGGGCGACCGCTTGTCCGAATGCGTAGCAGCGCTCCATGGTCGGCTGCGGCGGCAGATAGGCATTCACATAGATCGGCAGCACCGGATCGGTATGCCCGAGATGCGTGAGCGGAATGCCGATCGCGTAATCGATCTTGGCGGTGCTGGTGAACGCCGGGTCGAAGTTCTGGCGGTAGAGCTGGCGAACAATCTCGAACCCGATATCGCTCGGGATCTTCCAGTGGAACTTTCTTCCGGCGAAGTCCCCGCTCGCCTCGCCGCCGACATGGACGGTGAACGGCGGCGCTGCATTGTGAAAGAACTGCTCGGCGTGATCGTTGGAGAAGATGATCCACAGGTCCGGTTGCAGCGCGCGCAGCTTCCTGCCGATGTCCGCCGCCACTTTCCGCACATGCTCCGCGTTCTTCTTGTCCTCGGTGTCGGGCATGGTGAAGAACTGAGGCGCATGCGGCAGCATGGCGCCGCCGATCACGGTGGACATCATCATGTTTCTTCTCCCTGCCTCCTGCAGGGCGGGTTGCTGCCACAAAATCGGCTGCGCGATTTTGTGGCGTAACCCGCCGTTCGGCCCGCCCCGCCACGCGGCGGATTACGCTCCGCTCACGCTGCGCTAATCCGCCCTACCGCATAATGCAAAAATATCGCGCGGCCATAGGTACAACAAGTCTTCGCGGCCCGCTTCACACCCGATCGGGAAGCAAGTACGCTGGCGCTGACGTCCGGCTTTTGCGGCGCGTGCTCTCGCGTCGGCATCTTTCAGACAGCGAACCTTGCGGAGGAGCCCCATGGTCGAGGTGCCTGTTACCATTGCCTGCGGCAATTACGACCGCACCCGCGCCATCCGGGACGGGCGGGTGCGGGTGGAAGGGTGCGCGGTCACCTACCTGCCGCTCTATCCCGAGGAGATTTTCTTCCGCGCGTTCCGCTACCAGGAATTCGACGTCTCCGAGCTGTCGTTCTCGAGCTATATCCGCACGGTGGCTGCGGGGACTTCGGCCTATATCGGGATTCCGGCCTTCGTGTCGCGGCTGTTCCGGCATTCCGGAATGTACGTGCGCGCCGATTCCGGCATCCGCACCCCGGCCGACCTGCGGGGAAAACGCGTCGGGCTGCCCGAATATCAGATCACCGCCGTAGTCTGGATGCGCGGCATCCTGCAGCACGAATACGGCGTGCTGCCCACGGAGATCCACTGGCGCAGCGGCGGACAGGAGGAGCCCGGAAGGGACGAGCGCACCCCGCTCAAGCCCATTCCCGGTCTCGACCTCAAGCCCATCGGCAAGGAGGAGACGCTCGTCGGCATGCTGCGCGAAGGCAAGCTCGACGCCCTGTTCACCGCGCGCGGGCCCTCCTCGTTCCTGCGCGGCGACCCGCACATCAAGCGGTTGTTCCCCAATACCCGCGAGGCGGAACAGGCTTATTACAAAAAGACGCGCATGTTCCCGATCATGCATCTCGTCGGCATCCGCAAGGAGCTGGTGCAGAAATATCCCTGGCTGCCGACCAGCGTGTACAAGGCGTTCTGCGAGGCCAAGGCTCTCGCCATGGTCGACCTGCTCGATGTGAACGCCTTGATGGTGAGCCTGCCATGGCTGATCCCCGAGACCGAGGACACCATGGCTGTGATGGGCAAGGATTTCTGGGTCTACGGAATCGACGAGAACATGCGGGAGATCTCGGCGCTCACCCAATACCTGCACGAGCAAGGCCTGATCGACCGCAAAGTCACGGCGTCGGAGCTGTTTCATCCCTCCATGTTCGAGATCTCCAAGGTCTGATCGGCATCGGCGATCAGTCGTCAGCGCTCCGTCACAATACAGGGCTAGCCTTGCATTAACGCTTCGCGGAGGGATGAGATGAGCGCGCCAGTGATCCGGCCCACCCGTCGGCGGCTCGTTGCGAGCACGGCCGCCCTAACCGCTGTTTCCGCACTCGGCGGCATCGCCAAGCCGTATCTGAGCCGCGCCGCCGACCACTCAGGGATAACGACGACGATGCGTTGTGGTCGACGGCGCTCGAGCCGAGATTGGGTTGACCCGACTTATTTCAGCGCATCGCCCCACTTGTCCTCGATTGCGCGCGCCTCTCCCAGCGACAGCGCCGAGGTCGGGGGAAAACGTTCCCGCCAGGCAAACGGCCGGCAGGCCTCGATGATCATCTTGGAGTGCGAGCTCACCCCGCGCAGCTTCTGATCGGGCGGAATGCGCGGGTCGAGCGCCGAGCTCCAGGCATTGCGGATCACCTCGAGCTGCTCTGCGGGCTCGCAGCGGGTCGCCACGGCCCACATCACGTCGTGCAGGTTGGAGGGATCGACATCCTCGTCGACCACGACCACGATGCGCGCCATGTAGCTGTGCGCGGCGGCAATGAGCGCGGCCCGCTTGGCATGACCGTCATAGCGCTGCTTGAGGGCGACAACGGTCATGAGCTGCGAGACATGCTGCCAGGCGCCGCCGACGTCCGTCACTCCCGCAGCATCCAGGTTCTGCCAGATCGTCGCAGCGCGCAGCGGCAGACCGAAATGAAAGCGCGGCGGCTTCATCGGCGGCGAGCCAAGCAGAATGGGATCGCTGCGATAATGCACCGCGCTCACGTCCATGACAGGCGCGGGCCGTGCCTCGTAGGCGTAATAGCCTGTGAACTCCCCGAACGGTCCCTCCGGTAAGGTTGTCTCGCTGATCGGAAGGAGCTCGCCTTCGAGCACGATCTCGGCGTGCGCCGGAATCGGCAGGCCGGTGCGCGGTCCGGGATGCACCTCGATCGGCACGCCCTTGATGGCGCCGGCAAACTCGTATTCCGAATATCCCGCCGGCAGGTATTCGAATCCGGCCGTGAAGAGCGCCGGATCTTCGCCACTGACGACCGCGAGCGGGCAGGGCGTCCCACGGTCCCAATACTTTTTTGCAATGATCGCGCCATGCCGGCCGGCATGGTCGAACTGCACGGTCACGCGCTGCGGCCCGTGCACCTGGACGCGGTAGATCGAAGCATTGATCCAGCCTCCGTCCGGATCGCGCATGATGACGATCGAGCCCGAGCCGAGAAACGGCCCGCCATCGCCGCGGTGCCAAACGGGCGCAGGAAACTGGCCGAGATCGATCTCGGCCTGGCTGTTCTGCAGAAAGGGGGCGTCCTTTACGGTGACGGGCGTATGGGGCTTGAGCGACCTGCGCTTCTCCATCCAGGCTTTCAGGGCATCGAGCGGCCGCAGGCTCGGATCAAGGCCAAGGGCGAGCGCCGCCCGCGGCGCGCTGGTCACGGCATTGGTGAGGATGCGAAACCCGCGCCGGAAGCCTTTGATGCCGTCGAACAGCAAAGCGGGTCCGCCGGGGCGCCCTGCTGCCACTTCGGTGATCGCGCCGATCTCGAACCGCGGATCGGCGCCCTCAATGCGTCGCAGCGCCTGGAGCTTGTCGACAAGCTCGATGAACTCACGCAAATCCTTGTACATCGCGCATCCAACCCGCCAATAAACTGCCGCGACTGGTCTTGAGCAATGCTTGTTGTTCCAGTCATTCCGCAGGCGAGCAAGTGTTGTGCCCCAAAAATCGCATCGTTGATTCAAACTCCGCGTGAGTAGACCATGTCTGCACCCGGCGGAAGCGGACATGTGAGCGCGCAAGCACGATTCGGGTTTTGTGCAGGTTTTCGGACGCCGGCAACGACGATCTAGCCACGGGCTCCGGCAGCCGGCGTCCGAAAAGCGCACAAAGCGACGAAATCCTGCTGTGCAACAACTTGGTCGCTATCAGAACGAAGCAGACATGCGCGCCAGCTGGACCTGACGGGTAAACAACCAGTCGCAATGCAGTGAACTGGCGCGAGCGGCAGGCCTTCAGCGTGCCTGAGCAAGGGGTTCTCACCCCGGTGGGCCCAGCGGCTGCCTTGAGCTGATGAGCCGCTTGTCCGGGCCCTTGGGCCCCGGGCAAGCTTCCGGTTAGGGGCAATGCCTTTTTTGATTTTTTGCCTTCGCGTTCACCGCGGCGGGTGGGCCAATCCAATCATGGCGCTGGCTCTGCATAGGCACTCATCAGGTACAGAAAGCCCCGGTCAGGTAGTGCACACCGTCGCCCCACGCCGACCAGGGCCTGATCACCGCCCTTCCCAATGGAGGTCACTGCGGTGGTCGCAAGCAGTGTGCGCATGGTTCACTGCCGTGGTCGCTAGGACAAACTGGCGCGGCAGCTGCTCACACGGGGCTCTCGGCTTGGCACACGGCTCGGATCTGTGACGTCGCCCCGACTGGGCTATGCAGCCTCCCTGAAATCGCCAATCTGGGCATCGAGCGCTCGCCTGAAGGCGGGCCGCGCGGTGCAGCGTTCGACATAGGCCGCGAGGCGTTTCTCGCTTGTGACGATGTCGGTGTGCTTCAGGATTCGCAGCACAGTCGTCATCATCAAATCACCCGCAGTGAAGCGGTCACCATCGAGGTAGGGTTTGTTGCCGAGCGACCTGGAGAGCGCGGACAGGCGCTTCTGCACAAACTCTACCGCTCCTGGGCGGCGCAGCTTCGCCCATTCCTCATTCGCGTAAAAGAGATCAATCAGGGCGACGTTCATAACGAACGGCTCGATGGAATTGAGCGCGGCGATCAGCCATTGCGTCGCGCGTGTGCGTCCGCTCACGTCCTTCGGCAGGAGTATCTCGCTCCGTTCGCCGATATGCAGCACGATGGCCCCGGATTCGAAGAGCACGAGGCCGTCTTCCTCAAGGATCGGCACCTGCCCGAAGGGCTGCAGCGCGCGATAGTCCGGTTTGTCCTGATCGCCCAGCTCGAGGAGGCGCGTCTTGTAAGGCAGACCAGCTTCCTCCAGCGCCCAGCGTGCGCGCAGATCGCGCACTTGGCCCTGGGCAAACTCGGGAACCCATTTGAAAGCGGAGATCGTGATCATGCGATGTGCTCCTTTGCGATTCTCGTGGTTTAGGCTGAAGCTCGTTGACGGCTTCGGTCCAGCCGACTGCATGGTTGTCGCGACGCTCTGCGGCGGATGCTGGGTCACGGAGAGCTTCATTCGATTACAAGAAAATGGCGTTCCGGGCAGCGCGCGGTGTCTAGTCTTGCGATGGGCGCCTATGGTGGCTCCTCGCGTGAGGTCGGGTCTTGTCGCCTTGACAGGTGATGGCGACGGCGCGGGTGGATTATTCGCCGTGATTGCAGCCAGGGGAATCCCTCGGCTGCTTGAAAGACTTTGAACTTTTTGGCATCAGTGCCGCCCAAATCTGGTCGAATACCGCACTTTGCAGTCATGAGTCTGCGCAATCTGCCTCGCTTTCGGCGTTCGTCAAAGTGGCTCGCCATCGCAGTTTTACGCGCGCGGCGGCTGTGCTTGGGGTCTCGCCTACCGCTCTATCGAAGTCGCTTCAGCGCCTGGAAAGCGCGGTCGGTGTCCGTCTACTCAACCGAACGACCAGGGTCGTGCAACTGACGTCCGAAGGCGCCCTCCTGCTGGACCAAATTACCCCCGCTATGACCGCGATCGGCCAGGCGTTGGACTCCTTGAACAATGCTGAGAAGGAGGTTCGAGGAACACTGCGAGTAACGGTGCCGACGGTTGCCTACTCGCTATTGCTTGAACGCCATGTAGCCGACTTTCTGCGCCGTTACCCCCAGCTTCAGCTTGAAGTGCAAATCGATGACGCATTGGTCGACATCGTCGGCGCCGGTCTTGATGCGGGTATTCGTTTGGGCGAGCGACTTGCGTTGGACATGTTTGCTACGCCACTACTTCGGAGCGAGCGCATGGCCGTGGTGGCCGCACCAAGCTATCTCGCAACCAAGCCACCGATCGAAAGCCCAGCCGACCTGCTACGGCACGAGTGCATCCGTTTGCGGTTGAAGACCGTCGGCACGCTCTACCCGTGGACCATGACCATCGGCGGAGAGAGCCGCGCGTTGGATGTGGAGGGACGTCTGGTATTGGACAATATGCCGGCGGTGCTCAATGCCGCGATTCGCGGTTGCGGTGTGGCCTTCACTTTTGAGCGGCTTGCCGCTTCAGCGATAGCGGACGGCCGTCTCCACCAGCTTCTGCCGGCCTACTGCCGGGACTACCCTGGGTGGTTCCTCTATTTCCCGAGCCGTCGACATATGTCGGCGCGCCTGCGCGCTTTCATCGATTTCTTTCGCGCCGCCAATCTAGATGCCTGGAAGCGACTCCCCGCGCCCGCCATTGGGAGACGACGGAATCGACCTGCGTAAGAGAAAATCGGTTCACATGAATCGATCGTGTTGATAGGGCCTCCTAAGGCTGACGCGCCGCTAATGGTCCGTGCTTGCACGATCGATGATCGGCTTGCGCGTGCAGCTCCTGCATGGCCGTTGCACCAAGTGCGGCTCAGGCAACGGCGGCGATCACGATCTTGGACTTTGTATTCATAAACAGCTTCCTCTGTGTGGGTTGAACCAACGCATAACATCCTGGTCGTGCGGCGTGACGCCTTGGTCTTCGAGCATTATCGCAAAGGCGCTGATGAGCGCTGGCGATACGCCCTCTCCTGCCAAGGGTCGCCGCAGGATACGGGCGCCCTCATGGCGCGAAGGACTTTCCAACACCGCAAGGGCGCCGCGCGGCGCGCCGGCGAGAGCGGTATCGACCTCGAGCGCGCCGATGCTCGGGCCTTCGATCCGGGGGAGGCTCTGCGAAAGGACCAACGACGGCCGCCTGGACGTGCTCTGAGCAGAAAACAGATCGAATATTTTGGCGTCGACGAGCTCGGCCAGCTTGTGGATCCTGGCGATGCGTGCTCCTAAAAGTCCGCATTGCGACAGCGTGAATTGTCCCAGCATTGCGTCGAAGGCGGCTTTGTAGCCGTGTTTGTCCGGGCGCGCTGCAAACACCGCGTTGACGCTCTGGATGCGGGCGATGTCGGCAAACCCGATCAGATAGCGCAGATAATCCAGCAGGCCCGCGGTCGGCACTTGTTGCAGCTCGGCGGTAAACTCCCTCAGGATACGGCCGTCGTTGATCTCGCGCAGCCATTTCTCCACCATCCACCGCTCGGTCTCTCTGGCAAGCTTGGCGCGCTTGATGACATTGTGGCGCACGTCGCGGATGCCGAGGATTGTCCGGTCGCGAATGCCGGCCCATTCCTTGCGCGCCGCACCGGGGCCGAGCGGCCGGGCGGCAAGGGCGGCAATCGCCTTGTGCGCGGTGTTGACGGCAGCAGCGATGCGCGCGTTGTCGGACTCCTGATCGCGCTCGGCGCGTTCCACTTCGGCGGCATCTCTGAACATGACCATGCTCCGGCGCAAGGGGAGTGCTTCGTCGCTCGCGCAAGCATCCCGACGATATGCGCGTTTGTTTGACAAGCGAGCCTCGCGGTTGCGTTTTCCACAAAATTGCGAGCAGAGCTCGGCCGCTGCCCTACTGCCATATGATACCGATTTTGTTGATTGGTTCCTCGTTGCAGGCAATATCGTACCGTCGAACGTTTTGTTTGTAGCTCGCCATGCCCGTGCCTGCAGGGGGGTTGGCACCAACCAAAAAAGCGAAGCGTTTGGTGCCCGCGTAACCCACCATCAGGCCGCAGTTAACCAACGTCCGGGCTTTATCTCTGCGGATTCGAATTTCGTTCAGCATTGTGGCGCAGGCTCGTGCGCGTGGGGGACTGAAAAGCACCCATGGGGACGGCGACTCGGCTGCCATGTGGCTTCCCTGCCGGCCGAGCCGCCGGTTCTCCAATGCTTGCAGCAGCTCCCGCGGCTCACAGCTCGCCTGGCGGCTCGCGCACGAGAGACATCATGGTCAAGCACGGCGCGCTATCCCGGCCTCACATTTATCGCATGCTCGCCTCCGAGGACGCGCACGTGCGCCGTGCAGCGTTCACCCTGCTCGAAGCCAGCAACCCGAAACTGAGAAGAAACAGCGAGCTGTTCATCGAGATCGTCCGCTTCATCTGGGACGCAAATCCCAGCTACGACGTTTATCGCGAGTTTAGTCGGCGTCATTTCATCCGCCCCGCACGCCCCAACACCCGTAGCTTGTAGGGTGGGCAAAATCGCCTGATCGGCGATGCGTCGCACAACAGTGCCGAGCGAGGGCACGCGTAGCATCGAGACCTGCGCGGGCGCGTTTGCCCACCCTGAAGTCCCGAGCAAGTAACATGGCACCGATCTGAAGCCACGCCCGGCGCGTGTTGAACCATTGCACCGGTGAGGCGACGAATGAGTGGGGGGCGTTCTCCCGCTCGGGTCGCATCGCATCGGAACAGCTCGGTCATGCACGCCGTTTCATCGCAACCAAATGTTCGCATCCGCGGCGCGGTAGTGCGCTACCGGCGGCGTCATGGGTCGGTGCGATCTGCCGTGCGCGCCGTCCTCGCCAGCCTCCTCGCCACCCTCCTCGCCGCAAGCTTATGTCCGATGATCGGCGCTGCAGCGGCGAACGAGCCGCTGAAACTTCCCGGCACGCAGCTCGAGCCGGCCGCATGGTCGCAGCTCCCCGGCTGGGCGGCCGATGATCACCTCGCGGCATTTGCCGCCTACCAGGCGAGCTGCCGCGTGCTGCGCAATGGCGGGGAGGGCGACGAGCAGCGACCGGTCCGCGGCGCCTTGCGCACCGTCTGCCGCAGGGCCTTGGGCCTCGCGCCGCAGGATGCGCAGGCGGCGCGGCGTTTTTTCGAGGAGAATTTCGAGCCGGTGCGGATCGCGCGCCTGGGCGAGGCCGCCGGATTGCTCACCAGCTATTTCGAGCCGGTGGTTGCCGGCTCGCGCTTTCCCAGCCCCGAGTTTCACATCCCGGTCTACCGCCGGCCGCCCGACCTCGTCGCCGCCGGCCACAAGCCGGGGTCGCAAGCATTCCCGAACAAGGGGGTGCGCATCGGCCGCCGCAATGCGCAGGGCGAGCTGGTCCCGTACTACGACCGCGCCGCCATCGAGGCCGGCGCGCTGGATGGGCAAAAGCTTGAAATCTGCTGGCTCAAGGATCCGGCCGACCTCATCGCGATTCAGATCGAGGGCTCGGCGCGCATCATCCTCGAGGACGGGACACCGCTGCGCATCAACTACGACTCGCATAACGGCTACCCTTTCATCTCGCTCAGCCATGCGCTGATCCAGAGCCATCGCATCGCGCGCCAGCAAATTTCCACGGAGCGCGTGCGGGAATGGCTGGGCGCGCACCCCGAGGAGGCGCAGGAGCTGCGCGCCGCGAACCGCTCCTACATGTTCTTCCGCATCACCGGCTTGTCGAACGAGGGCGAGCCGGTCGGGGCGCAGGGTGTGCCGTTGACGCCGGGCCGCTCCATCGCCGTCGACCGGCTGCATGATTACGGCACGCCGTTTTTCATCGAGGCCGACCTGCCGCTCGCGAGCGACAAGCCGGTCTCGCCGTTCCGCCGCCTAATGGTTGCGCAGGACACGGGCTCGGCGATCGTCGGGCCGGCGCGCGCCGATCTCTACTGGGGCAGCGGCGACGATGCCGGGCGCGTCGCCGGCCGCATCCACCACGCCGGCCGGTTCGTCATGCTTGTTCCGCGCGAGCTCGACATGATCGCGGCCGGCCGGCACATGCCGCTGCCGCCGCCGAAGCCGGCCCTTGCCGAAGGGCAAATCAGCAACAACAACGTCGGCAAGCACGAGCTCCGTAAGCCGCAACTCGCCAAACACGAAGCCGGCAAGCACGACGTGAGCAAGCGCGACGCCGTCAAGCACGACGACAAGCGCAACCCGGCTCCGGCCACAGCCGCAATCGATCCGCGCGCCGCGACCGCCTACGCGCGCTGGCGCCCCCGCCCGGTGTATTGACCTGCGGTCATTCCGCCCGGCCCCGCGACAGTCGTACTGACGGCTCACACATGCTCCCGACAATCTTCGCGCAGCGTGAGGTCGCGATGATGACCCATCTCAGACCTTGGCGGCCAAATTTGTTGTGATGCACAAACGCGGTCAAAAGGCATGGCGCGCTGGACCTGGTTTGAATAAGGCTACGAGAGGCAGTGGGGGACCCGCTTACCGCATTGCTTGCGCCCCGCGTACGCCTTCGCGGTCGCGGCCGGGCTACTCCTGGTAAATCATCTTGCGGGTCATGCCGCCATCGACCACGAAATTGGCTCCCGTCACGAAACCCGCCCGGTCGCGATCGAGGAGAAAGGCGGCCATTTCCGCGATGTCCTCGGGCCGGCCCACGCGTCCCGCCGGATGCTGGAGATGATCCTTGCGCCGCAGCTTGTGTTCTTCCTCCCGCCGCACGACGATCCAGCCCGGGCTGATGCAGTTCACGCGCACGTCGGGAGCGAGGCTGACGGCCAGAGCGTGGGTCAGCGCGACGAGGCCGCCCTTGCTGGCCGAATAGGATTCGGTGTTCGGCTCGGACATCAGTGCGCGGGTCGAGGCAATCGCGACGATCGCTCCGCGGCTCTTGCGCAACGGCTTCTCGGCAGCGCGGGCAAACAGGAATGCCGCGGTAAGATTGGTGTCGAGCACCTTGCGCCATTCGGCGAGCGTGAGTTGGCGCAGCTGCTTGCGCACCATGATTCCCGCATTGGAGACGAGGCCGTCCAGCCGCCCGAAGCGATCGAGGACGGCGCGTACCGCACGTCCCGCGGTCTCCTCGGCGCTGACGTCGCCCTCGATGAGCGCGCTGTGACGACCGTGCCGGGCATAGCCGCGCTTGAGGCCGGCGCCGGGCAGATCGACCGC
>Ga0073928_10010079_pt1 | contig 11353 bp, 10 predicted proteins | sample PaiPotPPA55metaG_FD_76969 | JGI IMG/M metagenome (GOLD analysis project Ga0073928, IMG submission 76969) | Iron sulfur acid spring bacterial and archeal communities from Banff, Canada, to study Microbial Dark Matter (Phase II) - Paint Pots PPA... ...
CCAACGTCCAGGTGACCAGATGCGTGATGCCAGGCCGTTTGCTGATGCCCGGTTGAGCCGGCCATCCCTGCGCGAGACCAGCCTGCGCGGTGGCCAATGGAAACGACGTCGCGTATTGCCGCTCGCCGGCAGAAACTCGTGGAGCCACGTCGCCGCCAGTTCGGTGACAACGGCCAGCTCTGTGACGCTCAGGCTGATCTTTTTACTCCGGTTGTTATTTGCGTTTTCGGCAACCGCTCACGAGCCGGTCGCGGTAGTGCGCGTACCGAAGATTCCTTCCATGGTGCCGTGCGCCATTCGGCGACTGCATGACGCGTGATAGCGAGGGAGACTGCGTTTGATTTCTTAACGTAGTGGTTGATACGCTTTGAGACTCAATCGATACAAGCGTCCTTGGAAATCGATGGATTGCCGTCAGTGACCGAAAAAATCCCCGCCCAAAACGCGCCGAGCCGGGAAAAGTTTCCCTGAAGCGTGAAACATCCCGGCCTTTAATGCTGGTATTCCTTGCTGGGCATGGCTTTCGGGCCATCTCCCTTTCAATGCCGATTGTTTCACGGCCGTGACGCGTTGCAGAACGCACTCGCACGCAGTCCGGGACCCGCAGTCATGAAGGAAAGGCCCTCACTACCCGCTTCGGCACCCGATCTCGGGCGCACTGTTAAGCAAACCCACGCACCCTATCGGCGACCGCGGGCCGTTGCCCGGACGGCCGGAGGGCCCGTCGATCCTCGGCCAAGCGGCAATCTATTGGACATTACCGCGCATAATGTTCACTAGTTCCATCTTGCCCATGCCGCTCTTTCGAAAGACCGGCTGGCTGGCCTGCCGCACTGTAGCCGCCTTGAAATTCGACGATTTAACTTGCTAATACCAATTATTGGACAAGGCCTAACCTAGAAAAGATGCGATGAACACGCCAAAGCACAGCTTTGCGGATTTGAATCATCGTCCAGGCTGTACGTCAGATTGACGCGCGCACAGAATTTCGTACATCGCTGCCAGGTGCTTCTCCCCTACCGCTTCGGTGATTACGCTTCTGTTCGGCAAAATCGGTGCCGACAGTCCGAGCCGCCGACAGACTGCTGATAGATACGGTTTCGAATCGCCTTGGGCGCATGCTCGCGCAGCTGTGACGATCGCCGTGTCGCCTACCCGTCCACGCAGCCAAGCCAATACTTTGCGGTCGCGCTCATTCTGTACTCGCACCCACTCTTCCATGGCACCCTCCGAAAGCTGTATGTATATACAGTATCGAAGATAGACCGCCTATTTGACAAAGGCAAGACGTTAAGTGAGCAGCTATGTGTGCCAGCAGCCGTAGCAGTAACGATGACGGCGAAAGGCTAAACCCAGTTATCAGGCTTGACGGAACCTCCAGAAACGCCACGAACATTCCCAATAGCGCCCCAAAGCGGATTTTAAGTCTTCATCTGGCGTGGGCCCGCGCCGAGGGCGCACGCAAAATCGCATAGATTGCCGCCGGGTGGCCCTCCCCTACTCCATCAGCACTTGCGCCATTCGGGTAAGCCGGGGCACGGACTTGTTTGAAATCATTTGTGTTTTAGCTTTGGTATGCCTTGTTATTAACTGTGGGACTGATCGTAGCTCCGCAGTCAGTGCCTAAAAAGTCCATCCAGCGCTAGTTAGGGTCAAGACTGTTTGATCATTTAGCGTTCGCTGAGGGTCCAAGTCTGGGTATTGCGTTCTCAAGGTAGAATTTTTCATCCAAGATGGTTGATCTACCAAGTCGTAGCCATAGGCGATAAGCGCTCGTGTTCCTGTGGGCGACTTAACAACTTGCGCGTTCTGGATTCCATGCAACTTCCTTTTTCCGCCGCAAAATTGAGGAAAAATACCAGTACCCTGACTGAAGTATTTCTTCCCTTGGTCGGTCAGGGAAAAGGTCAGCGTGTCGACATTTGCACTTCCAGCATCCTGCTTCACCGTCGCGTCTGATGTGATTAAACCCGCAGCTTCAAGGCCCCGAGCTCGCACTAAGGGCGATCCGCCCAACCCACTATCCTGTTTGGAAAGAGAAAACGGGATTGTCTGCGCTGGCGAACCGACGCACGCACCCGGCAACCGGTCTAAATACCCTTGAATGCCAACTGCAAAATTCTCGTTTGTTGCGTCCGACTCGCTGTGGCAACCGACCAGCGCGACGCACAATACGAGAGAGAAAGATCGCACTTTTCTCATCACTAAATCCTAAAAACTTTTTCAACAAGAAGATATTGCTAGATACTGACCGAAGAAGGACGCAAATTTCGCCAGTTCCGGAAAAAATTCAGTATATCTATTTCTTCGATACTACAGGTGCCGCTCCAAGCGTTGCCAATGCTGCTTCGATTAGAGACGCAAGGCCAGTTTCAACAATTTTCATAAGCTCAGTCGATCGATTCAGCAAAAATCTACTGTCGTCGCAATGAAATTCAATGACCAACTTACGCTGATTTCGTGGGATGCGGATTCGCGGGACCACCGTGGCGCTATGATGAGTAATCCCGGCCAAGAGCCGAACGAGATCTTCTGCCGACAATCCGTCTTTCCCTTTTTTGGAGATCAAATGCGCTCGTTGAGCGAGCGATTTTTGCCCGATGGCTTTCTCAATTTCTAGAATTTCCCTGCATATGTCATATGTGCAGTTTTTCGCCAAAAGAAGCTGTTTTACTTGCGACGGAAGGTCCATAAAACCGCACGCTATCGCGATGACACCCTTGTCGGTGCCGAGGACACTCGCCGCGCCGTGCAAGGTTGACCACCTCCCTTCTCTCAGCCCCGTCTGATAAGTCTCAGATATCTTCCTCGGATTGAATTGCCGCGGTGTTGATAGGTCATTCAGATCGAGGCCAGACTCCGACGTCAGGATGCTAATTATCTGGGCTCGACTGAAATTTTTCTTAGCGGCCTTAATGGCAATGGCTTTTTCTAGAAGGGCGGGCATTCCCTGTGCCCTACGCGCCTTACTGAGAGAACGAATGCCCACGTGCCTATTCCTACAATCGCAAACAGATCCCGCACCTCTGGCGGGTATTCGGCAAGTGACGTTGCCGAAGTCAGATGTGCCCGCGTCAGTCGAGGGTAAGTTATCGCAAGGATCCTCGCGGCCTCAGATTTATCCTTCCAAAGTTTCCCAAGTCCTCCGGCGTACATCTTGGCCAGGTGCAATAGATCAGGGATTTCTGATTCGTCGTGGGGATGAACTGGGCAAATTTCGGGCATTCTAAAAATGCCGACGTTATTAGGTACACCGGCGAGAAAGTATTGCCGACCAGTATCGTCTATTTCGATAAGGCGAGTTCGGGGAAAGGAGTATGTTTTTCACCCTCTTTCTACAGCGCAAGCGTTTTATTTTGAGTGAAAATGCCTTGCTCACCATATTGATGGCGACAAGATTCCGCTTGTTGGAGTGTGGTGCTGATGGGGCGCCAAAACAGCTAAGGGTGCATGGGACGAACGGTGTGTGCTACTAGCACACTCGTCCAGCCGGGGGCACGGCGGGCGATGCCGACTTCAGCCTGCGGGCAGCAAGGAGTCGAGGCTACGATTTGTCTTTGTTTGATCGAGTGTGAAACGGGGCGTTTGCAAAAGTGTGCCTAGTAGCACACTCCCGACGTGGCCCCTTGCCTCCGATGCACGGGCATGACCGTAGTACTGCGCCATGTAGTTATCTGCATGTCGGCAGCAACTTCCTGCTGCTATTTGACCACTGTAACGAGGAGCTCGAAGCAACCCGCGGAGGCGCCATCAAGGCCCATCGGCAGAACCTTACTCAAGAGGGGTCGCATTGAACAATTCGCTTATGACTTGGCGGATCCGGGTCTCCTGTGCATCTGACAGGACGCCCGTTTTGATCTTTACGGTAAAGCTATTCACGTCCTTGGTAATGCTACCTGCTTGATTATTTCCTGCGAAAAACTTCTCAATTGAGCGTTCGCGAGCCGTCTTGCCGGAAGCATGACGGCCGATCAGCGCAGCAATTGCCGGCGCGTATTTACCTTGGTCCAAATTTCCCGATACTACGTCCGGCCAAAGTTCGAGCGCTGCGGTCACCGCTTTATCACCATGCTTCTTGATGACATTCGCGATCGCATCCGCTGCATTTCCACCAATGAGCGTCGGATTGATATCGAGATCGCTGGTGATAAACAGTGGTAGTCCCTCAAATGCAAGGTATCTGTACAAACCTCGACGGCTCATGCCAACAGCTTCGGCCAAACGCGTGCGGTTTGGAAATTCCTTCTCGGTGCGGCGAATGGATACGGAAATTTCGTAGTCGGTCAAGTCATCGCGGCCGATGTTTTCCACTAGAGCCAACACCGCCATATCCTGGTCCGTGCAATCTACGACAAGGACTTTGATTTCCTCGAATCCGACTAGCTTGTGTGCGCGCCAACGCCGCTCACCTGCGACGATCTGATAGGCAGCCTCCACTCGGCGAACGACAATCGGCTGTAACAGGCCGACCTCTCGAATCGACTCTGCGAGTTCAGATAGCTTCGCCTCATTGAAAGCCCTCCGAGGCTGCCAAGGGTTCGGCACTATGTCTGAAACGGGCAGCACTGATTGCGCGCCGCGCGTTTCCAGCTCCTGGATCTTGATGTTGGCCGCAGCCAAGGCAGCAGCCATACCGGGCCCAGTCTTCGGCTTATCGTTTGTCTGCATAGAGGCTGTTACCTCGTCTTTCGAAATATCTGAAGCAGCGCGCAAATTGGCGGTCTGCTCGGCCATTCGAGCACGGATATTCATTTGCCGAGTCTCCACTGTTCGACGTAAAGGTCGTCAACCCACTTGCAGTATTCCCTGAGCGGCTGACGCACCCGCTCGACCGTTTTCGAGCTTGCGTCCTTCTTGCTCAGGTCAAATACCGTTGACAATGCAAGCGCGCCGCTACTCATTGCCGAGCTTGCCGGAATTTCGGTCGTCGTAAGCCAGTCGCCGTAGGCCCTTTGAGTCCATGGACGAACCACAGAAGCCGACGAAGTAGGGCTGTTATCGACCTTTGAAAGGATGATCGAAATGAAGTCATAGGCCTTGTTGGCCTCCTTCTCCATAAAGTTACGCGCGATGTCGGAGAACAGCCCCCAGAACGAAACAGAACTAATGAAGTCCAGGCTTTCCGGAACCAGCGGCATGACCATTGAATCCGCAGCCATCAACGCGTTGAGAGTCAGGTAGGACAGTGAAGGCGCCGTATCTAGGATGATGTAATCGTATTGGCTACGTAGCGACGCGAGCCCTTCCCGGAGGATTGCCCAGAATTGAAAGCTAGGCTTAGCCTTGAGCATCGACGGGATGTAGAACTCCGCACTAAATAAGGAGGGGTGGGCTGCGATGACGTCCAGACCGTCCCAGTAGGTATGCTTGATGACTGAAGAAAGACCTCCTTCGATCGTCTGGTCATAGATGAAAGGCAAAACGGTCGAATCCTCGTCAACTTCCTTCTCTGCATACAGGCCACAAAGCTCCGAAAGTGATGCCTGCGGGTCCAAGTCAATGGCGAGCACGCGCCGACCACGGAGCGACAATCCCTGCGCAAGACACATTGATGTTGTCGTTTTGGTCGAACCACCTTTGAAATTAGCGACGAGGATCACTTTCCCGTCGGCACCGCGCGACCCGGTAACTAGCGGCGACTGATATATTTCAGATAGCTGCTGCACGTACGTCCGCGCCTCGGCCAGTGTGAAATGGCGGCTACGACCCGTACCCGATGCCTCACCCGCTGGCAGCGTGCTCCCTTCCCTTGTTGCTTGGTAATGAATCTTCGTGCGGTCCATTCCGCAAAGTTCAGCGACCTCCGCCGTAGTAAATGACGGAGCTGACTTTCGTGGTTTCGGCGTCAGAATGCTGTTCCGCAAGTCTTCCGTCAGCGTGTTAAGCCTCTCCGCGAAACCCGCTAGTTCACCCAAGGTCACTCTTCGCGTGATTGCTGGGAATTCTGCTTTCGACATGATTTTTAAGGTTTAGCCCGAAATCGATACAAAGCGTAGAATACTAGGGAAATACAAAAATGTGGCAGCAACTTAGGCCGATTTCTTAAGAATCTACGTTAATAGGCTAATTCGGAACCAACAACTTATGGCCGTTTCACGATGCGGAAAAATCCCGACTGTTTAGGCCTTCAATATGCTTATCCCCAATGAATTTCGAAAATCCATGGTGAGAGAAATTGTTGAACCAGTCGACAGTTGCTTACGAAATAGGTGAGAAGTTTTGTTGACGCGTATCCGGAAGAAGTTCGCAGGCGCGATCTGAAACGAGGCGATCCGTTTCGCAGACCACCACGCGTATGGCAAGCGTTCCCCACAATATTCCTCACCATCACCGCGCGCTTCGCCGAACACCCCTCCCGGATCGGGCCCCTATGAGTCGGCTGATCTGCCCGCGATCCTACAACGCTTCTCACCAAGCGATCGCGAGAGTACAAATCCGCTCCCCACCCCAAATCTCCTCACTGTCCCGCTGGCAACGCTGCCTACTCTCGACTTAGCTAAATACCTACAACGCGATCTCCTTTTCCACCGTGGATCGCACTGGTCTGTGAAATTTGTTCGCCATTGCCCACAAAAACTCTCACCAATGGGGCAGGCCGGGTCGCAGGTCCCCACTGCACATCGCACTTTGTGGATAACTAATAAGACTTCAACAATTCCTCTCACCATCGTCTCGGCGTCAACAAAACGTCTCACCCTGAACGGGTAAACGCTTCACTCTCACAGAGGAATTTGGTTCACCTTTGCCCACAAAACACCTCACTTTGCGACCAAAACAGCTCACCTCTGGCGGGTTAAGTCATTGTTTTCATTGCATGTAATCATTCCTGTATGTTGGTAAGTCTTGTTCTTTAAATCTTTTAAAACACAAAACAAACCGGCTCCACAAAACATCTCACCGACGCCATGAGGTCCTGACTTTTAAACACGCGATCAGCAAAGGTGGGTGAGACGAATTGTTGAACGCACCGTCCTGATGGTGAGCCATTTTGTTTTGACATCTCACCTACGGATGATAAATTCTCTTTGCGGCCAACAACCAAGAAAAGAGGGTCACGATGTCAACCGCCGTATCGACAAGCGCAACATCGCGTCAAATGTCGCTCGAACTGTTTGAGGAGATGCTGGCGACCGACACGCCGATCCATAAGGCAACCAAGGAAATCGGCTATCAACGGAACAACGTTTTCGTTGATGTCACGGACGTAGGCGTCACGGCGCGTCGCCTGCTTGATGCAGCGCACTTCATCGTGGCACAGGAGCCGACGACACCAAAATATTACGACGTCGAGCTGAGCTACTTCCGATGGCTAATGCGTTACGACAGCTACAACTACAAGCATCTGAGAGCGGTCGTATCCGAAGCACAGAAGGCACTCATCCAGGTTTCCGGAGCCTCGCACGGCAGCACCTCACCTGAAAACGAATAATGGATATCCGTGCAGCTGCTCGGCATTGTCGGTATCGACAATGGACGTATAACGTTTGAAGTCCCGCAACCGCTCATCCGCCACATCAAGGACCCAGAAAAGTCGCACTGGCTAAGCCTTCGTATCACGTCGGCCTTCACCCTTACTTACGCACGTGCAATCTATGATCACGTTATTGCGTACGTCGCGGACGGCATCACGGATTGGTTTGAACTCGATGTGATCCGAAACTGGCCCGGCAAAGCCGGCTCCAGCGCCACGGTCTTCAAGTATTTCAAGCGGGACAGTCTCGAGCCCGCGGTAAAGCAAATCAATGAGGTCTCCGACATCGAGTTGAGCTATGAGACTCGCACCGAAAGCCCGAAGTCTAAGAAGATTGACCGGATTCGCTTCAGACTTTCACGAAAGGAAGGGGCCGACACCGTCCGCGCGAGCCTGATTGGGTTGAAGGAAACCTACACGACGCTGAAAAATGAATTCGCCTTCACCGAAAAACAGTTCGGTCTCATTTCTCAGAACCGCGCTGTCTGGTCCGATGAACGCATCTTTGATGCAATCGAATATACCCGCGCAAAGATTGATGAAGCGAAGGTGACAAAGAGTCCAGCGGGCTATCTGATGAAGGCCATCACTGAGGGCTACAAACTCTCAGAGGCTGAGCGCCGGATGAAAACAGTACTGGCCCAGAAAGCCAAAGAAGAACACACCGAGGTGACTTCTAGAGCCACCGCGAGAATCGCGGTTGAAGCGAATAGTGCGGCTCATGAGGAAGAAGCTAAGCTGCGATTGGCCAACGAAGTCCGCTCTGGTCGCGAAGCTTTCGACCACGCCGACGCACGGGCAAAAAAAGAATTCATGCGCGCGTACATCGTGTCTCCTTCTGGCAAGCTGGCCATCAAGCGTCTCAAGTTCGACATAGCCACCATTTGTGAAGCAGACGTGCTCAACCACGCCGACCTTTCTTTCGCCTTCTACCATTTCGTGTATCTACGCAGCAAACCCAAGGCAGCCCGAACGGGCGCCTGACTCGCCGAAAACCGACGAGAGCGTGGAGAGGAGGGCGCTACCGATGCCCGACATGCTTCGATAAGCAGCCGCAAAATATTCGCAACGGAGTAGCAAACGAAGGTGCAAAGGGGAAATGATGCATGACGTTGCGCGCACGCTGGCCAACCTAGACGCGAAAAGTTTCCGATTCGTACGATCTTTTTAAAGCGACTGGACTGCGCGGCGTAAAGGAAATGCAGATCAAGTAGATTCGTTCGACGCAGACTCTTGTTGACGACCTGTCGTCGCATTGCGGACGCTCAATGATTCGCCGCGTTGGTCTTATCCGAACCCGCGAGCAAAACACTTTGTTGTATCCCAAAAATTGGGACGGCAAATATACATGTACCGACTCGATGATAAGCGAGATTGATCCCGTCGTTTTTACATCGAAGCCGAGGAACACTCGCTCGATTTTATCGCTACGTCGCGGCCTCACCTGTGATTGCGAAATGCTATCAAAGCGCAATCATTCGCACTACGAACAGTTGAGAGGATTTTTGCGTAGAGATAATTGCCGGGGTGACATCCGCGACGATGTGCTTCCCACGAGAGCGATTGGGGTGCTCGGTCTGCCTTCCCTACGCAAACGCCAACAAGCGTCCCAGCGACCACCAATTTAGTTTTGCCAATCGCCGACGTTCCGACCCAAGGAAGGTTGGATCACATCGCTGACGACTGAAAATTCACGGCTTCGAGAATTTGAGCGGGGAAGGTGCTCGCAATGCTCGAACGCAGCTTGGATAAGTAACTCGAATCTGCCAACGGCAAGCGACACCGTCGCTAATACGATCAATATGCACCATTCTGGAACATATCATGATAAGCCCCGTTTCCGATCCATCAAACAGGCAAGTGATTGATTATGAAACGTAACGCTTGAGTCCGACAGGTGGTGTGGTCTGGACACCGCTGCTTCGATTACCTCAGCACACAAAACAACGGTGAGAGGACCGTCGAACCAGCTGTTACCAGATAAGAGGGCGTTTATGCGACAGAAAGCTCTCATTAATCGAGGCCTTTCTCAGGAGCGAGCGATATCACGATAAAGCCCATTTGCAGGCCTACGTATCTTGCAGACTGTGTCTGTGCGGCGCCTGACAAAGATACTTAAATCTCACTGTCTTTCGAGCAAGAAATATAGAAGCGGACTGCTTCAATGGTACCCATTCAACAAGGGTTGCCATGCGTCTCTTCAAAAACAAGCGTCAGGCCGCGCTCGCGACCGCTCCCGGCATGTACGCCGAGGAGGATCCCAGCAAGGTCATCTTCGAAACCAGCACTCGACTCAAGCTCGAGTCCAACCGCTGGATGCTCATCGCATTTGCATGTGCTGCTATAGCTGCGGGCGCCGTGTGGACGCGTCAACCGCCTCCTTCCGTTGTGCGGGTCGTCGGCGTCTCAGCGGACGTCACCGGGCACCCCATATCGACTGACCTCGTTGCTTACAAGCCTGATTCACAGGCATTACGCACACACTTCAAAGATATGGCGATTCGGTGGTTCACGATTGAGCCCGTGCTGACTGATCGTCTTGAAACCTCTCGCATGACGACGAACATCAATTCGGTTAAGGCACAGATGATTGGTGCAGGTGCGAGCCAGTTTAAGGCGTGGCTGAATGATGATGCGCCCTTTCAAGCAATCATCGCCAACCCGAAGTTAATTCGTGAAGTCTCGGTGCGCAATATTGCGCTTCTGGAAGACTCGACCGTCCTCGTCGAATTTACAACTACAACATCCCAGGCAGGCGCAGCTGGAAAGCCGGACGTCAAGGCGTACGCGTTGACCCTTCGTTATCAAATTGTCGCGCCCACGGCTGATGCGGCGCTTACGTCAAACCCATTCGGGATCTACATCCCGTTTTTCCGCCTTGAGCGGACAGCCTAAGCATGCACGCGACCATAAAACAATTCAGCCAGTCGGCGGTTAGCCTTGTGACGCTTATGGGGTTGTCGTTGCTCGTTGTACCCGCTGCACAGGCAAAGAAGGCGCTAGGGGATGGCGCAAGCCCCGCCATGATTGCGGACAACCCAATGAGCGCGCTCAATCCGTTCAACGGTGGTTCGGATCCCGTGACAATGCCGGGTGATGCGCGTATCGGCGTCTTTCCCTACAGTCGCGATCAAATCTACCGCGTTCTGACGGCACCGTTAAAGCTCACCACGATCGAACTGGAGAAGGGCGAGAAACTCATTGCCGACCCGGCCATGGGTGACAGCATCCAGTGGGAGATCGACGACGACAAGTCGAACCACATTTTCATCAAGCCGCATAAAGCCGACCTGGTGAACACGCTGCACATCACGACGAACAAGCGTGAATACGACTTCACGTTGATCGCGTCGCCGGCGGGAGGCTTTTTCTATCAAACCGTGCGATTCCAATATCCGCATGCGCCGGTAACGCGGGTCTCGACACGGGACGATCAAACGGCCGGGTTATCCGATCGCTTGGGTACTGATTCCGGCGCAATCAGCGTCACACCGGACAAGCTCAATTGGGACTACAGCGTTGACGGGCGTACCGAGTTCACGCCAGAAGTGGTCTTTGACGACGGACACTCTATTTGGATGCGCATGCCGGCGAAGGCGCAATCGTGGCCCGTGCCGTTCGTTAAGGATCACGGCGACGAAGTCGTAGCGAACTTTATTCGCCGTGGGGATTTTCTTGTGTTGCCGCGTCTAGCCGACGATGTCGTCCTGCGCTCGGGTCACGATGAAGTCACGGTCATGCGCGGTCGCCGTCGCATTCTCGGGTTGTTTTAATCGCTATGGCCAAGAAACCGGAAGCCTCAAACGCAAGCGACGAGCAGTTAGCGCTCACGAAAGGGAAGACACCCCGCAACGCAATTATGAGCATCGGCATTCTTGCCGC
>Ga0073928_10010081_pt1 | contig 11352 bp, 8 predicted proteins | sample PaiPotPPA55metaG_FD_76969 | JGI IMG/M metagenome (GOLD analysis project Ga0073928, IMG submission 76969) | Iron sulfur acid spring bacterial and archeal communities from Banff, Canada, to study Microbial Dark Matter (Phase II) - Paint Pots PPA... ...
ATTATAGCGGCGACCCCGAGGTTCTGGGAGGTAGCGTTTGAGGTGCTGTAGAAGCGAAAAGCGGCGGCACCTCGGCGATAGCTCTTTGAAGCCCAATAGTTCAAACAAAATCTCAGACCGATGTTTGCGAAAAAGCGGACATTTCTAATTTGCGTTGACATGCAGGGGATCAGGAGCTAACGAGGGAATGAAATACTAGCTCTGGGCCATGCGGCGCTGGAAGGTCAGCAGGATGAGGTCAGCGCGGCGGCGAACGCCAAATTTGCTGAGCAAATTGGAGACGTGGAATTTTACGGTGCGCTCGGCGATGTTCAGACGGCTGCCAATTTCTTTATTGGAAAGATTTTCGAGCAGCGAATCGAGCACTTCCTGTTCGCGGCGGCTCAGATTGGTGACGGAGTCGGATTTCAGCCGGCGGCCCTGTCCGGTAAGTATGGAGTCCACGAAACCGGAAAGAAGTTGACGGGGCACCCAAAAACCACCCATGGCCACTAAAGGCAGAGCGCGGGTGAGTTGCTCGCGGGCTTCCGCGTAGGTTAGCAGACCCTTAACACCGCTACGAAGTAGCGCATAGCTATTGCCTTCGTTGTGTTGTTCGCCGACAACGATCAAGCGGGCTTCCGGAAAGCGTTCCATGAGGTTGGCGAGGAGCGCGCCGGTCGCGGGCTTGGAGGCGTGCGCATCGATCACGTAGACCTGCGCCGCGGGAGGTTCGAAGCTGCGAAGATCGGGAGCCAAGGTCGATTCCAGTTGAGTGGAAATGACTTTGAAATCCGCTTTAGCGAGAATGCGTTCAAATTCGCCGAGCACCAGAGGGTGGGGCGAAAGAATACAAACGCTTAGTTTGGGACTTACACGCTTGGTAGCCACAGTCTGCCTAGCCACAGGTTGCCTAACCACGGTTTGCCTAGTCACGGTTTGCCTGATTGCAGCGTAGTGAAAACTGGGAGCAGGAGCAAGGCTATTAGCGAAAGGTGTTCTTGAACCGTTACGTAACGGCTACGAAGCATTTTGTCTCAAATAGGCTGACGACCGGCAAGGGGGAATCGCCATTCAGGGGTGTAAAAGGGGCGTTTAATGCTTGGGATTCGGTTCCTATGATGAACGCGGGTAAAATAAAGGGTACGGCGCAAACCTAAAGGACACACCTTTTTAGCTACCAAATGAGAGATTTCACCAAGTCGGCGCAAGCTCTGCGGGAGTTACTTTCGCAGCGAATCCTGGTGCTCGATGGCGCCATGGGCACCATGCTGCAGCAGCGCGACCTGACCGCGGAAGACTTCGGCGGAGCAGCGCTGGAAGGCTGCAATGAAAATTTAGTTCGCACGCGGCCGGATGTGGTCCTGGACATTCACAGAAAATATTTTGAGGCGGGATCCGACATTGTCGAAACCAACAGCTTTGGCGGAGCGCCGATTGTGCTGGCGGAATACGGATTATCCGGCGACGCACATTTATTGAATAAACTTTCGGCGGAGTCGGCGCGTCAGGCTGCGGACGAACTGAGTACCAGCGGGAAACCGCGGTTCGTAGCAGGGGCGATGGGGCCGACGACGAAGGCCGTCACCGTGACAGGTGGCGTGACATTTGAAGAGTTACGTAGCGCTTACTACACCCAGGCGCACGGACTGGTAGAGGGCGGCGTGGACCTGCTGCTGGTAGAGACCTGCCAGGACACGCGAAACATCAAAGCGGCAATTCTGGCGATTCAACAACTTTCCAAAGAAATCGGCACGCAGGTGCCGTTTATCGTGTCGGTCACCATTGAGCCGATGGGGACCATGCTGGCGGGGCAGACCGTCGAGGCTCTGTGGGCTTCGTTGCGACATGCCAAGCCATTGGCGTTTGGCATGAACTGCGCGACCGGGCCGGAGTTCATGACCGATCACATTCGCACGCTGAGCCAACTGACCGATGCGTATGTGTCGTGCTATCCGAACGCGGGCTTGCCGGACGAAGAGGGCAAATACCTGGAAACGCCGACGACGCTTGCGGCGCAACTCGAAAAATTTGTCGATCACGGATGGTTGAATTTCATTGGCGGATGCTGCGGAACGACGGAAAAACACATCCGGGCGATTTCGCAGATGGTGGAAGGCAAGAAGCCGCGACAACGGCCGTCTGAAACGCATCGCGCGATTTATTCGGGGATTGAAACGATTGAGGCGGATGAGCAAACGCGGCCGTTGCTGGTGGGCGAGCGCACCAACGTGATTGGGTCGCGCTTGTTTAAGAATCTGGTCGCAGATGAAAAATGGGAAGAGGCCAGCGAAGTGGCGCGGCGGCAGGTTCGCGGCGGCGCACACATTGTGGACGTATGCCTACAGAGCACGGAACGTGACGAGAAGAAAGATATTCAGCCGTTTTATGAAAAATTGATTCGCAAGGTGAAGACGCCGGTGATGATTGACACCACCGATCCTTCGGCGATTGAGATTGCGCTGACGTATTGCCAGGGCAAGTCGATCATTAATTCCATTAATTTGGAGGATGGCGAGGAGAAATTCGAGCGGGTGGTGCCACTGGCGCATGATTTCGGCGCGGCCGTGGTGGTGGGCTGCATCGATGAAGATAAAGAGCAGGCGCAGGCGTTTACACGCGAGCGCAAATTGGCGATCGCGCAGCGCAGCTACAAACTGCTGACGGAGAAATATGGTTTAGGGCCGGAAGACATTATTTTTGATCCACTGGTGTTTCCGTGCGCGACTGGGGATGAAAATTATATTGGCGGGGCGGTTGAGACGGTTGAGGGCATTCGATTGATCAAGCAGGCCTTGCCGGATACGCGGACGATATTGGGTATTTCCAATGTATCTTTTGGATTGCCGCCTGGCGCGCGCGAAGTGGTTAATTCGGTTTTTCTTTATTACTGCACGAAGGCTGGACTGGATCTGGCGATCGTGAATACCGAAAAGCTGGAGCGGTTTGCTTCGATTCCAGAGCACGAGAGACGACTGGCCGAAAATTTGTTGTTCTCGCATCCGCCGACGAATGTGCCGGCCGGGCATCCGCAAGCCGCACTTTTGGCAAACGTGCCGAAAGATTGGCGCGCGCAGAGTAAAGAACAAAAAGCCGCGGTCAATCAATATTATATTGCAGCCATCGCGGAGCATTTTCGGACGGCCACCAAGAAACAAAAAATCAGCGCCGCGGACTTGCCGCTGGATGAACGGCTGGCCAACTACATTATCGAAGGCACGCGCGACGGGTTGGTTGCCGACCTGGAGCGTAAACGTAGCGAAGGAGCGGCGCCACTGGATATTGTGAACGGGCCGCTGATGGCGGGCATGGCGGAAGTGGGGCGACTGTTCAACGCCAACGAACTGATCGTCGCGGAGGTATTGCAATCCGCGGAAGCCATGAAAGCAGCCGTCAGCCATCTTGAGCAGTTCATGGAAAAGGCGGACACCGCGAAGCGCGGCAAGGTGGTGCTGGCCACGGTAAAGGGAGATGTGCACGACATCGGGAAAAATCTGGTGGAGATTATTTTCAAGAACAACGGATACGACGTTGTGAATCTGGGGATCAAAGTTCCGCCGGAAGAATTGATCAAGGCTTACAAACAGCATCACCCGGATGCGATTGGGCTGTCGGGCTTGCTGGTAAAAAGCGCGCAACAGATGGTGATCACCGCGAACGATTTGAAAGATGCGGGGATCATGGTGCCGTTATTGGTGGGAGGCGCGGCGCTTTCCGCAAGATACACGCAAAACAAAATAGGGCCGACCTACGGCCAGGCGGTTTTATACGCCAAGGATGCGATGACCGGATTGCGGCTGATGAACGAACTGATGGATCCGGGCACGCGCGATGAAGTGATCCACCAGCACACGTTCTCGGGGAATGGCGTGAGCCTGTCGACGACGGTGGTGGTGAATGCGGCGCCGGCGGTGACGCGCTCGCCAAGAGTTCGCGCGGACTTACCGATACCGGAGGTGGCGACGCTGGACCGGAAGGTTCGACTGGTTCCCGATTTGCGAGAAATCTGGAGCTACATCAATTCTTATATGTTGTATGGCCGGCACATGGGTTTTCGCGGAGATTTTGTGAAGCGCTACGCGGAGCGCGACGCGAAAGCGGTGGAATTGTACGAAAGCATGGAAGAGGTGAAAGCGGAAGCGGCACAGTTCATGAAGGTGCGCGCGGTGTGGCAATTTTTTGAGGCGGAGGCGCAAGGCAATGCTATACAGCTATTTGCGCCCGGTGCGAGCGAAGCGCTGCACACGTTTCAATTTCCGCGGCAACGGGTGGGCGACCAACTTTGTTTGAGCGACTACATTTTGCCGGCGCGCGACGGGAAACGGGATCACCTGGCGTTGTTCGTGGTGACCGCGGGCGAAGGCGTGCGCGAACGTTCAGAAAAAGCCAAGAATGACGGGTATTACTTCAAGTCACACGGTTTGCAAGCTCTGGCGATTGAATCGGCGGAGGCCTGCGCGGAATGGCTGCATCGCAGGATACGCGAAGATTGGGGCTTTCCTGATCCGCCGGATTTGACGATGGCGCAACGATTTACTTCGCGATATCGCGGGAAGCGTTACAGCTTTGGATATCCGGCGTGTCCGAACCTGGAGGATCAAGTTGGATTATGGCAATTGCTGAGGCCGGAGGAAATTGGCGTGCAATTGACGGAAGGCTTCATGATGGATCCGGAAGCGAGTGTGAGCGCGCTGGTGTTTCAGCATCCGGACTGCACTTATTTCAGTGCTGGTGAGGGTGAGTTAGAGATTCGAAATTAGAGGTGCGGCTATTTGGTTTGTCTTTTCAGGTAATCGCGGACGGCCTGGTAAGAAGTTAATTCCGGTATTTCCATCAAGTCGATTTGGGTATCGAATTCCTGCTCCAGTACGGCGATAAGCGTGACAGCGGCCAAAGAATCCCAAGCCGGGACGGTTTCCACACTGGCCGCGGGGATTTGATCAGGCCCCAGGGCCGGAAATACCGACGCGAAACAGCGCGTCAGACGATCATCCAATTCAGGCATCTACGATTCCTCCACGCAGTGAAACAGGGGTGGGGCTTTTTCCAAGAATGAGGTGCGCGATATTTTCAGGCCCGGCTGCGGCGGCTCACCAGCTAGTTCCAGGAAAAAATCCTGTGTCGGACCATTTCTTTCCGTTGCCTGAAAGTCAAAGACTGCTTCATCCGCGTCAAATTTTTCAAAAAGCCGCTTGAGACTATGGTGTTCGATGCGGCGTGAGAAAGCGCGGCAACTCATCACCCAGGCGGTAATGTGCAGTTTCTTTTCGTGGACCTTGCCCAGTACGACGGCGATTTTGCCGAGCGGCCCATACTTGTCCTGATAGGTGACGGCGACCAGGAAGCTCGCGGGGTCGGCAAGGAATTTGGTCCACTCCGATTCGCTGAAACGTTTGCCATTCAAATTGAATTGATTCGTTTTGTTGACCAATTCGAAGGCGCGGCCGTCCTTAGGGCGCTTGGTGAAATCAAATGAAACAAAAGCGTCGGCGCGTTTCAAAAACTCGTCGGAGGCGTTACCGTCCTGGCCCAGGGCATCGAGTAAAGGCGCGGCGCTGCGTAAACTTTCCAACCGGAGGGCGTCTTCTTTTGAAATAGTCGTCTTCCCGAAAGACGCGCGGAGATTTGCGAGCAAATCCCACACCGCCTGGTAATCATCGTTTTTGAAGACGAGACATTCCATCGTGGGGAACGCGGCCTTGACCTCCGCCGCCTCCATGGGACTGTCATCAATAAAAACAACCGCTTCCGGGCCGATATTCCAGGATTTCAAAATGCGCTGCACGGAATCCGATTTGCGGTGCCAATGCACTTCGAAGGGAAATACTTTTTCTTTTTTGAGCAGCAAATCCTTGCGATCGAATGCCTGCTGGACGAGGGCTGCGTCATTTTTGCTGGCGACACCAACAAGAACGCCGGCGCTTGCGAGCGAGGAGAGAAATTGCTGGTAAAGGCCGTGAATATGGCTGTGGTGCTCGAGACTCCAATTGACACCTTCAACGCCAACTTCACCAAGAATTCCAGACCACAGGGTGTCATCGAGATCGGTGATTAAACCTTTTTTGGGACTGCGCGCCTGTAGCAATGAGGCCATTGATTGGGCCAGCGCCGAGGCGTGGGGCAATTTGTACGGAAAGCCGCTGAGAATTTCAGATTTGATATCAAATCGAGCGGCGGGTGGAGATACGGAATCCAGGGCTTGTGAATCCAGAATTCGAATGCCGGGCTCGTCAGGAAGATCGGCCGCAAATTTTGCGAGTGACAGAACCAATTTTGTTTTTTCCGTACTATTTATATTTGGCGGAGTGTAGAACAACGGCGGTAACGGAATGGTGGGCAAGGAAAGCACCACCGGCACTGAGCGCGCCGCCATTTTTAATGCGCGCTGCAAACGAGACAGTTGCCCATCCACGGAAGAAACAACCTCATGGACGTTGGAAACTTGCCAGCCACCCAGCTCGCGGATGCCCAGGCGAGAATCAAGATCGGGCCACTCCAGGGCGACTGCCAAGCCATCCAGATTTTTGGCGTCAAGCCGCTCCAAAGAGCCGGCTAAATCGCCAAACAGGCCCGTTTTAATCTCGATCCGATTTTCGGGGAGCACTTGTCGCAGATGGGCGGACAAAAAATTTTGCAAATGCAGCGGAGTAAAGCCGCAAGCCAGAAAAATGCGCAGCAACTTGGCGTCCTGCGCAACAGGCTTTCGTGAAATTTCCAGGGCTTCGATAAGGTTCATAACCGCCTTAACCGATTAAGTTCGCATTGCGTGATTTTAAATCTCAAAAAATATCCAGGTACATCGAACTTAGCGGCTCCGATGGAAGATCGGCATGCCCTGCGGACCACAGCGTCAGATAGGCATGCAGCACACGGCGAGTACTCTGAAATCGCGCTTTTTTGAAAGGCTCCATGGCGGCGTAACCCAAAACCGGAACAGTTGCCAGCCGGACGCCTGCGCCGGCCGCTTTCTGTAGAAATTTTCGAAGCAGAGGTTGCCGTTCTTCAACTGTCAAAGTGCCCCACAGAATATCTTCAATCAGAAGACACCTGGTGCGCTGTTTGTCGGATATGGGCATGATGTAACCGGTGAGCAAGCCGGAGCGGCCTGCCGCGGAAAAAGTTTCGACGATGGGCTCGGACCGGCGAGCACACTGCCATTCGGCTTCAGGCTTGCTCCAAATGCGCGCCAAAGGCTGACTGTCCGCGAATGGAGCAGCCAATTCAAGAAAAATGTCGACAGCTTGCTGATTATTCTTATTGAGACCTTCGCTCTGATCATCGGAACGCAAAACGATAGACATGTAGCGCGCGGAAAAAATGCGCGCGATAGGCAACTTGAGCCGGTTACAACTGCCTGCGATCATGGCATTCATCGGTTCGCCATCTACGCAGTAATTCATCATGCCGTCAAAACCAGCCGCCCGAGCTCGATTGACGAGCTCACTCCATAAAATAATTCCCAAACCTTTTTTCTTGTACTCGGGTAGGACGGTTAAAAATGTGATGACAATGATTTTCTGCTCACTGCCATTAAATTTCACATGCCGCGGGAAGCCGGCCACAAAGGCTACGGGCTTGGATTGAACATAGATGGCGGGCGCCAAGCTAAAGTCCGCTTCAGGATACTGGAAACACGAGGAAAGAAATTCGGAGGTGTACAACAAGGCCTGGCCGGAATTTTCAGCCCAGGAGGACTGCATCAAGGAGGCCAGCTGCGTGAAATCTCCACGAAAATTCTCGATTGATAAGCGCGGCGCTTTAACCGCGGATGAAATTTCGGTCAACAGAGACTCCGGCACATACAGATGGAATTATAGCGTATTGAAAATATTGCAGAGCGGGGACAAGGCCTGATTGTGCGGCAAGTTAAGGTCCCGACAGTGCACGAGTATTGATGAGCGAAATGCCGAATTCGAAGCCAAGAGGATTAATCTTCACGCTTTGGCGAGCTTTTCGGCAACGAATCTTTTCAAGGGGCCTACGACGGTCATTTGCTCGGCATCGAGGTCGTCGAAATCGATTTCGCGGCCGAAGTGATCCTGAATGGCGGTCATCAATTCGAGTAAACCGAGGGAGTCAACGTACCCGGAAAGAAGCAGGTCGCAATCGTCGGCAAGATCGGCGGGAACTTCGCGACCTTGGCCGCGCAAATACTTGGCCACATATTCCCGCAAAAAATCCTGAACCACATCCGGGGTCACCGCATTCATAGTCCCTCTTCCAACAATTTTTGCATGGCTTTACGATCGTACTTATTATTCGCGTTGCGGGGCAATCTGTCCATAAAGTGAAATCTACGGGGAACCATGTATTCCGGCAAATTCTTGGCTACCGCGTTGCGTAATTTTTCGACAGCCGATTCCCGGCCTTCGATAAAGACCTCGACGCCACCAAAACCGCTGTCGGTCTTGGGCCACCCGACGGCGACGACTCCGTCACAACCACAAGCGTCGCGGACTTTGGATTCCACTTCTCCAAGTTCAACGCGATGACCAAAAATTTTGACCTGAGAATCGATGCGGCCCAGGTGGGTTAGCGGGGCATTTCCCTTCGGGCGGCGAACACGATCACCGGTTCGATAATAGATCTCGTTTTTTCCGGGGGGAACCATAAAGGCCGCGGCCGTTTTTAACGGATCTTTCCAATAGCCAAGCGACATCTGCGAACCATTCATCAAGAGCTCGCCCTCCTGTCCCGGAGAAACGTCTAGCAAGTTATCGTCCACGACGAGAACGCCCATATCGGGATATGGATAACCGATCGGCACGATGCCCAATTCCGATTCAGCAGGCGAACGCGAGGGATCCCAGCGGTAGAGCGTACACGCGATAGTTAGTTCTGTGGGGCCATAAAGATTTTCTAATGTGGAATTAGGCGCGGCTTCAAGCCAAGCGGTGGCCGAGGATACCGGCAGCGGCTCGCCGCAAAAGAGGCTCAGGCGTAGCGAGGGATACTGGGCTGGCTTCAGCATGCCGAGCTGCTTCATAAAAACGGCGGTCGAGGGCACTGAAAACCAAATGGTAAGTTCCGAGTCTTTGATGAATTTGCCGGGTTTGATCAATGTTTTTTGCGAGGGGCAAAAGACGCAGGCGCCGCGCTCCCACGCGACAAACATGTCAAAGACCGATAGATCGAAAGTCATATCGAACATCTGAGACAGGCGGTCAAACTCGGTTATTTGGTAACGTTCCACCATGTAATCCAGAAAGGCGGTGACATTACGCTGCGCCACAGCAACGCCCTTGGGGATGCCGGTGCTGCCGGACGTAAACAATAGGTAGGCGATGGAATTTATTTCGAAGGCTGGCTCCCGCCAGCTTGCAGCGGGCTTGAGTTCGTGGGCAGCAAGAAACGTGTGTTGCGGCCACTGTTGTTTAAATGACGTGAAATCCAGAGCGTCAGGGGTCAGTACGAGGAGTGGTGAAGTGGCGATCTCTAGCAACTTATTCAGCTGGAGCAGCGAACTCTCGTCGATAACGATGGAGCGGCACCCGGAACGCTCCAACATAACCTGCGTCCGTTCAATGGGAAACGTTCGATTTAAAGGTACATAGCCGTTACCCGCCAGTAACGAGCCAAGAACTCCGATGAAAGCGGTGGGGCTCCGATACCCGAATACCGCCGTGAGAGGTGCGTTGCCGGGATCGGTCTGGGCCTGAATGGTGGCCCCCACACGGCAGGCCATCTCGCGCAACTCGCTATATTTGAGGAACTTGCCGTCGGCGAATAAAGCCGGGCGAATCGCGAATTTCTCGGAGGAACGCAAGAACCCTGACCACATTGGGCGTTGCACGAAAGCTCCTAACCTTGGAGTGCACGGACATGTTAGTTGGCACGGCCCCCGGATGATCACCCGAGACCCGAGGTGCCAAGAAAGAGTATACATTCGATATGCGATTTGGATTATTGGGCGTGGAGCAGGGTTGAGATAAAGATTAATGGTTGCCGGAGACTCGTTGGGGGTGCGGGAGGCAATTAGTTGCCATTTTGTGAGAAAACGAAGTGCGTTAATTCAATAAGCCGAGCGACTGGGAAATAGCAAGTTGCTTCTTATGTGTGAATTACCGAACTATATCGAGACAGAGCCTAGATGGGACTGGTACTATACGTGCACCCCAATGGGCGCACCCATGCCACCCGGGTTCTGGAATCAAAGCTAATTGGACGGTGTTTAACAGTATCTCGGCCAAATTACAGTTTCTCTAACACGTTTACAGTGCGGCGAGCGGCAGATACACTTAACAACCTTGGAACGCGGCGGGCCGGTTCCCGGGTAAGATCAAAGTCGATGGCCTGGAGAACACTATGATGAAAAGAAGTTTCGCGGGCCTAATTGTCATTGCAAGCTTAATTTCAGGGCTTGGGGGCTCCGCAATGCAATCCGCATCCCAGAATCCCGATGCGGCCATCTCCACTCCGAAGGGCGGGACTACTCCGATCGCAACCGACCCGGACTATAAGATTGGTCCACAAGACATGCTGCGAGTGGACGTCTGGAAGGAACCGGACATCTCGAGGATAGTACCAGTTCGTCCCGATGGTAAAATAACCTTGCCACTGGTAAACGATGTACAGGCTTCTGGCTTAACGACAACCCAACTGGCCGCGAAGATCGCGGAAGGACTAAAGAAGTACATTACCAGCCCGCAAGTCACTGTTGGCGTAACGGAAATCAACAGTCGCAAAATTTTCGTTCAGGGAGAAGTTGCGCGCCCGGGAGCTTTCCCGCTACTGCCTAATATGACGGTATTGCAAGCGCTGGCCAGTGCGGGAGGATTTACACAGTTTGCTCGGGAAAAGAAGATATACATTCTAAGAATGGAAGACGGCAGGCAGGTGAAACACCCGTTTAATTACAAAGAAGCGGTGTCGGGCAAGAACGTGGAGCAGAACATCATCCTGGAAGGCGGCGACATAATCGTAGTGCCGTAAAGGTAGTGCCGTAAAGGAATGAGATGAAACTTTGGATTACATGGGTTTTGAGGAGTGCCACTGTTTTTGGCGTGGTTTGTAGTGTGTTTAGTGCGAGCGGAACCTACGCCCAGGACCAACAAGAAGAAAACGGCAAGCCGAAGCCTGCAGCGCATGCACCGCTGATCGATCCTAACGCGCCGGACACGGTCACCGATCCGAATGCACTGACGCCAGATACTTCGCCGCTCACGGGCGTAGAAACTCCGGGGTTGGGCTCAGTAGAGCTCCGGCATAGTTATTGGGTACCCGGCGTACAAGTGGCCACTACTGTTCAAACTGGCGGAAACGGCGGAAATTGGTTCGACACCACATACCTCGCCGGCAACTTAAGCTTGTCGGAGGCTTGGGCGCACTCCCATTTCGCCGTTAATTATTCTGGCGGCGGGTACTTTTCTACGG
>Ga0073928_10010084_pt1 | contig 11349 bp, 11 predicted proteins | sample PaiPotPPA55metaG_FD_76969 | JGI IMG/M metagenome (GOLD analysis project Ga0073928, IMG submission 76969) | Iron sulfur acid spring bacterial and archeal communities from Banff, Canada, to study Microbial Dark Matter (Phase II) - Paint Pots PPA... ...
GAAGGCAGAGAGGTTTTCACCGTTTGCCGTAATGAGCGCACTGTCGATTCCCTGGGGCGCAATGCGTTTCATAACAGCCTCGATTTCAGAAGAATGAGCATCAACTGCATGTTCCGCACCTAGCCGGCGAACGTAATCCTGTGCGTCGGGTCGCGCCGTGCCGACGATCGTGGCGCCAAAAGCATTTGCGCCCAGCCAGACCGCCAGCGAGCCGACGCCTCCGCTGGCTCCAAACACCAATACGGTTTGGCCACGCTTCGTCTCTAGCGCGTTATGACCGGACTGAGCGGTCAGTGCAACGCACGGTATCGCACCGGCAGTCTTTTGATCGAGGTGCCTCGGAACGTGAGCGATTCGATCGGAGCGAACGCTGACATATTCCGCGTAAAAGCCACCCGTCGGATTTTCGTAACTATATGAATATACGCGATCGCCTGGTTGCAAATGTTTGACGTCGGACGCTACGGCGGCGATCGTTCCACTGCCGTCCGCGCCGAGTATCGTTCCCCGTTTGACGGGGCCCCATTTTCCGGAACGCTGCGCGGTGTCCCAGCTGCCTACGCTGGCATACTCCACCGCGATCATCGCGTGGCCCCGTGCCAGGTGAGGTACGGGCACCTCTTTGACGTGCAGAGCTTCCGGCGGTCCGGCGCCGTCGACGACCACCGCTTTCATGGTTTTTGGCAATGCTCCCGAAACGGCGCGTTTCATGGCGCTCACTATATGGAACTACGTTTTAACACTTCGCAGCAGTCCACCGAACTGTTCGTTCGCGACCTGGTAACATTCGCACGCAGCATTTCGCAGACCATCGCGATCGATGATGGTTACGTTTCCGTGAGAATAGCGAATAAAACCCGCTTGTTGCAGGATTCCAGCCGCGATCGTTACGTCGGAACGCCCCGTACCCAGCATCATCGCTAGGAACTCATGGGTTAGTGGAATTTGTTCGACGGTGACGCGATCGTGCGTCATCAAAAGCCAGCGAGCACAGCGCTCGTACACGCTGTGCAGGCGATTGCAGGCGGCGAGTTGCCCTAACATGTTGACGTACGCCTGAACGTATCGGTCGAGCAGTTGACGTAAGCCCACGCCTTCCACAGTCAGTTCATGAAATAAGCTTGCGGTAATTCTTACCGCCTGGCCGCGGACTTGGCAGTAACAGTCGTTTGCGGTGCTCGAGGCGCCAAGCAACAGCGGAAACGCCGACATTCCTTCGCGGCCAATCGTGCCGACTTCAATCTGGTGGCCGTCTCTCATCCGGGTCACGATCGACAGCACGCAGTCGAGCGGAAAATACACGTCCCGGATCGGCTGCTCGGGCTCGTAGATTTGTTGACGCAAGGCGAGATCCAACAGCTCGCCTTCCATCAGGATCTGTTGTGCGAAGGGCTCTTCCAGCCCGTTTAAAATGGCGTTCTGCTGCAGCAGCTGACACGTTAATCGCCGGTCGCGCCGTCCTGTTCTTGATACATTGACCAAAGACCACACCCTCCCCCGAACTGATTATAATCTAACTGGAAAACTCCGCAAGCATCCTGTGAAGCGAGGCTTCACAGATCGATGGCTGCGGCTTTCGATATCGCAGGCAGAGACGCCAAACGCAGGGCACTCCTCAGCGTTTCAGCCACGGCCGCATGAACGTCGGAAGGAACGTCCGGTTCCATCCAGCATGTCGCCAGGATGCCGCGGTATTCGTTCATTTCAAACAGCGGCACGACAACGGCGCTTCGCGCTTTGAGACCTTCGTTGACCGCGCGCCATCGCTGGGCGGTGCATTCGTACGAATATTCCCCCGCTGCGTCACCTTGCAGCTCGAAATAGTTGATGACCATGCGTTCGACCTCGTCGGCTTGCGGTACGTTCCGCGAGACACCGATGCCGCCGGTTCGCAGCGAGTCGTGTGCCTCCATCGCCGTTTCGTCGCTCAAGGCCGTCCAATATTTTGATTGGGGGCCGGTAGCGTATCCGACTAACCGGCCGTCGCCCGTGCGTACCGTTGAAATAGTGGCGCAGTCCGCGTTGACGACGCGCTGAAGTGCGTCCGTGGCGAGCGCGGCGCCTTCAACGAAACTGGCGGCACCGCTCACAGTCTTAATGAAGGAGCGAACTTCCGAGAATGCCTCTGCTGCCGCGATCTCCAGACCGCTTTTGTCGCAGAGCGCATATAGCGCGGCGTGAGGAATTGAAAAAAGACGTGAGATTCCATCTACCAGCTGCTTTGAAACGGTACCGATCGAGCCGTTTTCCAGAAGCGAATACCACTCGCGGCTGATCCCAAGGAACCCAGCCAGCTCTTCTTGCGTCACCGGCCTTCCGATTCGCTGCGGCAGGCGAGTAAGGGTTCCGACGCACGCCGAATTGCGATCAATGGCACCACGCCGACGTCTTAGAAACGCGCCCAGTTTTCCGGAATTTTCAGCAGCACCCATACCCACACCTCGCGCGTCACTTTTCCATAAGTAACGTGTAACACCAACGAAGAAGCATCCCGAGTTCTAACGCCCACGCCGGCTGGCCAAAGCAACAGCGTACTCATTATAGCGCCCCCTAGGGACTGGGGGAACTAACTGAGAGTACCTTGCTGTAATCGTCACACCGAAAGGCACTTAGAGCATGTCGGCTTGCACAGCGGGCTTCCTTGTGTGAAGTCATACAGACTCGGCGCGTGCTCGTGGTCTATGCTTCTGGCCGAGACTCGTAGTCTCTTCTGTCAGGGGGCGGGTGCGGACCGAATCAATGGAATTTTGTGAATCCTTGGAGATTGCCTCGAAGGCATTGGTCGTTGCACCGATAGCAGCTGCTTATGCGGAATAAGACTGCGCGCACCTCACACAAAGGATCCTTGCCTGTCCGTGAGCCGCTCGATCAGTACCGTCGCCTCATCGATAGCCTAATCGACCATGCTATCTTTTCGCTCTCTCTCGATGGTCTTATCGCCAGCTGGAATCCGGGGGCCAAGCAAACCTTTGGATACAGTGAGAACGAAGTCATCGGGAAGAATTATTCACTGCTCTTTAATGCTGAAGACGTCGCGAGAGGGCGACCAGAAGAAGAATTGCGGGCAGCGTTAGATCACGGAAAAACCTCGATCGATGTGTGGCTCGTTCGAAAGGACGGCAGCCGCTTCTGGTGCACCGATACGGTGCAGCCGGTGCGCGACGCGAGCGGTGAAGTAACCGGCTTTACAAAAATTGTTCGCGATGTGACGGAGCTCCACACGGCCTCGGAAGTCTTACGTGAAAGTGAAGAGCGCCTTCGTTTGCTGATTGAGGGCGTAACCGACTACGCGATCTTCTCGATTGACCTCGACGGCAACATCCTGCTCTGGAATTCGGGTGCGGAGCATGTTTTTGGCTACCGTGAAGCTGAGGTGCTCGGCAAGCACTTCTCCCTTATCTATACAGCCGAAGCCGTTTCTAGAGGTATTCCGGAAACCGAAATCGCGACCGCCGCAAGAGACGGAAAGGCAGTCGATGAAGGTTGGCACGTGCGCCGTGGCGGCGAGCTTTTCTATGCCAGCGGCGAAATGACGCGACTCAAGCCCGACGACGACGGAAAACCGCGCGGGTTCGTGAAAATCGCGCACGACATTACCGCGCGCAACGAAGCGAATGAAACGGTTAAACGCCGAGCCTTTCACGACGACCTCACGCAACTGCCAAATCGGGCATTTTTCTGCGACACCTTACGCCGGACCATTGCTCGAGCCAAACGGCATACGGGAATGCAGTTCGCAGTCATTTTTATCGACCTCGATCGGTTCAAACTTCTCAACGACAGCCTAGGGCACATAGCTGCGGACGGGTTGCTCGTGCACGTCGCGCGAACGCTCGAACGGTGCGTGCGGCCCGAAGACATTGTTGCAAGACTGGGCGGCGACGAGTTCACAATACTTATCTCCGAGATACCTGAAGGAGAGGATGCCGCCGCCGACGCGATAAGCGTCGTTGGGCGCATCGACAAGGCGCTCCAAAATCCGGTCATTATCGAGGGCTTCGAAGTGTTTACGACAGTAAGCACGGGAATCGCGGTCGGCTCGTCGGCATACGACAAACCCGAACAGGTTTTGCGTGATGCCGATACGGCTATGTATGAAGCGAAAGCGCGTGGACGCTCGCGGCACGTGCTGTTCGATTCCCAGATGCATGCTCGCGCCCTTAGCCTACTCAATCTTCAAATGGATCTGCGCCGGGCAATCGCGCGGCAAGAATTTTTTATCGAATATCAACCGGTCGTATCGCTCGAACGTGGCTTAGTGGTCGGCTTTGAGGCGCTCGTCCGATGGAGGCATCCGGAGCGGGGTATTCTGCAGCCCGCTGAATTCATTGCCGAAGCCGAAAACATCGGCGTCATTATCCAAATCGATTACTGGGTTCTTCACGAGGCATGCCGCCAGATTCGTGCCTGGCAAGTGGAATCCGGCGATCCGGCTTTAACTGTCAGCGTCAACCTCTCGAGCAAGCATTTTGCGAATGGAAACCTTTTCGCCGAGGTTAGAGACGCGCTGCAGCGCAATAACGTGACCGGGGAAAGCCTTAAATTGGAAATTACCGAAACGGTCCTTATGGATCACGTTGAGACAACGACAGCCACAATCGCACAAGTGGGCGAGCTAGGCGTCGAGCTCGATATCGATGATTTCGGCACCGGTTACTCGTCGCTAAGCTACTTGACGCGGCTTCCCCTGAGGCTCCTCAAGGTGGACCGTTCTTTCGTCAGTGAAATCATGTTGAACCCGCGCAGCGTGGAAATCGCGCGTTCCATCGTGACGCTCGCGCATAACCTCGGCCTCACTGCCTTAGCAGAAGGTATTGAAAACGAGGAACAGCTCGCAAAGTTCCGGGAGCTGGGCTGCGAATTTGCTCAAGGCTATTGGCTCTCGCCGCCGGTCGGTGCGGATGTTGCAAGCGCCCTCATTGGTGGTTGCTTGCCTCGACCAGCGGATTCTATAAAATTAGGAAAAAACAGAAACGGGCGCCCCCTTGCGCGCCCGGCCTAAAGCCCGCATGCCCGCCTAGCGCCAGCGCTCCACGATCGTCTTGGCCAACCTTGCCATCAAGACTTGGGCTGAATTATCGGCTGTCCAGCTCTGGTCTTTATTATCATATGTGAACGCCGAGATGATCACAGGCCCACCGGCAGCATAGACGATGGCGACGTCGTTGCGAACATCATCGAGCGCGCCTGTTTTGTTCGCAACATCGACTTGCAGATAGCGCGGAATGCCGTCACGGTCGAACTGGCCCTTCAGCATGTCCAGAGCTGCATCGCAGAGTTTTCGATCTTGCGCGCTGGGCGTTGCCGGCGAGGTCGGGGCGTTCAAATCGCAGGTCGCAAAACGCCGCATTACTTCGGCCATCTCTCGCGCCGTCGTCTTACCCAAGCCGAATTGCTTTTGGTCCGCGGGCACAGGTCCCACCGGTGGCACGAAGACCTTTTTATAGAGCCACGTGTTCGTTAAGCCCAACCATTTAACACGGTTGTCGATATTCTCAAGCCCGAGATGATCGATCGCCAGATTGGTTGCAGTGTTGTCGCTAACGTCGATCATCATGGTCAGCGCGTCTTTGAGCGTCAGCGTTGCCGGTGTATCGAAGAGGCGCAATACGCCGGATCCCTGGACCTGATCGCTCTTGTTCAGGACCAGCTTATCGTCGAAACGTACGCGGCCTTCTTCGATCTGCTTGAGCGCGTCAAACAGCACCGTGAGCTTGATGACGGAGGCGGTGGGGACGGGAGTGTCCTGGTTGATGGCGACGGTTTTTCCGCTGTGCAGGTCCGTGGCATAGAGCGCAATCTTTCCCTGGTAGCCGGCGGCGATCGCATGCAGCTGTTCTTCGAGGGACGCATCTTGTTGAGCCGATGCCGGCTGAGCAAAGGCGAGCGCCAAGAGAATTGCAAGTAAGCATCGCATCCCGCTCCAGTTGTAGCGTTAGCTCCGGAAGCCCTTGCATCAGCACCAAGTCACAAGAGCGGTGTAGGTCAAGGTCAAGCGTCCATCCCGCGGAACGCGCACATTCCACGTCGCTGTGGAAGACGAGGACGTCGTGTGGCTCATGTTCTGATCGCTGATTTGCCAGTCGCCGGGAATCGGTTCGACGACAAGGACCGGCTGGACTATCGTCTTGGCGTTCGAAAGGACGATCCGGCGACTGACAGCAAGCGGTTCATGCGAGACCTCAACACGATTGTGTGCTTGCAGAACGTGCTAGTTCTTTATTCTGTGACTCTCCGTTAACCGCCGGCCATGGCGCCGACAATTAAATACGGCTCTGCGCCGCGCGCGACCGCGTCAGGCATTGGTGCATCGGGTTGATCGTGGGAGAGATCGCGCGCGCACGCAAAGAAACGCACGTACGGCCGCCGCTGCTGCGTGACATGGTCGCGAATCGTGCCGCGCAACACCGGATACCTACCTTCGAGCGCGTCCAGCACAGAGCGCTGAGTGGCGCGATCGGTAATGTCGAGCGTTACCTCGCCGTTGACACGCGCAAGCATACGTAAATGCGCTGGAAGCACGATGCGGATCATGCCAGCGTTTGCACTTCCACGGAAAGCACTGCCGGGAGATCTCTGACAATGGGCTCCCAATTATCGCCGGCATCGTTCGATGCATACACTTGGCCGCCGGTCGTCCCGAAATACACGCCGCACGAATCGAGTGAGTCGACGGCCATCGCGTCACGCAATACGTTGACGTAGCAGTCGCGTTGCGGTAAGCCCTTCGTGAGCGCTTCCCATTCGTTGCCGCCGGTGCGGCTGCGGTATACTCGCAGTTTTCCCTCAGGAGGAAAATGCTCCGAGTCGCTTTTGATCGGCACGACGTAGATCGTTTCGGGCTCGTGAGCGTGCACTTCGATCGGAAACCCAAAATCGGTTGGTAGATTCCCGCTGACCTCTTGCCAGGACTCGCCGGCGTCGTCGCTGCGCATTACGTCCCAATGTTTTTGCATAAACAGCACGTTCGGGCGTGACGGGTGCATTGCAACGCGGTGAACGCAGTGGCCGACCTCGGCATTCGGGTCGGGGATCTGTTCGGATTTCAGTCCGTGGTTGATCGGACGCCACGTGTTGCCGGCATCGTCGCTGCGGAATGCGCCCGCTGCCGAGATGGCGATGAAGATCCGCTGCGGATTGCTCGGATCCTGAATGATCGTGTGCAAGCACGTACCGCCGGCGCCCGGTTGCCATGACGGTCCCGATCCGTGCTCGCGCAGTCCGCGCAGTTCTTGCCAGGTCTTGCCGCCATCACCTGAGCGGAAGAGCGCAGCGTCTTCAACGCCCGCGTAGACGGCGTCCGGATCGGTCAGCGATGGTTCCAGATGCCAAACGCGTTTGAACTCCCATGGGCGCAACGTACCGTCATACCACTGATGGGTGCCGGGCACGCCGTCATACACGAACTCATTTCCAACCGGTTCCCACGTCTTGCCGCCATCGTCTGAGCGTTGGATAAGCTGACCGAACCAGCCGCTGCTCTGCGAAGCATACAACCGGTTCGGATCGACAGGCGATCCTTTCACGTGGTAGATCTCCCAGCCGGCAAAGTGCGGACCGCTGACGTCCCACTGCTTTCGCTTTCCGTCTGAAGTAAGGAAGAACGCGCCCTTGCGCGTGCCGACCAAAACCCGTACCGCGCTCATTTTTACTGCATCCTCCCGTGGTAACGTCGTATTGCTATCGGTTTGAACCAAGCCGACAACCTCCCCTTCGGGATCAGCACCTTCTCGGGCTCTATCTAGGAGACTAGGGTGGCGTCGAGGTGCAGCGTGACGACCCAATTCGGCACGTCAACGATTTCGCTAATCTTCAGATCGCCGGCGACGCTCGCCAGCAAGTACGCGTCGATCTCCGCGAGCCCGGTGCGACGCACGATCTCGGCTATCATCGCGCCAGTGGCATCCCGCGCCGCTTGAAATAGGTCGGGGCCGATTCCGGTGGTTGCGAAGGCGCGTCCGGTTCGTTGCGAGCGCATTCCGGTGAGCAGCATCGGCGCCGGCAGATAGCGTTCACGCTCGAGCGATACGCGCAAGGTCGCCACGGCATTTGTTTCAATCGCCGTACCGCAAACTTCTCCGTCGCCTTGCGCCGCGTGTCCGTCACCCAGGGAGAGCAAAGCGCCATCAACCGCAACCGGCAGATAAAGCGTTGCACCGGCGCCGACGTGCCGGATGTCCATGTTGCCGCCATTACGCGTTGGCGGCACCACGGAAAACGAACCGGCTTCCGCGGGCGCAACGCCGATCGTGCCGATCATCGGTACGCTAGGAATTCGCATCCCCGTGAACAGTTCGATCGTCCCGTCCGTGACGCGCGAGGAACGCAACGCAGGCTGCGTAAAGCGATCGGCGAGTAATCCGAATCCCGGAATGTTGGCCGTCCAGCCCCATGCGTCCACGTCGAGTTCCAGGATCTCGACGACCAGCGCGTCGCCGGCCTTCGCGCTCTCGACGTAAATTGGTCCGGTTACGGGATTGATGCGCGTGAAGTCGAGCGACGTGAGTTCGCTCGCGGTGGAGTCGGCATCCAGCTGGCCGCCCGACGCATTCTCGAGTTCAACGACGACCGTCTCGCCGGGCTCAATGTGAAGCACAGGTGGGATCGAGCGATCCCACACGCCGTGCGTCTGGGTGCGTTTCAGATGCGCCGGCCTTGCGATTTCCATGCCTCATCGTAGGCCCGCACGAGTTGGAGCGTCAATCCTTCAACATATGAAAACGTTAAGCTTGGTATTGGCTGCTGCCCTGAGCGTACCGGCCGCATCGGCGAGCCTCTCCGGCGGCGTGCGCGGCGACCGTGCGGAAGGGTGGATGCAGCAGAGTCGATCGCCCGTGATGGCGCGCAGCGGCATCGTGGTTACGAGCCAGCCGCTGGCGGCGCAGGCGGGTTTGCGAATCTTGATGCAAGGCGGCAATGCCGTGGATGCTGCCGTTGCGACGGCTGCGGCGCTCAATGTCACCGAACCGATGAACGTGGGAATCGGCGGCGATCTTTTTGCGCTCATCTACGTCGCCAAAGATCGCAAATTGTACGCGCTCAACGCGAGCGGGAAAGCCCCCAGCGGTGCGACTGTCGCGCGCTTCAATTCACTCGGCTATGCGTACGACCCCACGCAATGGGGACCCGGTTCTGGGATGCCGCCCGGCGGCATCCTCGACGTGACCGTTCCGGGCTCGGCGTGGGGCTGGGATGAAGTGCTGCGCCGGTTCGGCACGATGAAGTTTGCGCAAGTGCTCGCGCCCGCGATCGACTACGCGCAAAATGGATTTCCGGTTTCCGAACGCATCGCGCATGAATGGCGTCTTCCGAACGCACTTCCGCTGCGCCGCTGCTGCGCGAAGCTCGACCCCGATTCGGTGAGGACATGGTATATCAATGGGGCGCCGCCGGCGGAAGGACAGATTTACCGCAACGCGCAGCTCGCGCACGCGTTTCGCCTTTTGGCCAAATATGGGCGCGACGTGTTCTACAAGGGTGAGATTGCGCGCGCGATCGTTGCCAAATCGAAAGCGCTTGGCGGTACGATATCGCTGGACGACCTTGCGAGCTATCGCGGGCAATGGGTTACGCCTATCAGCTCGCCTTATCATGGTTACGACATCATGGAGCTCCCGCCGCCGTCACAAGGTTTTGCCGCAAACGAAGCGCTCAACATTCTGCAGCAGTGCGTGCCGAGAGTGCTGCATGGGCAAACACTTGCGGACCTGGGCCAGGCAAGTCCGGTGTACTGGCATATGCTCGTGGAAGCCAAGAAGCTCGCGTACGAAGATCTCTACGCATATAACGCCGATCCTGCGTACGTCTCCGTTCCGCTGCAACGCCTTCTGTCAAAACAACATGCGGCTGCATTATGTGCGAAGATCGATCCCATGCGTGCATCGACGCCGCGTAGGCCGGGATCCGAAAGCGGCGCGGGCGATACGATCGTACTCTCAACTGCGGATCGTTGGGGCAACATGGTCTCGTGGGTGAATAGCAACTACGATGGTTTCGGATCGGGGATTACCGTACCGGGGTATGGTTTTATTCTGCACGACCGCGGTGGACTGTTCACGCTCGATCCGAAAAGCCCCAATGCGATCGCGCCGCATAAACGCCCGTACAACACCCTCATGGCGGGCTTTATAATGCGCAGCGGCCGGCCCCTGATGACGCTCGGCCTGATGGGCGGCGACATGCAGGCGCAGGGACACGAGCAAATCGTCGTCGACGTTGTCGATCTCGGCGCCAACGTGCAGCAAGCCGGCGATCTCGCGCGCTTTCGCCACGACGAGATCTCGAACAGGCTGCGGCTGGAGTCACCACTTTACGATCTCGTCGGCGAACGGTTGCGCGCCATGGGGCACGACGTACTGTCGTCGAACCGTTCGCCGATGGGCGGGTATCAGGCCATCATGCTCTTACCGAACGGCGCGTACAGTGCCGGTTCGGATTTCGGCAAAGACGGCGAGGCTGTGGGTTGGTGAAGCGACCGCGCGAGATCGTTGAAGAACTGATCGCCGACACGTTGGAAATTCGCGGCTGCATCGCTTCCATACCGCGCGACGATATCGTCATGAATCTGCGCGTGCACGCGCGGCGACCAAAGTGTGTCCATCATCGTGCTCGTGCGAAAGGCGCCATCGGAACCGGTTCCGGCGCGAATCATATCCAGGGCCAGTGCCGTACCCGTGTCCGAAGTTGCTGCCGGCATCTTCACATTGTCCTGACCGGCGCGCTTCCAGCCGTCGATGAAAGCGAAGTCCAATACGTGCACGAAACGATCGACATTATCGCTTCCGTCCTTGTCGCGGAGTGCGCGTAGTTCGTTTTGCAGTGCATCACCGCCGACCATCTGCGCGATGGCGCGTACGGAAGAAAAACTGCCCTCGCCCGCGCCTCCACCGGCTGCGATAACGGCGGTGGTTATCGGGAGCTGCATTTGCGAGGCCGTCTGCGCCTGCGTACCGGTAACCAAGCAGAATGAGCCCGCGAGCGCTAATGCGCCACCGGCCAAAATAATGCGAATATTCATGCCGGCATTATTCCCCACCGCGCGGTCTAGCGTCGGGCAGGCCGCCGGGGTCGCTGCCGGGCGGCAATGTGAAGCTCCGCCCGGCCCCATCCAGGGCCCTCCCCTGCGGATTTACCAAATGCACAAAGGCGGGGTCGGCTTGTTGTGTAAGCGTCGGGGCATACCGCACTTGCACGTGAAGAACGAAGGGGACGATGGCGACGGAATTGCGTGACTTCCTCGAGCTGCCGTATGGCGAGCTCGAAGAGATGAATTTGAAGGCCAAGCTGCAGCGCCAGGACCGTGTGAAGGCCGAAAAGATCCAGGAAGAACGCCTCAAGTATCTGACGGAC
>Ga0073928_10010085_pt1 | contig 11348 bp, 12 predicted proteins | sample PaiPotPPA55metaG_FD_76969 | JGI IMG/M metagenome (GOLD analysis project Ga0073928, IMG submission 76969) | Iron sulfur acid spring bacterial and archeal communities from Banff, Canada, to study Microbial Dark Matter (Phase II) - Paint Pots PPA... ...
CATTCACGGCGGCCCCACCGCGTGCTCCATTACCGCCTTCAGCTTTTTGCCGCAGTTTCTGGCCTCGCACGGTTACATCGTCTTCTCGCCCAACTATCGCGGGAGCGACAACCTGGGCAACGCCTATCAGCGCGCCATCTGGAATGACGCCGGCGAAGGTCCCGGCCGCGACGTCATCGCGGGCATCGACGCGCTGAAAAAATTAGGCAGCGTGGATGAAGATAAAATCGGAGTTTCCGGCTGGTCGTACGGCGGCTACATGACTTCCTGGCTGATCGGCCACTATTCGATCTGGAAAGCCGCCATGGCTGGCGCCCCAGTCACTGATCTGTACGACGAATATAATTTGTCGGACGGGAACGTCACCACCCGCTATAGCTTCAAAGGCTCACCATTTGTTGGAGACAACCTCAAGGACTACCGGGCCCAATCACCCATCACCTACGCGGCCAACATCAAAACACCAACGCTAATACTGCACGACACCGGCGACGCCCGCGTAACCATCACCCAGTCATACGCCCTGTTCCACGCGCTAAAGGACAACGGCGTCCCCGTAAAGTTTTTCGCCTATCCCGTAGCAGGCCATTCGCCCGGCGACCCCGTCCGCCAAATGGACGTCTACAAACGCTGGGCCGACTGGATGGACCAATACCTGAAGTAACCGCAGCTGCAAAAACCCGTCACCGCAAAAATGTAGGGGCGCGCTTCCGTTTACCCTTACGGAGGAAGGGCGCGTCCCAGCGAGCGGAGCGAGCCGGCCCATTCCGTGCCCAAACGCTTTCCCCGGCACCCACCCAGCTCTCCAAAAAAAGCAAAAGCCCCGCTTGCACGGGGCTTTTCTCCCTTAGCCGTTGTAGCGGCCGCCGATTGTGGCGGGCGCTTTCAATCCACACAGAAATCTACGCGTTACCTTCGGACCCAGCCGCAACCGCCACTGCCACCGGCTCCGCTTCCTCGCGCCCAGCCCTCTTAATGCGCGCAGCCTTCCCCTTCAAATCGCGCAAATAATACAACCGTGCCCGCCGCACCTTACCCTTGCCCACAACTTGAATCGAGCTGATTGCCGGCGAGTGCAAAGGGAAAATCCGCTCAATCCCAACCCCAAAACTCACGCGCCGCACCGTAAACGTCGCTCCTGACGCCCGGCCCTTCTTCGAAATGACTACGCCCTCGAAGGCCTGCAAGCGCTCTTTCTCCTTCTCGCCTTCGCCTTCCTTCAAGCGCACGTTCACACGCACGGTATCCCCAGGCCGAAACTCCGGCAAATCTTTGCGCAGCTGCGCTTCATGTAATTTCGCAATGACCAGATTCATATCGCTATTCCCTGCAGACCCACTCGGGCGGGGCCAGCACATCAAGACAATCCACAATTATAGCCAAATAACCACAAGTTACCTAGAAATTTCCATCTGTGTGGTAATGGCCCGAAGACATGTACGCGACGACTGAAACCCAGCCCAGCCGCCTTCGCGCCCTCTGCGCCGACTCTGTGCCCTCTGCGTTAAGTCCCATCTCCCTGCAACCTCAACGCATGATGCCCGGATCAAGAAGCCCGAACCGAAGCAGCATTCCTTCGCCCAATCACCGTGTCGGCAAACCCTTCCATCTCCTCCAACTGCGGGCTGAACTGCAACAAAACCAAATCCACCCCCGCAGCCTCAAAAGCCGCGACCCGCTCCGCCACCTGCTCCGCCGTACCGACCAATCCCGACCGCAACCCGCGATTCGAGACCGAATAATCTTCCAGCGAAACCTGCTGCTCAAGTTGTGTTCCCGCCAGCCACTGCTGATAATTCGCATACCCCGCGGCCGACTGCTTCACGTCAGTAATCCGCCGCACCTCATCCTGAGCCTCGCGCTCCGTCTCCCGCACAATCGCATATCCCGCCACCCCAAATTTCATCGGCGTCAAATTAGTATGCCGCGCCCGCCGCCCTCGCAGATCCGCAATCTTCTCCCGCACCCGCTCGGGCGGATCGCCATGCATCAAATACGCATCGCACTTCTCCGCAATCAAATCTTTAGCCGCCGCCGACTCCCCGCCCGCATACAAGCAAGGTCGCGGTTTCGACGCCGGCTTCGGCTCCAGCACATTATCCTCAACCCGATAATATTTCCCGGAATACGAAAAATGATCGCGCGACCACACCCCGTCCAGCACATCGAGCCACTCGCTAGTCCGCGCGTAACGATCGTCATGCTGCTCGAACGACACTCCATACTTCCGCGCCTCATCCGCCCACCAAGAAGACACCACGTTCAAGGTTAGCCGCCCGCCACTGATCCGATCGATATTCGCCGCCTGCTTCGCCAGCAGCGCCGGCAAGTGAAACGTAGGCCGCACCGCCACCATCAACTCAATCCGCTCCGTAACCGCCGCAAGCGCGGCAGCGGTCGACCAAGCATCCAGCGAAGGCGCTTCCACCCCCTTGATGTCGTTCAAATTCAATTCCGCAATCAAAGTCACATCAAACCCAATCTGCTCACTTCGCTGCGCAAGCCCCTTAACGTAATCCCACGAAGCCTCCATCCCTTCGTCAGCCACATTCCGCAGCCACCCGCCAAATACCGGCAACCAATATCCGTATCTCACGACCGCTCTCCCAGCCTTGTTAGCGCCGGCGAACACTTCCCCGCCTCCGAAATCAAAAACTCCGCCAACCGCGAGTAAGGATTGAATCCCACAATCCGTTCCGGATCAGCGACAAAATTTGACAACGCATTAATGTCGTAATAAAGCAGCCGTCCAGTAGGATCGTCAATCACGTATTCCACGCCCCCAACTTCAATCCCCGCCGCTTCCATCAAACGCTCCACGTTAGCAATCACCCGCGGGGGCGCCTCATAAGCCTCCACAGTCATCCCAGTTTTAGGCGCATCCACCGGGCAAGCGATCCGCGTCAACTCTTCCCCCCGCGTGCTCTTGCAAATATCCGCCGGGCACAAATCAAACGTCTCCCCGGTAATATGAATCTGAATCGCATACAAATATTTTCCGCCCAACACTTCCACGCGCGTAATAATCCCGTCCCGCGCCGTAAAACACTCCTGCACCAAAGCCACATTATCGATCCCAAAGTACAACTCGCCCGCATCCACGGCCGCCTGCAATTCCGCTCGCGAGTTAAATTTCTTGATCCCAGCCCCGCTCCCCCCAATGTTCGGCTTCAAAATCAACGGATACCCAATCTCCTCCCCAGCCGCAACCGCCTGCGAAGCATGATTAATCACCCGCGCCTTCGGATAAGGCAATCCCAACCGCTCCATCAAAGATAGTTGCAAAGCTTTGGACGTTTCCGTAGTGAACGCCTTATACCCGTTCACCACCCGCACTCCCTTGTCTTCCAAGTGCTTCAAATAATTCAAAGTGTAGAAAACACCATGCCCCATCCCGCGCTGCCAAGCCGAAGGACTCATCCGATTGAACAAAAGCGAATACTCCCGCTCCAGCGAACCTGCATCATACGAGTGATACCGCGCGTCTAACTTCAACCAAGGCGCCCCGCGCGCATCCATCTGCGCAAACAAAGGCACAAACCAATTCGGCTGCTCGTAATAAATCGCTATCGGCTTAACCACGCCGTCGCCATTCCGATTGCTGATTTCGCTCATCTTCAGTCCCCGTAGGGGCACGGCATCGCCGCGCCCGTTGAAACCACATCGCGCTGCCCGTTGAAACTGCCAAACGATCATTCCCAAGGGAGCAGACCGGCTTTTTATTTCCATTCACTTCCTACGAATAGGTGAGCTCGCGCAGGGAGGGATCTCTGTTCTCTTCGACGATGCCCACGGTACTCAGTAATTCGGACGCCTTCGCGTTCGAAACGTCACCCCAAATCCAACATCATATGCTCCTCATCCACAAACTCCCCGCCAATCCCCAACCCCCGCGGCTCTACACCAAACACGCGAAACCCCAACCGCCGATAAAGCCCCCGCGCTGCCCCCTGCGTAATCGACACCGTAAGCTGGATCGATTTCAAATCCGGCAATCTCCGCGCGGTCTCCACTGCGCGCTTAGCCAACACGCAACCCAATCCTTTTCCTCGCGCAGCGGGCGCCACGAACACTCCCCACAAATGTCCCTTGTGCCGCCTTTTAAGAAGCGTCTCCCGGTAAAATCCGCACATCCCCACAGCAGCAGCATCCTCAAAAGCCCCAATGACAAAGCTCCCGTCGCCGCCCGTCCCAATCCGCCGCCCATACTCCTCCGCAGAAATCTGCCGCAGCTCTTCGACAGACTCTGCAAACGACCACGGATCGGTTTCCAGCGCCGTCATCCGCAAACGCCAAAGCGCCTCCGCGTCTGCAACCCCGAATTGCCGAATCTCCATCCCCAATTCCCGATTCTCCAGGCTTGGCAATGCCATCTCCGCGAACCTCAGCGCACCTCTGCGTCTCTGCGTTATCTTTTCCGGCCGTCACTCCAAAAGATCCGGCCGATTCCGGCGCGTCTTCTCTAATGCCGCCGCGCGCCGCCACTTCGCCACGTCCGCGTGATTCCCCCCAATCAACACCTCCGGCACACCCCACCCCCGAAACTCCGCCGGCCGCGTATAATGCGGAAAATCCAACAACGTCGCGCCGTTCCGATTTTCAGCACTTGTAGGGGCGGGCCTTGGTCCGCCCGTTGGCGCCACACCGCCAACCACCCCGCTGAACGACTCATTTTGCGATGACGCCTCATTCCCCAGGGCCCCAGGCAAAAGCCGCGTAACCGCGTCCAATACCAGCATCGCCGGCAATTCCCCGCCACTCAAAATAAAATCCCCAATCGAAATTTCTTCGGTAGCCAGATGCTCCGCCACCCGCTCATCCACACCCTCGTACCGCCCACATATAAAGATGACCCGATTCAACTCCGCGTAACGCCGTGCCGTTTCCTGCTTAAACAATTTACCGGCGGCAGACAAGAGCACCACAGCCGTTCTAGCATCCACCTCGGCCCGCCCCGCCGCCGCATCCCCCACGCCACGCCCCAACAACGACTCCACCGCCTCAAACAAAGGCTCCGGCTTCAGCACCATCCCCTCCCCGCCGCCAAACGGCCGGTCATCCACGGTCCGATGCCGATCCTTGGTAAACACCCGCAAATCCTGAACGTGCACATCGATCAGCCCAGTCTCACGCGCGCGCCGCACGATGCCATAATCCAGCGGCCCCGCGAAAAACTCCGGAAAAATAGTGACCAAATCAAATCGCATCGCAGCCAGTGTAGTCAAACACGCGGGACCTGTCATGGCCACTTTGGCTACCGCGAGGCATCGACGCTGGCGTCACGCCACAGAATTGGGCGTTCCACCAGGCAAGTGCTTTTTGCAACCTTAGTTTTGAGAGAAATTCGCCCACGCAGCCGCTCGCTTAAGCTCCATCATTCAAATCGCGCAGACCATCAGGCAGGATCACATCAATTCGTCGCGCACCAGGATCAATACGAGTGCAAATATCTTCCGCAAGAGGAATCAACAATTCGCTAGAGCCAGTCTCCACCACCAGCAGCGGCGTCCCCGCAACATCCTCGCCGGTCATCTGCACATCGCTAACCGTCCCAATCAGCGCAGACCCCGACGCAACCAAGCTCTCAAATACCGAGCACCCCACTAAATCCGACACGAAATATTTCCCCGCAGGCAAGGTTACCCGCTGCTCGATCGGAATCAGCACATCCATCCCGCGAAATTTCTCCGCCTCAGAAATCGACCCGCAACCCTCGAAGTGATACACCGCCTGCCCGCGATGGTTCCGGTCGATCCAGAAAGCCTTCACTTCCGCGCGCTGAGGTTCAACCTTACCCGCGCCGTCGCGCAAAAACACTTCGCGCATCTCACTAAGCCGTTCGGGAAAATCGGTAAGCAATTCGACGGCGACTTCGCCCTTGTTTCCTCGCGGACGCAGGATCCGCGCCAGCATCACCCAGCGCTGCGGCTCCGCGCTCAATCTTCGAGGATCTCCAGCGTAAAGCGTTTGTGTATCTTAACGCCGGCGGCTCCCAGCAACGTGCGCACAGCTTTCGCCGTGCGGCCCTGTCGCCCAATCACTTTGCCAAGGTCATCCTTGTGGACACGCAACTCGAGAATCGTCGCTTGCGAGCCTTCAATAGACTTCACCTGTACATCATCAGGATGGTCGACCAAAGAGCGAGCGATCGATTCGACTAGCTCCTTCATAGCGCACCTTCACGTAGCAGAGTTTTTACGTGGAGAGCGCACCGGTTTTTGAGTAATGAGATCATCTACAGAAAGACGCTTCCGGCCGACGTAAGGATGCGTGGAAACCAAAGAACTTGGACCCCGACAGGCGTCGGGGTCTACAGGCAGGCGCACTGCGACTACGCGATCTTCTGCAAGCGAATAAAGCTGCGCACGGTATCGCTGGGTTGTGCGCCGACTCCGAGCCAATGCTTGATACGTTCGGCATCCAGCTTCAACTCCGCGGGCTTTTTCAGTGGATCGTAGGTCCCCACCAATTCCACAACGCGGCCGTTCCGCGGCCGGGTCTTCTCAATCACCACCACGCGATAATACGGCTTCTTCTTCTTGCCAATCCGAGACAAACGAATCATTAACACTAAATCAGTCCTCCGAGCCCTCAATTGTAACCTGCCAACCCACCTCCCAGCAACGACATAACTGCGTAGCGCAACCATTTCCTGCATGTGTGGCCCGGCCTTCCCGGCGCCACCGAACTCTCCGCGACCTCTGTGCTCCGACCTCAGTGCCCTCTGCGTTAAAGCCTTTTCCTGTCTTTTTCTTCGGTTTGCTGGGCCCCAATCAATTCCCCGCCACCACTGGCAGCTCCACGAAACTAGCCTGCCCCGCCGCACGATAAATCCTCTGCACCGCCTTCTGATAATCCCGCGGCTTAGCCCAAAAAATATTCTGCACAAAAGTCTGCGGATTCCGGTCATACAAAGGAAACCAGCTCGACTGAATTTGCACCATCATCCGATGCCCAGGCAAAAACACATGGTTAGCATTCGGCAAAGCAAACCGGTACAGCAAGGGCTTCCCAGCCTCAATCGCCTTCGGAGCCTCCAAACTCTCCCGATACCTTCCCCGAAAAATATCCGCCGAAACCATCAACTGGTAGCCGCCCATCCCAGGCTGACCCGCCACCTCGTCCGGATAAACGTCGATCACCTTCACCACCCAATCCGAATCGGTCCCGCTCGTTGAAGCCACCAGATTCGCGATCGGCTGCCCGCTGATCTTGACCGGCGCGCGCAATCTCTCCGACTCATAGACCAACACATCCCCGCGCCCAGACTCTTCACGCTGATCGTCCACCAGCCACTGCGACCACGTCATCCCGTCCGTGTATCCCACCGGCTGAATCGGCCGCGCGCGAAAAGGCACTGGCTTTGCCGGATCGGAAACATATTCATCAAACGCGAAGCCTCCCGATTGCGGCGCATCGAAGCTGAGTTTAAGACCACTCTCGAAATACAACGGCCTCGCCTGCACCGTGCAGCCTGAGCCCGACGCGCATCCGCTAGGCCACGACGACAACCGCCGCCACGTATTCGTTCCCGTTTCAAACGCCGTCACCGGCGCCACGTCCGCCTTCGCCCCTCCATCCTTCAAATATTGATCCAGAAATGGCCGCAATATCTGTGTCCGGAAATACAGCCCCGTATCGCTGCCAAACTTCAACGCCCCCAGCGAGCTGCCGTCGTCAATCTCCTGTCCGTGATGCCAAGGCCCCATCACCAGATAAACTTTATCGTTCGCGGTGTCTTTTGGTTTGATCGCCTTATACACCGCCATCGCCCCATAAATGTCCTCCTGATCCCACAAGCTGTGCACCAGCATCACCGGCACCTTCAAGGGCTGCGCCGCGAGGATTTTATCCATCGCCTGCTGCTGCCACGACGCGTCGTAACTCGGATGCTCCAGCAATTTCCTCCAGAATCCGACCTGCTCCATTCCATGCCGCTTCCCTAACTCTCCCGCGGAACCGGCCTCCATAAACATGTCGTAATCGTCAAAATAGTTCGTCCACCATTTGATCTTGTTGTCCCGCGCGCCTTCCTGCTCGTAGATGTAAGCCATGTTCTGCTGACGAAACGCGCCATTGTGAAACCAGTCGTCGCCCATCCATCCATCGACCATCGGATTCATCGGCACCGCCACCTTCAAGGCCGGATGCGGATTCACCAGCGCCATCAGCGGCGTGAACCCATCGTAGGAAATTCCCAGAATTCCGACCTTCCCGTTGCTCTCCGGAATATTCCTCACCAGCCAATCAATCGTGTCGTAGGTATCGGTAGCGTGATCCACCGGCGTCGGATTCAGCGGCCCGTGCAGCGGCCGGTTCATCACGTAATCGCCCTCCGAACCGTACTTCCCGCGCACATCCTCCACAACGCGAATGTACCCGCCTTCCACGATGACCTCGGTAGCGTTGTCATAACCCTGCAGGATCGGACCAAGGTGAGCACTAGGCGCGTGACTCGTTAGCGCCGTAGCATCGTAAGGCGTCCGCGTAAGCAAAATCGGCGCCCCCTTCGCCCCCTTCGGCACGATGATCACGGTATGCAGCTTCACCCCATCGCGCATCGCAATCATCACGTCCCGCCGCTCGTAATCGAAGCTATCGGTAACCGGCTGCAACTGCGCCGGCGTCTCACTCGGCATTCCTTGCGCCTGCGACGAAGGTTGCGCTGACGTCCGCGAGGCAAAAATTCCGGCAACGATCACGAACAGGATCAGGCTAAACAAGCAAAAAGAAGAAAACTTGAACGGTCCAGAGGGAAAATTGGTCTTTGACATGCGGGGATTATACAGAACCGCGAGCAAATCGCGAGCCTCGACGCAGCACGAAATTGAGAGGGACAACACGATGGCTATCCTATATGTGAGAAACGTTCCCAGGGATCTCTATGCAGCTATCCGAAAACAAGCTAAGAAGAATCGGCGATCGATTATGTTTGAAGTTCTCGAAGTCTTGCAACACAACTTCCCGACCGCACGAGAATTGAAAGCCCGGAAACAATGTATGAAAGACTAAAGAATCTGAAGTTCGCCGCCACCGGCAATGAACGACTACCAAGCGGCGAGGAAATGATTCGCGAGGACCGCGAACGGTGATCAGCAAAAACTACTTACTAGAGGCGGTTGAGGCCGTTGAAGGCAGCGGTCTTGTAGCATTCGGCCAGGGTGGGGTAGTTGAAGACGGTGTCTTTGAAATAGGTGATTTTGCCTTTGAGCAGCAATACGGCTTGGCCGATGTGCAGGAGTTCGGCGGCGTCTTCGCCGAAAATGTGTACACCTAAGAGCTCGAGCGTTTCGCGGTGGAACAATAGTTTCAGGCGACCGTCGACGTGGCCGCTGATCTGGCCGCGGGCGATCTCGCGATAATAGGCCACGCCCACTTCATACGGGACGTCGGAATCGGTGAGTTGCTCTTCGGTCATTCCGATAAACGAGATTTGCGGAATCGTGTAGATGCCGTAGGGATACCCTGCCGGATCGCTCTTCACATCCAACCCGAAGGCGCGGGCCGCCGCGATGCGTCCTTGCTCCATCGAGACGGATGCCAGGCTCGGGAAACCGATCACGTCTCCAACCGCAAAAATGTGCGGCTGCGTCGTGCGGAAATCGGCGTCCACCTTGATACGTCCGCGGTCGTCGGCAGCCAGTCCCGCCGCCGGCAAATTCAGAGGCTCAACGTTGCCGCCGCGGCCCACCGCGTACAGCAGTGCATCGGCGATGATGCGCTTCTTACTGACCAGGTTCGCCGCCACTTTTCCGTCGGGCAATTCCTCGACGCTCTCCACCTCTTCGTTCAAGCGCATGGTAGCCCGGCTGTCGCGCATGTGATAGCTGAGCGCTTCGACCATTTCGGTGTCCGCGAATTCCAGCAGGCGCGGCCGTTTTTCCACGATGATTACGCGTACGCCCAAGGTCGCGAACATGCAAGCGTACTCGACGCCGATGACTCCACCACCCACAACGATCAGCGTTCGGGGGACCTGCGGCATCGCCAGAATCTGGTCGCTGTTGATGATGTTGCGCCCGTTGATGGGCACCTTGGGATTGGTCGCGGGCTTGGTTCCGGTCGCCAGGATGATGTATTCGCCTTCGAGATCGCTGAAGCCGTTGTTGCTCTCCACACGGATGTGGTGCGGGTCGGTGAAACTTCCCACGCCGTGAATCAAATCGACGCCATTGCGTTTCAGCTGGTCCTGAATCACCGACACTTCGTTTTCGATGACGCGCTGCACGCGGAAATTCAGGTCCGCCATGGTGACCTGATCCTTGGAGTGATAGTTCGCGCCGTAAAAACTCTGGTCGTAAAATCCGGAAAGGTGCAGCACCGCCTCCCGCATCGTCTTGCTGGGAATCGTGCCGGTGTTAATACACACGCCGCCGACGGACGTTTGTTTTTCGATCAGCGCCGTGCGATGGCCGGCCTTGACGGCCTGAATCGCGGCGCGCTGGCCGCCCGGGCCGGAACCTATCACAATCAGCTCATACGCCTGCATTCGCGGTGTCCTGTGCGTCAGATTCGTCCGGGGGGTGAACAACAGGGCCGGGCTTAACGTCAGCAGCAGTATAAACGACCTGCGGCGTGCGCACCGCGAGCATGCGCGAATCAGTATTGCCCGACGCAACACGCATCAGATGCTCCTGCACGGAGAAGCCGTGCCCGTTGCGCACCGAGCGCGGCCGCGAATACGTGCCATCGGGTCCCAGAATCCGAGCCTTGCGTGTATCGGCGAGATAGGGCGAAAGGACTTCGGTACAAATCCGTTCGCAAAGTTGCTGATCCTTCAGCGGAAAAACCACCTCGATCCTTTCGTAGAGATTCCGCTGCATCCAGTCGGCGCTGCCCAAATACACTTCGGGCTTGCCGCCATTCTCGAAATAAAAGATGCGGCTGTGCTCCAGAAAACGTCCGACGATGCTGCGCACGCGGATGCGGCTGCTCAATCCGCGCACGCCGGGGACCAGCGCGCACTGCCCGCGCACGATGAGGTCAACCTCAACGCCCGCCTGCGAGGCGCGGTACAGCGCTTGAATCACCGGCGGATCGACCACCGCGTTTACTTTGACGATCATGCGCGCGGGACGCTCGCGGCGTGCGTGGCGGGCCTCCCGGTCGATCAGTGCGATGAAGGTCTTGGCCATGTCGCGCGGCGCCAGCATCAATGGCTTGTAGTTGGGCTGCTCGGCATAGGCCGTGAGATAGTTGAAAACGTTATGCACCGCGGTTGTAATCGCTTCATCGCTGGTCAGCAGACTGAAGTCAGTGTAGTAGCGTGCCGTCGATGGATTGTAATTTCCTGTGCCGAGATGCGCGTAGCGGCGAATCTTTCCGTCGGGGTCGTGGCGTACCACCAG
>Ga0073928_10010086_pt1 | contig 11348 bp, 15 predicted proteins | sample PaiPotPPA55metaG_FD_76969 | JGI IMG/M metagenome (GOLD analysis project Ga0073928, IMG submission 76969) | Iron sulfur acid spring bacterial and archeal communities from Banff, Canada, to study Microbial Dark Matter (Phase II) - Paint Pots PPA... ...
ATGCCTTCGTTCAGTATCGACAAGCGCTGCGTGATGGCTCCGAGTTGCGCATCCATCGCGGCCTGCGCTGCAGCATCGTGCCCTTTCAGCCGCTGCACCATGATCTGTGTCCAGCTGTTCATCAGCGCCACGCGTTCGCGGCTCTCGAGATCGAGGCGCTTGGTGCGGATGGTGTCCGACGCCCGGTTCAATTCCTGCACCATCGTGTCGTGCACCTGAGTGAGTTGCTGGATCTGTCCCATCGCCTGGTTAAACTTCGCCTGCAGATCGGAAGCGTCCTGATCCTGCAGATTCGGCGGCAGCATCTTCTTGAAGCGCGCGGCGAGCACGTCGGCGTCGGGAAAGTCCGCATTCTTTGCCCAGATGTCGCCCACGACGGGCAGCATGATCTGCGGGTTCTGGCCGATAACTGCCGTGAGCGCTGCGAAGGCTTCCTGGCGTGCTTCTTTGTACATGGGACCGCTCGAGAGCGTCAGATCGTAATCGCCAACACCCACGTCGTAGGCTTTTTTCATGCCTTGCTGCTGGTCGAGCAGGTCCTCGGCGTCGGCTTGGCTCGAGGGGTTCTGCGGATCGTCGTTCTTCGAGTTGTAGATCGCCGCATGCCGCACACTGTCATCGGGATCGATGATGCGCTGCAGGCGCCCGGAGTTGATCAGCTTTGGCCAGAGATCGAGCAGGATCTTGCCCTCCCACGCGATCGCCTGATTCAGGTTCTCGTGCCAGGACACGGCTCCGGTGTCGGACTGCGACTGCCGCTTCATAATCGCGAAGCCGGACTCCTGCCCGTTGCCGCTTTCTTCCCCGAGTGACGGGCCATAGATGCCGATCACCGCTTTCATGTCGTAGTCGGCCTGCTTGATGACTTCCGCCATGGCCTGAATCGGCGCTTCGCGGCCGGCGCGCTCGGGGCGCGGCAATTGGCGGCCCTGGGCGTCGTAGCTTTTGTAAAACAGGTGAGAGAAGTTCTTGCGGTTCATCTGGCGATAGTCTTCGCCGTACTGCGCATTCTCCTCGGGCACCCAGAGCGGATCTTTACTAACTAAATCCACCTGCTCAACTTGCCGGGTGACCATGAAGTCATAAATGCGCTGTGCATCCCTGTAATCCCGCACCATGCCCGCCCGATGAATCTTGCCGTTTACGTTCAACCGCACACCGTTGACTTCTGGGAAGGGCAGATAGCGTCCCAGCCAGTCGTATTTCTGGATGATCGACATGGCGTCGTGCTTTACGCAGTGAACTTTGCGGATCACCGTGTCGCGCTTGTCGACCACGCGGGCCTTGGTGAGATCGTCGATGATCTCTTCCTCGAGTTTGGTGGTTCCGTCGTCGAGCTGGCAGAGAACTTTGGGCAGCAGGTCGATCCACCAGTACTCCGCCACGCGGCAGCCGTTTTTGGTGACCCAGGTTGGCTCGGCGTTCCCCTGCGAGGTGGGGAAGGAAAGTTTCGCCGTGTCGGTCTCGCCGAACTCGGCCAGGTAATCTTCTTTCGAGTAGTCGCGAACGACGTGTCCCCACAGCGGATCGGTGCCATCGGGACGTCTGACTGGCGAGAGATAGACGGCAAAGGGGTTCTCGATCGCTTCAATCCGCGGTTCCTGGTTGAAGCTTCTCTCCGAAACGTAATCGGTGGTGATGCGCCAGGGACACCAGCCGATCCGCATCATCATGTCGTAGCTCGAGTCGTAGGTGACGTCGGCCGAGCTCGTGACTTCGATGTGGCGCAACACGCCCTGGTGAATCTTCGCTGCTTCGCGATCGGCACCGTTCCCGACTGGTGAGACGAGCATGGCCGGCCGGTGTTGGCGCTCTTCGCCGGTGTACTGACGAAGAAATGCCGGAGCCCGGTTGATCGTAAGGCACGGTTTGCCTTCGATTTCCCGGTTGGCTTTGACCGATTCATCCCACTGCCCGGTGCCGATCGAGAAGCGCAAGTCTTCAAGCCCCTGGCGGCGCGACTCTGACTCCGACTCCGCGGTGATCTTGAAACGCTTGAGCGAGGTCGTGATCAGCTCTTCGCTGGCGGCGAGCCGGCGGTTGCGCTTCTTGGATTTTGAGGATAGAACTACAGGCATGATCGATCGATGGAAGGCGAAAGCGAATATTTGGAAGCGCGCCTACGACGAAGAACACGAACGGCTGACTGACTCGCGGCTTGCGCTGGAAGCAATGACACAACGCGCATCAGGTCTCGAAGCAGGCCTTGCTGCAAACCAGAGAGCGCGGGATGCATCGACCGCCGGCCGTCTCGCACTGAAAGTGGAATATGAAAAGCTCATAGCGCTACTCATCGAAAGGGTTTCTGATCTGCCTCCCGATCTCCGTTCAATCCCACCAGGCCCAGGGTTGCACTGGCTTCGCAGAGCAGCAACGCATTTCAAGCAGTAGAAGTAAAAACAACCCTGACATCCGCTTCCTGACACAACACAACGTTTTGGCCGCGGCCTTCGTAGTCTGCGAACCACGATTCCCAATCGGAGTAGTGCCCCATGGCCACACGCGCTCCAGGTTTCAGAGTCGTCGGCTTGAAGACGAGAGGATTCAAGACCCAGCTCACCTCCGAGTTCCGCTTCTCTTTCCACTTGCCCGGGCCAACCGCGATCACGGTGCCGATCCGCGTGCTGATGTCCCGGTTCTTTGCGACATCGGGAATCGCGATGAGTTTGCTCGGTGGCGTTTCCTCGTCGAGAAGCACTAGGATGTGATCCGTCATCGGCTGGATTTTCAGCGGATCGAACCAGAGTCCACCGACCTGCGTGCGATTGTTGCGCCAGACTTCTGACGAGACCGGCGCGTGTTTGATGGCTTCGCGGGTTTGGGGCATCAGGCAAGCTCCGACAACTTCCGCATCTTATCCTGCCCGCCGGTTTTTGCATCGTGCTTCTTCTGCATCTTCTTCCCTTTGGCGGTTTCCTTGCTGCCTTTCATCACGCCTTGGTTGTTCAGCGCACCATAGACGTAGTGATCGGCCTTGTCACCCGAGAAGCCTTTCTTCGCGGCGGCTTTCTTCAGGCGGGATTCGAGGAAGACGGGCATGGAGATCTACTCTTCTTCTTCGTTCTCGCCGGCCGCGCCTTCTTTCCCGGTCATGGGTGGAAGTCCGGCGTTCTTGTCGAGGTGGCTCTGGATGTGCTCGCCGCCCTGCGTTTTGCCTTGCTCGTTGAACTTCACGTCCTTCGAGTCGTGTTCGTAACCGGTGTACACGTGCTTCACAATGTGGCCGCCGCCGAGCTGGGCATGGATCTCGAGGTGATCGAGAGTTTTTGGGGTGCGCTTCTTCGATGATTCCGCCATTGAGATTGCTGGCATATCAGTGAACTCCTTTACATTCGCTGCAAACTTTTCCTGCGATCACGCCCGCGCCGCGAATCGACAGCAGGCAGTTCGGGCAGATGCCATGCACCAGGTCGATGTCGCCAATCCGCCGCTTGCACCAGGTGCAGCCGGTCAGCTGGACAAACGGGTCGATGAATCGAACATGCGGATCTGTGTTGGCTGCGTTGACCACGCCTTCGATCAAGCACTGAAGGCCTTCTCTGCTGATGATCAGCGGCGCGTTCCGATTTGTCCAAGTCTCGCTCATCCCATCCACCCGCCGTCTCCGGTGCGCTCCCAGGCGCTCACGGTGGGCATCCCGACGCTAAGCGGCGCGCGCTTTTGTACTGGCGCGGCAAAGGTCAAAGCTATGGCATCGCCGTCATCGGGAGAGGAAGAATCAAGGCCCATCTTCGCCAGGCGCTTCTTCATGTCTTCCTTCGACTCGAGCTTCACGCGCTGCAGCCGGTCATAGACCAGGATTGGTTTCTGCAGATCCGCGGCCAGGTCGTGATCGTTGTCGATCGCGCCGCCGCGCAACATCCACTTCTTAGTCTCGTCCCACATGAAATCGCGCCAATAAGCGCAATGGGCTTGCGGGGAATCGGCGCCGAAGTTCACCAGCATGATGCGATCTTCGTATCCGAGAGCACGCACGCCAGAGTAAACCGATGACGCAATGCCGGCGGCGTCGAAAAAGATCATCGCCACTTTCTCGCCATCATAGGTGCGGTTCAGCACGTCGGTGATCTTCCCCACCATCACGGCCGCATCGCGGGTGAACTGGCCCTTCACTTTCACCGGCGGGATCGAGCGCGCATCCAGGCCGCGGCGGAAGCGAATCACATTGTCGTCGGAACCTCCCCAAGCGAAGTCGACTCCGGCGACCAGGACATCTGTATCGAGTGCGACGCCGAGCGCAGTTTGCGCCTGCTGCACCAGGTCAAGATCGATAAACTTGCCGCCGCCGGCGAGAGGGAAGAGGCCGAGGTAGCGGACGCGAACGTGATCGGAGTTCTCGCCGTAGATCGAGATCGATTCATTGATCTCCTCGACGTTGATGCCTTCCACATCGCGGCTGTCGATGATCTCCGGCCGCCATCGGTGCCGTTGGTCGCCGTGCACCGCTTCGTAAAACGTGCCATCAGCCCGCGTCGATTGGCTGAACAGCAGCCAGATGATTTCGGTGTCTTTGTCGGTGAGTGCGCCCTCGACAGTTTTGTAAATGGCGTCGGAGATTTCGCTGGCCTCGTCGAAGATGATCACCAACCGCTTGCCTTTGTTATGGGCGCCGGCGAAGGCCTGCGGGTTATCTTCCGACCAGGTGTTGAAGTCGGTGCGCCATCTCTCTGCGTGTTCCGCATCGTTCACCTTGATCGAGGTCACGTGCACATCGAACCAGTCTTTGTTGATGCAGCAGCGGAACCACTTCGCGATCTCGGGCTGCGTCTTAGTCTTCAGCTGGTCGCCGGTGTTCGCGGTGACGAGCACCTTGCAGTCGAGGCATGTCGATTTCGCCCAGTGCACGATTTGCCCGATGAGGGCGGACTTGCCGATGCCGTGCCCGGAGGAGATGGCCTTGCGGAAGGGTTTGAAGCGGGTCTCGGGATTCTGCAAGTGCTCGCCGAGTTCGACGAGGAAATTGCGCTGGAACTGACGCGGGCCAGGCTCGCCGGCGAGCTCATCCTCGTCCCAGGGAAACGAATAGAGCACGCACCCGAGCGGATCATGGCGAAACCCGTAGAGGGTTTCTACCAACTGCTGCTCGTAATCGACCTGCTCGTAACTAGCGGAGGTCACTGACACGTTTCTGCGCTTTCTCCATGGCAATGCGGAAGCGCTCAGACAGGTTCATAGTGACGTTGTGCTCGATCGGTTTGTCGTGTAGATGGTTCACGGTCTGAACTGCTTTGCCGAACGCTCGATCTTCGAGGTAGTGAAGCAAATTGATGAGCGGGATGATCGAGAAGCGGCCCTGGTAGTCGGGACCGGTGATGGCGCCTTTTTCCTTTTCACTGAGCGAGCCGTCCTTGTTCAATCCCAGGCGCCGGCGTTCGAGATCGATCATCGAGAGCCAGAGCTGCTCCGCCTTTGCCTGCGCGAGTACACGGCTGGCAACGGTCGCGTTGGTCGAGCGAACCTGCTTCGGCCGGCCCATCTTGGGGCAGTTGCCACATTTGCAGTCAGCAGGGTGTTTTCGGGATCCGCCTTGCGCCATATAAAAGCAAAAGAAGCTAAGAAAGCTAAGCCCCTAGAGCAGCCGAAAGTTTGGCGTCGATCACGGCCTTTTTCGGGTGGAGGTAAAACGAGAGCGAGTCGAGGCTCTTGTGTCCGCTGCGATCTTGAATTTCCTTAAGGTCCATGGTCTGAAGTAGATGCGTGAGGATCGAGTGCTTCAGTGTGTGCGGATGGCAGTACAGTTCCGGCAATCCGGCGAGCTCGCCGTAGAGGTGCATCTTGCGCTGAAAGGTGCGCGCCGTGATGGGAAACAGTTTTTGCTTTCCTGGTGTAGAACGGCACAAAGCAAACAGCGATTCGCGCTCATTCAGCAGCGGATTCTGGTGCTCGACCAGCTCGTCTTCGACAGGGTTCGAATTCTTCAGACGCTTCAGAACCAGCTTCGTCCCGATCACATTCGAAGCTGACAATCCGGGATAGTGGGCGGTCTTTTTCTCGTTTGTTTTCTTGTTCTTCCATGTCACCGATCCGCCGACAACTTCGTGTGCTCGCAGGGCGTGGAGGAAGGCCACGAGGATCATCAACCAGTCGCGTTCGTTGCGCTCTTTCGCTGTCTTCAGCAGCGCGAGGACCCCGTCCATTTCGAAGGAGTGCGGCATTTGCTTAAGCTAAAAGAAGCAAAAAATGTCCGAGTTCAACAAATTCGGACACGAGGCCCAGTCAGCTTCGGGCGCCGTCTTCCCCGCGTGGGGTGCCGCTTGCCCTGCCAGCGTTTCAGCCAGTAGCCGGCGGCATCAATCACTTTGGGCTCGTCGAGTTGAACCTGCCCCTTCATCGGAAAAATTGGTAGGCCCAGGCCCAGATCTCCGGCAGCCGCATCAGGAACGCCGTCACCATGGACACGATGATCGCGTTGCGCAGCTTCAGGTTGTAGACCTTGTGCTGCAGCCGGCCCATGTCGGCCTGCGTGGCCCGGATGTGGTTGCCTTGCACGTTCACCGCGGTGAGCAGCGCTCGCGGTTGGGCCAGTTTGGGGTCTTGGTATTGCTGCGTGCGATCGATCTTGTCAAGGGTGCCCAGGCGCTCGGCGCGCTGCAGCACTTCGAGGTTCTCTGGATCACGGGAGTAAGAAGGTTTGTCGGGCACAATCATGCTCTTTTTAGACGGCTTGCGGCCACGAATACGGCCAGGAGCGCTGATCTTTCGCGAGTTCGACCGGATAGCGCATACAGCGCCTGAAGGCGTCTTCCAGGCACGTCCGTTGGGCGGGATACTCGCGGATCGGCAAGATCGATGCCAACTGGAGAAATCGCGGCTCGACGTGAGCCCTGGCCAGTTTCTTGATCTCAGCCCAGGGCAGGGCAGTGGTCAACTGCATTGCGTTTTGGCCCACCGCTCGCGCGATCCCGGTTTTGAGAATCTGGATGCCCAGTTGCCGCGTGATCTCGTGCTCTGCTTCGGGACGCGGAACCACTGCTAAATCCTGTTGCTGCGAGTAGACGGAAATAGACATGGGGATTGGGTGGAACGGAATGGCAGGCCTTGCGGCCTGAGAAAGTACAGCGGGGCGATGTGGCCTGTTCACTCTAGGCCTTGAGGGGAAGGGAAGGGAAGGTTACCGACGTGCGGCAAATGGGAGGATTTGCACAGAATTTGACCTGCAGTTTGTGCCTACAAAGCCTTGGCGTTGAGCGGCGCAGCATCCCGTGTACGCCTGCCGAGGTTAGGCCCGCGCGGTTCGACTCGGCGTTCAGGAGCAGGTTCGTCCTTGGAGCACATATGATGCTGGTTGGAAACGACCAAAGATCGGCACAGCGGGCAATGGATGTCCGCCCCCAAGACGAAGATCGAGCACTTTGCCATCAGGTCGGAGACTAACAGGAGAAGAGCTGCGTTGCTTTTTAAGCCGCTCGCTCTGCTGCCCAGTTCGGACTTACCCCGCTGGCCAGGATGAACTCATCGCGCTTCACGCCGGGATTGTGCATCCGAGGGAAGGGAAGCGCAAGAGGAGGGCTTGGTTGTTCACCTCCGTACGCACAGCGACAGGCTAGGCCGCCATCGGAACCAGCTCGGGGACCAGATCGTCAGGCTGCTTGATGTAGCGCTTCGGGGAAGTCAGCAGGAATCCCTTGCCCGCTTCCTCCGAGGCGAAGTCGATGATCCAATCGTTCTCCGCGCCCGCCGAGTGCGCCAACGCAATCATGCTCTGGAGTTTCCAGATCTGCATTTTCATGCCCCCACTCTAGCCCCATTGGGCGCAAAGGATGTATTCAATTGATCACCTTGGAAGTTAGCCTTCTATTGTGTCGGGTGAGAGAATGAGACCATGCCACCCGACGAAGCTGCTATCCGGCTGGAGTTGATGAGGGAGTTGGTCGCAATGCTCATTGAGCCGCGCCGCCGCCTGGGGGTTCCCACGCCTTCAGAAATTCAAGCAATCGGCGATCTGATTGTTCTTCGCGGAGAAATTTTTCGATTGTATCTCTTGCTGCCTGAAGCCTACCGTTTAGAACTGGCGAAGGATGAGCGCGAGCTTGCCGAAAGAGTTGATCGATTTCTTCCCCTAGGCCGGACATGCGCATCACGGAAACCACAACCTGATGCGCGTTGAGCTCCCTCTGAGAGTTCTCCACCATGGTCCAGAGCCAGAGGAGTAATTCGCGGAGTTGCTTCTCGTCGATCTCCACATTCAGCCCTTCTTGTCCTTCTTCACTTTGGCCCAGCGGGCTTGGGCGGCCCGGTCACCCAGAATTCGAGACAGCCTTGACGGGCTTTTCGCCAGACCTGTTCGTCGCCGTGGCTTAAGAAATACGCTTCATCGACCGGCGCGGTGCATCGATCATAGCCATCGTTTCTTGCGTGCGCTTCGCGTTCAATGCGGGCTTGATCGCGCTCGATTCTGGCACGGTGTTCGGCGTATCGCTGCCAGCCGAACCACACGGCGAAGATGAGCAGCAGAGTGATGCAGAGTTTATTCACTTTGCGGGCTTCTTCTTTTTCTGTTTGGCCCAGCGGGCTTCTACGGCTTTGCGGGCGGACTCGCTACGTTCTTTCTTGGTGAGCTTCGCGGCGCGGCCAAAGCCTCCAGAACGGGCGACCCGCTGCTTGTATTCCTCGACGGTTTCGCTCATGGCCCAACAGTAACAAACAAATACCTGCTTGGCAAGAAAAACCTTGACATACGTGCTAGGCGCGAATAGGATTACAACATGATCAACCAAGCACAAGTGGACAAGATCAACCGGACGGGTAAAGTCGCGATGGTCTGTCAGGAATGCGGCAAAACGAAGGCCGTCTCACCAGACGCGAAACTCGATCCGCGTTGCTCATGCGGTTCGGTCGACCTGGAAGTCGCTTAATTTAACGGGCCGGGCGGGCATTCGAAGTGCCCACTCGGCCCTAAACAAAATCAGCCTAGTTCGGAGGCCAATCTTGTCTCACAGCACTCTAGCAGTTCTCTCTTCCCCCGATTTTCCACAAGTCCTAGCGTCGGCCATCGATCGCGCCTTCGACCGCCACTTCGACCGCATACTCCGCTATCCCCAGCTCACCAGGTGTGAGCACGTCTCCGTCGAGTCTCGCGAAGGGGCTTGCGACGGCGGGGAAGAATGCACGCAATCGGCAACCGTTCACCATCTTGATTCCGACCTGTCATTTTGCTGGAAACACTTTCAGGGGGTGAGCCGTGGCTAACTTCCTCACGCTTGTTCTCTGCGCCGGGCTGATCCTCCACGAAGCTTCCGCGTCCTTTCGGGAACTGGTCGTGCGGGCGATAGCAAAGGCGGTCGGACGTGACTGACTCCGCCCTCGCTACCTTCCAGACTCTCTGCGAGAAGCGGGAGTGCGCCGCCTACCAGTGTGCCGGTGCGATCAAAACTGCGCTCGCGTTTCTGACTATGGGCGATGCCAAGAAAGCGCTCGACGTGATGCTCTTTGCCCGCGCCGACTTCGACCAGTGTGATTTAAAGGTCACAGAATTCATGAATTCCAAAAAGGAGAACACCGATGGCAACCGCTCAGCAATCGCTTAATTTACCTTTCACCTGGCGGAGTCTCTGGCCCTTCCGTCGCTCTGCAATTCAGCGCACGCAAGCCCTTGTCCCAGCACCCGCGGTTTTGCCCGCGGCTCCCTCGACTCCTGCCGAGCTGCTGCGCATCGCCGTTTCGCAGGGTGCGGATCTGGCAAAAGTTTCCCAGCTCATGGATTTGCAGGAGCGCTGGGAGCGGAGCGAAGCCAAGAAGGCCTACACGGTCGCCATGAACGCCTTCAAGGCGAATCCCCCGGAGATCATCAAGAACGAGATTGCGACCTTCGTCAACAAGAACGGCGACATCGTCGAGTGGGAGTACTCCACGCTCGATCACATCCACGATGCCATCCTCGCCGAGTTGAGTCGACACGGCATCTCGCACCGCTGGATCATCGAGCAGCCGACGCCAGAGAAGGTGCGCGTCACCTGCGTGCTCACTCACAAGCTTGGCCACAGCGACTTGACTACACTCGAGGGGCCGGTCGATCGTTCGGGCAGCAAGAACGAGATTCAGGCCATCGGCTCGAGCGCGAAATATCTCGAGCGCTACACGCTGCTGGCCGCCACCGGACTCGCCGACAAAAGTCCCGACACCGATGCGCTCGCTTCCTCGCCCAACCCCGGCGGCAACTCGGGCGACGGCAACTTTATGCTGCTGATTCAGAAGGCTGCGAACCAGGACGAGCTGCGCGACGCGTTCACCACGGCTTTCCGCAGCACGAAAGATAAGAAGATTCAATCCACGTACATCGCCGCCAAGGATTCGCGACTGAAAGGACTCCGACAATGAGCACAGCATCTGTACACATCGATTGCACTCACGGCAGCCGGGAATGGTTCGAAGCCCGATGCGGCCTAGTCACGGCTTCCCGTTGCGAGGATGTCATAGCCGTGCTCAAGCGAAAGAAAAAAGACGACGGCGACAAGTGCGAAACCGCGCAACGCAAGAACTACCGTATGGAACTGGCTATCGAAATCCTCACCGGGCGAACCTGGCCACAGTACGTCTCGAAGGAGATGCAGTGGGGCATCGAGCAGCAACCCTTTGCCTGCGCGGCCTACGAGATCGGCCGCAACACCCTGGTTGAGTCCTGCGGATTCTTCGTTCACCCGACAGTCGACCGCTTTGGCGCTTCGCCCGATGGCCTGGTCGGCAGCGCTGGCTTACTTGAAATCAAATGCCCAACGACCGCAACTCACCTTACCTGGATGCGGGAGAAAGTTATCCCGCTCGATCACGCGCCGCAGATGTTGGCGGAGCTGGCCTGCACTGGTCGGGAGTGGTGTGACTTTGTGAGCTTCGATTCAAGATTGCCAGAGCACTTGCAGCTGTTCATCCGCCGCATGGAGCGCAAGGATCACGAGCCCCTGATCAAGCAACTCGAACTGGAAGTCGACCGCTTCAACGCCGACCTGGATAACTTCCTGGCCGAACTTCCCCAAGCAGAAGATGCGGCGCAGGCTATTGTGCTAGCGATGGATCACACCGACCCGGACGAACTCGTCTTTTGAGAGGAGACCAACGATGACAACCTGCTTCTGTGGTGAAGACCTGAACGATTCCGGCGACTGCTGGCAAGGGAAGATCATGGGCGGCCACCAGGGCAACTGCGTCATCTGCGGAAAGAACGCGGAGCTGGACGGGATGAGGTGCTGCTCAGTGGAATGCGACCAGGCGGCAGACAAGAAAGGAGAACTTTTAATGAGCGATGCGAAGTACACACCGGGACCGTGGGCAATGATGGATGACGACGGCACGATACGCTCGCGGGCATTCGGCGCAAGCGATCAGATGGGCGACTATCGCGGCTGCGTTGTTTG
>Ga0073928_10010089_pt1 | contig 11344 bp, 6 predicted proteins | sample PaiPotPPA55metaG_FD_76969 | JGI IMG/M metagenome (GOLD analysis project Ga0073928, IMG submission 76969) | Iron sulfur acid spring bacterial and archeal communities from Banff, Canada, to study Microbial Dark Matter (Phase II) - Paint Pots PPA... ...
GTTTCCCGCAGGGCAAGTTGTTGCCCACTTTTGTGTTTTTCATTTTCGCGTGGGCCCTGGTTGCCCACGCTGCCACGCCGCCGGAGCCTTTGAACATCGAAGGCCTGGGCAATGGCACCGTCGCGCTCGATGGGGATTGGCAATTCCATTTAGGAGACGACCCGGCCTGGGCCTCACCTGCACTCGATGACTCGGGCTGGGAGCGGATCGCGGTCGATAAACCCTGGGGCGACCAAACGCACTTCGGCTACACCGGCTACGCCTGGTACCGCCGCCATCTCACCCTCACCCCCGCTCGCGGCGCTGACCCACACCTCGCCCTCCTCATCCGCCACATCGACGATGCCTACGAGCTCTACTGGAATGCCGTCCTCATCGCCTCCACCGCCCGCATGCCGCCCCACCCCGCCTGGTACAACGATCAGGCCGCGCAAACCTTCGGCCTCCCCGTCTCCCTCGACGTCACACCCGATGGCGTGCCTCGGCCCAACGACGCCAACGTCCTCGCCATCCGTGTCTGGAAAGCGCCTCTCTTCTCCTACGACACCGGCGACCAGGGTGGCTTCCTCGTCCCCCCGGAAATCGGCAGCCCCGATGCCATCGCCGCCCACAAAGCCACCCTCGATTACCGCTGGCTGCGCGGCCGCCAGTTCACCTTTGCCCTCGACTGCCTCTACGCCCTCGTCGTCCTCCTCTGCCTGCTCGCCTGGCTGCGCGATCGAAAACACTGGCTGCTCTTCTGGATGGCCGGCTTCTCCCTCGCTCCGCTCGCCATCCTCTTCCTCGACGGACTTCGCCTGCCCTGGCCCTTCGCGATCTCCCTCGGCCTGCAGCAGCCGATGTATTCCATCGAAGACCTCTCGCTCTGGTTCATCTTGCTCTGGGTCCTCGAACTCCACGACCTGCCCCGCCTCCGTCGCGTCACTTTGCTCCTGGCCATCGTCAACCTGTCGTCCACCACCCTTGACGGCCTGGTCGCCATCTTCGGATGGACTTCCTCGTGGAGCCGGCAAACCCAGCTCATCGATGGCATCCTCACCATCACGCTCACCCTGACGGAACTCCTGCCTCTGGTTCTGGTCCTCATCGCGGTCCTGCGTCGCCGCCACCTCGAGCTCGCCCGCTGGCTGGTCGCCATCACTGCCTTCCTCACGGTCATGACCTCAGTGCTCCAGGTCGGCCTCTCGCAAGGCAGCCGCTTCACCCACTGGACCATCGCCGAACGCATCTCCGGCCCGCTCTTCGTCGTGAACGGCAACCCTATCGCAGCCTATACCCTGTTCCGCACCCTGCTGGTTTTCGCGCTTATCTACGCCGTTTATCGCTACTACGCGGAAATGGGCCGCCGCCGCGGCAACCTCGAACAGGAATTTAGAAGCGCCCGCGAACTCCAGCAGGTCCTCATCCCCGAAACCCCGCCCTCGGTTCCCGGCTTCACCCTCACCGGCGCCTACCGGCCTGCCCAGGAAGTCGGCGGGGACTTCTTCCAGATCATCCCCCTCGAAGAAGGCGCCACCCTGGTCATCCTCGGCGACGTCAGCGGCAAAGGCCTCAAGGCCGCCATGGCCGTGGCCATGATCGTCGGCGCCGTGCGCGCCCTCGCTGCCACCTACGCCGATCCCGCCCCGCTCCTCACCGAGCTCAACAAAAACCTCCACGGCCGTCTGCAAGGCGGATTCGCCACCTGCATTGCCCTCCGCCTCGAGGCCAACGGCTACTGCGAAATCTCCAGCGCCGGACATCCCTCACCCTTCGTCAATGGCCGCGAAATCACCCTCGCCGGGGCCCTGCCTCTCGGCCTCGCCCCGGAAGCCAAATACGAAGAATTCGTCATCCACCTCAAAGTCGACGACCAGCTCGCCCTCTACACTGACGGCCTTCTCGAAGCCCGCAACCCCGCCGGCGAAATGCTCAGCTTCGACCGCCTCAAAGCCGTCTTCGCCGCCAAACCCACCGCAGAAGAAGCTACCGAAGTCGCCGTCAACTTCGGCCAGGATGACGACATCACCGTCCTCACCCTCACCCGCCGCCCCCCAACTTCATCGAGCCCCAGGACCCCATGTATGCCGCCAACCACACCATCCGCCTCTACCCCGCCGGCTGAAATCAGTCAAAAACCGTCCATTGGGTCCAGCAACGTCAAAAGGCGAAGAAAATGATGCGTCATCCGGAGCGAACCGACCACCGGGTGCTTAGTCTAGTCGAAGTACATGCGCTTGCTCTTCTTGGCTGTCATTCCCGAAGGGAATCTGCTTCTCCACTCGCCGATCACCTCCAGGTCGGGAACAAATTCGGGTAAGCACGAACCGAGCGCCGCCCAAACAAACGAAAGAGAGCTCCAGGACCACCTCGAAGCCCTCCTCTCAACTAAGTGGTTATGTCTACAAAGTTGTCATCCTGAACGCAGTGAAGGATCCGCCTTTGCCTTTGCGGCGAAGCCGCTGCTGCCCGTGCGGCTAGCACTAGAAATGCCAGATCAAGTCCGCCGCGATCGTTATCGCCTGATTCTTTCCCAGACCCGACGGATTCGGCGCTCCCCCTTGCGAAACGCTTTCCAAGTTGGTGATCGAAGCCCCCGGCGCAATGTTCAGCGCCGTAACTCCATACTTGGTGAATGCATGCGTGTAGCTAACTTCCGGCCGGAACGTGATCGTCGATCCCGCCCAGAAATCAAAGCCCACCATGTGTTCCTCATACTTCGCCGGAGTCCCCGTCCTCTGCCCCTTGATGTCATCCACAAATTCATTCCGGATATTCAAGGAAGCCGTGTTATGCCAGAAGTTATGCTCTACGTAATTCGTAATCGCATAATCCGGGGCATAGCATCGTGCCGATTGCTGGGCCGCAGGCAACCGTGGATCCTGGCAAACCGCGCCAAAATTCAGGGTCACCGCGCCCTGCCCCGGCCGCTGGAAAGTAGTCTCCGGCCATGGCGTGCTCGCCGTCGGAGCGTACTGAATGCCAGTGGCTGGATCCGTCCCGTTGTACCAGAACATGTTCGGCGTATCCTTCATGTACTGGTACCAGAACTCCGTATCCGTGTGCCACGAGGCATTGATGCGATGATAGTAGGTCGCATAGTAAGCGGCCAGGTTGTTATACGCATACTTGCCGTCGTTCACGCTGTTGGCGCAAGCGTTGAATGCGTCTCCACCATTCGACCAGGTGTAGACGACGCAGAAGTTTCCGGTCACCTTGGCATCGGTCGTCCAAGGCATGACATCGCACCCCGGAGATATGCCCGCCTGAACGGTAACATGATCGTTGATCTTGATGGTCGCGTTTGCCCCCGTCTGCGTATAGCAATCGAAGGTGTATAGAATCGAGTGCGAATAAGTGTAGTTATTCGGCGCCAGCTGCGCTTCGATATCCGGAAGCGAGATATAACGCCCGATACGTAAATCCATGCCTTGTCCCACGTGCGGGAAATACGCGTCGTAGTACACCATCACCGGGTCAAATCCGTACTGGTTGTTCTTGAGCAGCAATTGCTGGCTCAACATTCCCTTGGCAGTCGTGAACCGGTAATCCACGCCGTAAAGAGCGGTAAATCGGAATCCCCAGTCAAAATGATCCGTTTGCGCCGTATTGGGCAGTCTCTCCGCATAGAGAGCCGCCTGGTCCAGTTGGATGGTGTTGGCATACTCATCGTAGGCCGATGGAAAGTTGGAAGGAATACCCTTGGAAGCATTTGTCTTGTTGTTGGTGGATCCATTGGCTCCAACTTCGATCCATCCATACAGCTTGATCTTGCTCCTGTTCTTGTTGATGGCTTCCATCAACGGATATGTCTGTCCATCAGGAACACCAATGAGCGGTGTGCCGCCAATCGGCCAATCCGAGGACGGATAAGGCGGCGCATTGAGTGGCGGAGGCGTACCTCTGCGTGGCTCCTTCGTCTCAGTCCCTGGTCCGTTCCCTGCCCAGTCTGCAAGGTAAGCCCGTCCAAGCCGATGAAAGAAGCTGTTGTCAGGCGGCGTTACCACGCTCGCTGTCGGACCGGCTGTCGTTGGAACAGCAGGTGTGGCTGTTTGTGCGTCGGCTGGAACCTCAGTCACTACAGCAGTAGTCTCGTCCTTCGCAACATCCTGGTTGCTTTGACCATACGACGGAAGACTCAAGGCGCAGGCCAGCAGCAACAGAATGCTTCCGGCAAAGAAGCGAACTACAAGATAGTTGGGAATGGGTTGAATTTTTGAAGAGGAAGAAGAACTTAAGGAAGATAGCAATTGCTTGATGGACACTCAGCGCTCCTGGAAATAGAAAGAACCACAGACAAGCAATAGTGCAGCGCCGGCAATCAAGTGCCAGCGCTTCGCTAAACGTATCTCAGCATGGAAAGCGTAAGGAGACCATAAGAATAGAAACAACGGCGCGTAAGGAATTCATCAAATTGCTTGCCAAGTGGCCTGGAATCAAGCACCCGAACAAATGTGCGCCTGATGGAGCGTCGGGAGGCTTCCGCAACGCCGCTTAGAGCAAAAGCAGGATTGATGTGGGGTATCCGGGTACGTCATGAGCGCTTTCTCTTGGTGAAAAGCGCGCTGCGTATCGTCCTTCCACCTTGCCCCTACCCTGCTTTTGCTCTAGCTGCCGAAGATACCTCCCGTTCACTCATCAGATCTTTGATCTGCAGGATTGAGTCGCGCCGCGGTACTGCGTCCCCGAGGCTTCATCCTGTTAGAGCAAAATCAGAGGGACTATATCCAGCGGAGGAATGGCTAGGCTGCATTCTTTGCCAAGAAAAATGCAGCCTGGCCCAACTTTTCCGGGTACATCTACTCTGGTTTTGCTCTAGAAGCCGTATGTCACCTGTGCACCGAATTGATGACGGGCCTGCAGATTGATCCCTGTCGAGCCGCTTCCATAAATCACGCCCGCAACCTGCGCCACACCAAAGTCGATGTTCAACTTGTGCCTTGGGCTGGGTACGATGCGCGTGCAGTACGTGAGCGTGGTAGGAATGTTCAAAGGCAGCTTACCGGTGTCAGTAAAAGATGTGAAGCCGAGCGGATGATGAGGCTGCATGGCTGCTTCCGAACCGAAAATGATCGTGCTCCTGCGTGGCCCCGTGAGCACAAACGCTACCGCCCCGAAGGGCCGTGCCTGCCAATTCGGCGCATTGCCGCCCATGCCCCATAGCTCGGCGTTGGTGCCGCGCACTCCGGCGTTGAGCACCAGCGGCATTTTCTTGGATACCTGGGTCACAACTTTGGTCGCCACGATGTAGATGTCGCCGTTCTTCTTGCCATTGTTCGTGGTGTTGCTATACGTCAGGTAGTTCCCCACATTGCGCACGCCAGTCCGGGCGATAAATCCCGCCGAGACAGCCGGAATCGCTGCGTTCTTTTTGTAGTTCTCTGGAACAAGAGTGAACTTGCCGTTGAAGATTTCAAAGCCGTTCTGCCATAGCGGACTAAGAGACGGATCCCCACCCTCGATGTGAGACTCGTGGGTGTAACCGAGTTCCAAGCGCTTGCCGAGCCCCACTTCTGTGGAAACTTCGTGAAACTCGCCAATCACCGGGCCCGCATTGAAGTAATGATAGGCAACAACGGGATGAATCTTCTGGCCTTCGGCCGAGGCCGTGTACGCCAGGGGGGTTACAAACACGCCGGTTTCGCCCTCCCACCCCAGGGCCTGCGCGTGGAGGTGTGCCACTGGGACCAGCCCGAAGACCAACCCGGCCAACGCCATGAGACATGCATTCCGCGCATGGCAGATTCCTTCCCCAATCCTCCAGCTACTCTCGCAATTCATTGCATCTCTGCGAACCATTGCGTCCCCCTTTCCATTCGTTGACGAGCATGACGAGAAGCGAATCGGCGTCGCTTATCCGAGATCCCGCAAATACAGCTGCACCATGGTCTGATTCAGAAGCAGGTGAGCGATCTCGCCGAAAGTGATGGGCCCCGTGATGCGCCCGGTGGTTTTCCCTTCCAGCTTGCCGTACAGGTAGTTGAGAATGCAGTTGCAGGCAAAGGCCGGCTCGCCCTCTTCCACAGCAATGGCCTTGCCGAAGGCGCCAGCGTAGTCCTCGACAGGTTTGGCGAAATGATAGTCAACGCCGGGAAAAACCGGCGCATACAAATCGACAGTTCCAGCAGCTGCGTCAACAGATTGAAACGACACATTGATGGTGCTGCCGTTGTAATCTCCGACCAGCGGAAATTCCGTGGGGATTCTATTGCTGGTGATGTAGGCGGCGAGGTTTTCCGGCTTACCGTCGACCAGGCACTTGCTCACACGGAAGCCCGCTTCTTCGAAACGAATCAGGTTTCCGACGCCGCTCTCGAAGATACTGACAATCTTCAAATCGACGCCTCGGTTGGCAGGCAGCGTGACATGGAGCGCGGCTCCCCGGGCGTCAAAGCACTCTCCTGTTCTTCCGTTGAAGACAGCAGGCACCTCTTTGCCGATGCGATCGACACGCACACCAGCCACCCATCCAACCACCGGGCGCAAAAGGAAGCCGTCGTAGGACGACGCTCGCTCGGCAAAGGTCTTATGCACTTCAGTGGAGGCGGGCAAAACCAGAAAGGTGAATCCATTGGCGGGCGCTTCATGGTAGAGATCGGCCAGATCGTCAGGTCCGTAGTCAGTCACCTTCACGTCCAGCGCAAAGTCCGGAACTTTTGTCACGAAGATGCGGTCTTCCGAGAGGAGGCCGCCCTCCTCGGTCATGAAGTAGGGGATCGTTCCACCCACCCACTTGCCCAGCGGGAGTTGCCTCAACGCTTCTCGGCTGCCGGCAAGAAACAGAGATTCACCTGCTGTGATCGCTGATTCTACTTCCGCGATGGATAGCAATATTGAATTGACGGTGGCAAGCATTGGTCGTCTCCACTCCTTCTTGAGAATTCGTTAAGCCAGGATCTTGGCGAATTCACTGGCAAAAAACTTTTCGTACTGGACGAAGAATTTGTACGTCTTTGCCGCCAGTTGCTCTACGTTGGCCGGCGACGGGTCTTTTCCAAAACTCAAATGATTGCCCTTTACGAGCAGGTTGATGGCGAGATTGTCCGAGCGAATAGGTCGTTTCCCAGTCGCAATCTCGCGCCAGACTCGGTGAGTGAGAGCAGGAAGCATCGATCAGTTCCTCCTTCTGTTTCCTCAAGTGAACCTTCACCTCATCGGCGTTGCCCAGGAATCCTTTAGAGCATTTTCCGGAATAGTGTGGTCCATGAGATTTGGCTGGGAGTGGCTTTTCCTTGATAGAAAAGCCACGCGACCCATGCGAATCGGTCTATACCTTTCCGGAAAATGCTCTAGTCTCTAAAGGTGCCTGACTGTTCGCTCGGATCCTCTGACCTTTTCCTGAAGTGAGATCCGTTTGCAGCCGATAGATAAACTGATGAAGTCTGATGCTTCACGAGATGCAGTGCGATCGCTTGCAGTGCGCAGGCGATGGGCACACAATCAGGCTTGGAGAATCAGAGCGCGCCGAGCAGGGTGAATGGTAAATCCGATCCAAATACGGAGAGCGCATTCTTGCGCGACTGATCCACGAGAAGCGGTTCGTGAATTTCATGCCGGTGTCGCGCAGCAAGACATGTCGCTGGTGATTTTCTTCTGCTCCAGCGAATATGACCTGGAACTGCTCGCAGAGGAAATGAGGTCCTTGTTCGGCGACGTTCCCGTCGTTGGATGCACCACGGCCGGAGAAATCGGACCCGCAGGTTATAGGGATTACAGCCTGACCGGGGCAAGTTTTCCGTCACGCGACTTCAACGTCGTATGCGGCCTCCTGGATCGTTTGCAGAACTTCGAAATGACGACGGGTCACGCTCTGGCCCACGACATGCTGCAAGAATTGGAAAGCCAAACGACGGACGTTGCGATCGAGAAATGCTTTGCTTTGCTGCTGGTGGATGGCTTATCCATGCGCGAAGAGCCGGTAACCCGCTCGTTACAGAGTGCTCTGGGAAGAATACCCCTGGTCGGTGGCTCTGCCGGAGACGGAGTGAAGTTTGGCAGCACTCATGTTTATTACAGAGGCATTTTTCATCCCGATAGCGCCATCGTGATATTGGTAGCGACAGGGTTGCCTTTCAAGCTATTCAAAACGCAGCATTTCGTTGCTACCGATCAAAGGCTTGTGGTTACCGAGGCAGATCCCGCACGCCGCGTCGTCAAGGAAATCAATGGACTACCGGCAGCCGAGGAGTATGCTCGAATCCTGGGTGTTGATGTGCACAATCTTTCCCCCAGCCGGTTCGCTGCCAGGCCGGTCGTGGTCTTGATCGACGCTACAAATTATGTTCGTTCCATTCAGAGAGTCAACCCTGACGGCAGCCTGACCTTCTTCTGCGCCATTGAGAATGGGTTGGTACTTCGCGTGGCAAAGGGTGTAGATCTGTTGGAGAACCTGGAGCAAACCTTCGCTCGGATACGTGGAGAAATCGGCCCTCCCCAGTTTGTTCTCAGTTGTGACTGCATTCTCCGCAAACTGGAGATCAACCAGAGTCTGCTGAATAGCAGCATCAGCGAGCTCTTTCTGCAAAACAATGCGGTTGGCTTCAACACATACGGGGAACAATTCCGTGGAGTGCATGTGAATCAGACTCTGGTCGGAGTTGCGATCGGCACAGATGCAACGGAGATGAGTGATGGACGATCAAGCGTTGCCGGACTGTAGCCAGAACGAACAAGAGTTGAGGAACGAAGTCAGACGTCTCAACAAGATTATCCAGGCGCTGATGGATCGCGCCGAACGTAGCACTAGTGGCCAGGGATCGGACTTCAGCCTCTTTCAAACCTCGATTATGTTGGAAGGACAAGTGCGAAGCCGCACGATAGCGCTGGAAGAGACACTGCGCGAGAACGAAAAAATCAATCGTGCCCTGGCTGAGTCGGAGGCCAGGTTTCGCGGAGTAGTAAGCCAGTCCCTGGTTGGCATCCATATCATCGAGGATGGGAAGTTCACTTATTCCAACGCAAAGTTCAATGAGATCTTCGGCTACAGCGCAGACGAGGTGCGGTCACTGAGGCTGGATGAGATCGCAACCGAAAACGATCGCCCACTGGTCAGGGAGAATATTCGCAAGCGACTGAGTGGCGAGGTCGATCGGGTTGACTATGTCTTCCGCGGTATACGCAAGAATGGCTCCCTGATCGATGTCGAAATCCATAGCACCGCCATGCAGGTGGGCGGGAGACTGGCGCTTATCGGTGTGGTGATGGATGTTACGGACCGCAGACGCGCCGAACGCGAAATGCAGGCGTTACAGCACAAATTGCGAGAACAGTCGACGCACGACGCTCTGACCGGACTTTACAATCGTCTCTATCTTGAGGAAACGCTGAGCCGAGAGACCATTTCGGCGAACCGTCGTGGTGAGACAGTCAGTGTTGTCATGGGAGATCTCGACCACTTCAAGGCGGTCAACGACCAATTCGGACATCCTGCCGGAGACGAGGTATTGCGAGTGTTCAGCGATCTGATCAAGCAGCATGTTCGTGCCAGCGATATTTGCTGCCGATATGGTGGAGAAGAGTTTCTGCTGGTTCTTCCGCAAACGCCGAAGCACCTCGCCGTTGAACGGGCCGAGTGGTTGTGCGCCGCGCTTGCCGCAGCTCCCATAACCTACGGTCCGTTTGCGATTGCCGTGACTGCCTCATTCGGCGTGGCAACTTTTCCGTGGGATGGACGGACCGGCGACGAGTTAATCGCCGCCGCCGACCGTGCGATGTATGCGGCCAAGGCGGACGGACGCAATAGGGTGAATGTCAGTCCCGGGCGCAGTGATCAGCAGACGGGTCTTCCAGAATCTCCGAAGCTAATATTGGGGGACCACGCCAGTACGGTCAAATTAAGAAAGCTCATTTGAAGGCTCTGGCGAGGTCAGTGGCGACAAATTGACGGCGTCCAGGAGCCATTTCCTATCGTCTGAGCACACAGGCCCCAGACAGGTCGTCAACAGCGGTGCCGAAGCATAGCGAAGATGAGTGCACCTCGATTGGCTACGCTGAATCACGTGGCCAAGAACCGCGTAGGGGGATTCTATTTGACCATCTGCCGTTTGGCGATTCACTCTTGTCAGGATTCGAAAACCTCTTAACCCAGTTTTCCGTTCCACTGCACCTCGAATCACAGCGATAGCTGGAGGCCAAGACGGTAGCCAAGTGGAGGAAGCGTTGCCAGGTGGCGGATCTTTTCACGGAGTCGAAAGCGCCCAGATCCCTTTTAACTCTGCAAGAGCTAGCGATCTTCCTCTGCATCGCTGATGTATCGAACCAGTTCCAAGCGGTTCCGTCCCTCGCGTTTTGCTTTGTACAGGGCTCTGTCCGCCAACTCGAACAAATTCTTTTCAGAAGGTCGACACGTTCCCTCGCATACAGCCGCACCGATACTGATTGTCACTTGCCCGAACGCGCTGGAGTTGTGTTCCAGCCGAGTCTCGTCCAACCTTCGGATTATGTTCGTCGCCATCATATGCGCTCCCTCGATCTTGGTGTCCGGCAACAGGATCGCGAACTCCTCGCCTCCGATTCGGGCCACCAAATCATCCGGTCGCCTAGCCGAGTTTCGAAGCAGATCGGCGATTGTTCGGAGGCAAACATTTCCCTGAGCATGACCATAAGTGTCGTTGTAATGCTTGAAATGGTCGACGTCCAACACCAGCAACGTCAGGGCGGTTGGTGTGCGGCCGTGCCGCGCGACTGCCCGGCGGAGCTCGTCGAAGAAGACGCGCTGGTTCGCTAGACCAGTGAGGGGATCCTCGGAAGCTTGATGTTGCAGTTCAAGATTGAGCCGAAGCACCTTGTCGCGCAACTTGAGCATAGATCGCAAGTAGACGATAAAGATAATCAGTGCGCTCGCGCCACCATGCAGTCGGGAGAAATACCAGCCGTAGGAATACCGCGCCTGCCCCCCGAATCCGAGCAACACCTCCAGCAGTTGTCCCCACAGAACGACAGCCAACCAGAGGTTCAACACGTTCTGACACCGCGTCAGCAAAAGTACACTGGCCAGTCCTGCCAAATCGCCAACAACCAGTAGAAGCCTCAGAAAGTCAAAAGCAGGAGTGTTGCTGGCGTTGGGCGCATTGCCTCTAATCGGCGGGAACAGGTCTGGAGTGCATGCCAGCCTGACCAGCACATATACCGCAACCAGCATTATCAAGGGCAAAACAATGCGCAACAATAACATGGTCGTTGCGCTGGCCTTGCTCTCGCGCGTGCCTGCAATTGCATACAGGATCATGAGCGCTATTACCCCAATGTGCCAGAATATCCACACCCAAAGGGAGCTATGAGGAAGTGCGCCAAAGAGCACCTGAGGCGTCAAGGCGCCTGGAAACACGAGCAGATATCCGGCGACCGCGGCGGAAGCAAAGAAGAA
>Ga0073928_10010090_pt1 | contig 11343 bp, 11 predicted proteins | sample PaiPotPPA55metaG_FD_76969 | JGI IMG/M metagenome (GOLD analysis project Ga0073928, IMG submission 76969) | Iron sulfur acid spring bacterial and archeal communities from Banff, Canada, to study Microbial Dark Matter (Phase II) - Paint Pots PPA... ...
AATGCGAGCCTGACGTCACAATCGAAGTGTTGCAGATTTTTGTTAGAACAATGTTGCTCGCAAGAAATAATCCACGAACTGCTACGGCCGCCACGAATGAAGGAGCACCTAGCAGCACAGACGTGGCATCTCGCTCGCCTGAAATTGAGACTTGATGACCGCAAGAAGGCCAAGCTCCCATCCTCGGCGTTACTCACTCGTTTTAATCGCGAGGAGCTGTATGACAGAGTCTGGTCGGAACCGATGCGAACAGTTGCTAGGCCCTACGGTGTATCGGACGTATGGCTGTCGAAGATCTGTAGAGCGCTCAGGATTCCCGTCCCGGTCGGGGGTACTTGGCAAAGAAGAGCGCTGGCGCACCGGTACGAAGACAGTCACCCCTGCCGCCAATAAAGCCGGATAAACATAACCACCGTCAAGTTCATAACTAAGCGCCGGTTCAGTAATGCCGACGCCGGTATCGCACAGACTTCAGCCGCATCCTAGTGACTGTGTGACGCCTCTGTCGGTCTGAGCGCCGCGGCTCCGAAATTCACGCTGAATCGTTTGCACCATATGGACACTGCGCGGTATTTCGCCAAGTCCAAGTCGTTACCAAGCGTGTAGTTTTGGTCGCCGACGTTGCCTTTGATGACTCCCAGATCGACGAAACCAGCCTTTTGCACCGTTGCAATGTCCTTCGCATCGTTGGCGGCGACCATGTAGACATGCACGTCAGGACCATTTGAGGTGGTGAAGTCGGTAAAGCGAAGAACACGGGTGCCATCTCCCATCAGGTAGATGGTTGCGGTGCCCGTCGTCGGGTGCAAAATGCTGTAAAACTGCCCCGTGACAAGAGGCTGCGGCGACGAGCCGCCTTGTGCGGTGGACAATGCTTCAGCCACACGTCGATTGACCACAAGCCGCTCCGGCCGAAATAAATACCAGGCGACGAAAGCCGCAAGCACCGCAACAGGAATTCCAACTCTTATCCACTTTCTCATTTCCGTATCTCCTTGAGTTCAGGCATTTGGGCTGTGCCTTTCGAAATGTGCAGCACCAGGAAATCGGCGATTGCTCTTTTAGGCAGAAAGGAACTCTTTGACGAGAACAGCGGTGTCGTCAGGATTCTCTTCCGGAAAGAAGTGGCCGCCCTTCATTGGCTGTCCGTGCGCCCGCGGAGCCCATTGGTGCCAGATGCCCAATGGACCGCCGTCTTTTGCATAGAATGTGTCGAGCGGACCACCCTCAGCCCACAGATGCAGCATCGGACATTCAATTCGCCTGGACGCTTCCTTGTCCGCACTATCGTGTTCGACATCGATCGTTGCCGCGGCCCGATACTCCTCACAGATTCCATGAACGCGGGCCGGATCGCGATAGGTCGAAACGTATTCTTCGAGAATCTCTGTTCTGATGGAACCGTGTCCGAAGGGTTTATCGAAGACGGCCTTGGGCGCGCCGAGCAAATAGCTCTCCGGAAGCGAGGCCGGCTTAGGAGTCCAACCCCTACCCGGGCACTTTTCCTTGCGGACGACATCAGCGCTCTTCCTTTAGGAAATGCTGCGCGACGACGCTGGGCTGCTCGACGATGCGCTTTTCTTCGATGCAGACTGCCAGCCGGATGAATTGAGCCATGCTCCAGGCCAGAGGCGTTGCGCTGCCAGTGCCTTGGCCAAAAACAAAATGCGATGGTGTCGGTTCGGCTCGATCCCACACTTGCTCGGGAATCATTCCGCCGGCGTTGGCGAAGCGGAGCATCGCTTCCAGATAGAGCTTTGCGTCGCGGCCTCGTGCAACTTCATATTCACCGCGTTCACCTGTGAAGATGGGCCACAGGCGCCCGATTCCTTCGCCCATCCAGGGACCACCAAAAAATGATTCACCGTAGCCGTCGTGATTGTAGCGGCGGAATCCCGGACCGTTCGGCGTCTCCACGCGGATCGTCGAATCGATCACATGCACGGACCGGTCGATCACAGGGTCCTTCGCCGGGCGAATGCCCAGCCGGACAAATTCCAGGAAGCCGGCATCGACGATGTCACCTGCGTCCCAAACACCCCCGCCATCGCGGACATCCAGCTTATACCCGTCGTTCGGGTCGGTGTTCTCGTCGATGCGAACGTAATAGCCTTGGGAGGCGAGTGGGCCGCCCAGGTGGCCTGTTCGAGTCACCAGCCAATTCTCGATATTCGCAGCCCAGCTATCGGCTACTTTCAGGTAGCGCGCGGCATCGTCATTTGCGCCGTTTTTTTGCGCGATGTCTGCGGCGCAAACCAACCCGGCAATTTCCGCAGCAAGTGTGGACGGGGAATATCCCGGAATTTCCTCCCAGCGCTCCTCTTGAGTCATCGGCCCTTTGGCGATGACAAATTCAGCTTCCGGACGAATGTGATTGCGCCAGGTATCCAGGTCGATCTTGCCGAGCTGCCAGGCGAGAATCATGGGATACGACACTTCGTCCATTTGCAGTGCGGTCCCATAGGGTGTCCCGTTCAGCCAGCTATTCTGGGGAAAACTGCCGTCTGGCTTCTGCTGCACGGTGAGCAAATAGTTGAGCGCCCGTTCCGCAGCGGCTCGATCGCCGGCGGCGAGCAGGCCGGTGGCTACTTCGTAGAGGTCGCGAGCCCACACCAGGTGATAGCCGCCGACATTTGCGAGGTCGGATTTAACGGCAAATCCCCAGGGGATGCTCATGGAAGCGATCATCGCGCCGCGATAAGTTTTGTCTTCGTGCGCTTTCAGAACCATCGCGGCGAGGCGGAACTGCCGCTCGTAATGCTGATCGACTATACGCAAGCCGCGCGAGTATTCGCTCCATCCCTGGACGTAATCAGCACTGATGGCGGGGTATCCGCGCTGGAGACTTTGCCGCGCGGAATCCAATGCGGCGGCGGGAGACGGGCCGAATCCTAGAGCGAGGAGGAAATGATCGGCGGCAGCTATCTTTCCAGTCTGGATGATGTTGCCATTTTCGGCACGGTTGTACGCCCAATCGAGCCTGCGATGGAGAATTAGGTCGGTATAGCCATCGCTCACGCCCGCGTATCCCGTTGCCATTTGCGCAAAGCCAGAGCTGCTGACGAGCGCCGAAGCGACGCCGTCCTTTTCCGCAATCAGCGCGTCTCCCTCGGAGTAACCAGTGTCCTCGTAGCCAGAATTCTTCAGCGCAGGATTGTATAGGACGTATAGAGACAGACTGGGAGAGCCGGAAAAATGAACGTCGATCAGTAAAGTATCGCGCTGCGGATCGGTAACGTACGTTTTCACGATCTTGAAATGCCCTTCGGGATCACTGCTAGTCTGGCTGAACACCAGGGCATTTTCGTTGATCCAATCAATCGAGTGCAGCATGTCTGCTGACTCGATCCAAACTTTCTTGCCATCGCTCACTGCGAACTCAAGTGTTCTCACATTCGCCGTATCAAGGCGCGGATAGTACACCTCGGTCAAAATGCCGCCTTGCAAAGTGAACCAGACACGAGAATTAGTGGAGGTCGCGGTGCCCACGGCCTCTTTGCTTGCGGGAGTCCATGTAGGAGCGGTCCCCGGGGCGCCCGGAGCCGTCTGGCCTCTCAGTGTTGCCGGAAGGACAATGAACAACAAGGCCAGAGCTATAATCCGGAATCTTCGGGGACCCATTTCGTTCACCTTTCGCTCGGAAAACCGGGTGCCGTTGGCTGGTGCATCGCATGCATACCCCGCGTATCTTTCTCTGAAACAAGCCAGTCGCGGAAAAACTGCCGGGCCTTGGAACCTTCCACGCGCTTTCGAACAGCATCAACCACGGAAAGGTTCGCGCGTTCGCCAGTGCCGAAAAATCCGATCCAGTACGGGATGTGGAAGGTGACGCCTTCCGCCTCGGCGCGCACTGAGAAATTGCGAATGCGAAAGAATCCCGAACTGAAGATAAGGCGTCGAGCCTTATCCCTGGCGATCTCTCCGGCGAGATGGTCGCTCAGTAATGGCCGGGGGCGGTTACGCGTCTCAACCTCGACGAACGCACTAGAATCCGGTGCTGTCTGAAAACGATACGGGTCGAGCCGGCCCGATACGGTGTCGACCGCCAGAAGAAAATTCTCGCGGCTCGAGCCATTGATTACTTCGACGCGAAAGAGTCCGTACGGAACATAAACATTCGCCACCATGCGCAAGGGTCCTCGCATCGCGCGCCCGAGAAAGCCGGCGACGCCCGGGGGATCGAGCAGAGCCAACGCCTCTCGCTGGCTGACCTTCGGGTTCAATGACGTAACTGAGTTCATGGCCAATCAGTTCCTGTTATCGAAAATGGATCCACAGTCCAATGACCGTCGCCAGCAATAGCAAACTAAAGGCGACATTCATGCGGTGCTCAAACGCTGTTTCCCTTGCAAGTCTTGACTCCGCGATTTCCTTCGTATCCAACTTCTCGGCGACGGTGGCAAAGGTCAGGCCGGCTAGTTTTTCGCGCGAGGGCGCAGGACTGGTGTAGCTCACGGCAATCAATACAGCGGAGCAAATCAGAAACATGACGATCGCGTAGTGCAGGAAATTGATGTCCACGATCCCGCGGATGACGCTCGAATCGAAATGGTGAGTCTTATCCAAGACCTCCAGCACGAAACGCACGGCCCCCAGCACAAATCCTACGAGCAGCGAACTGATCGCGCCTTTCCCGTTGATTCGGGGCCACAAAATTCCGAAGAGGAAGCAAGCTGTGATCGGCGGACTGATGTAGGCCTGCACACTCTGCAGATAGATGTAGAGCTGCGCGCTCAGCAAATGAATGAAAGGAACCCACAGCAGCCCCAGACCCACCATCACGCCGGTCGCTACGCGTCCAATCGTGACGAGTTGGGACTCGCTCGCTTGCGGGCGAAGCTTTTTGTAAAAATCGAGCGTAACGAGCGTGGAGGATGAATTGAACACAGAGCTCATCGCACCCATCAGTGCGGCTAGGAGGGCGGCAATCATGAGTCCCACAAGTCCGGCCGGCAGGAGATTCACGATAAGGGTCGGATAAGCGATGTCTCCGTTGGTTACGTGGCCATTCACCGTGGAGAAGGAATCGGGATACAGCTTGTAGGCGATCAGTCCGGGCAACACGAGAATGAACACCGGCAGGATCTTCAGGAAGCCCGCGAAAATAGTGGCGGCGTTGGCGTTGCCCTCGTCTTTGGCCGAGAGCACGCGCTGAACAATCACTTGGTCCGTGCACCAATACCAGATTCCCAGGATCGGTGCGCCGAAGAAAATTCCCGTCCACGGGAATTCGGGATCGCTCATCGGCCGAAACATATGAAAATACGAGGGTGGCAGGGCCGCGCGTAGGCCCGCGAACCCTCCCGCTTTGTCCAACCCGATGATAGTGAGAATCACTGCCCCGAAAATGAGAATCAAGGTCTGTACGAGGTCGGTATAAATGACTGCAGCCAGCCCGCCGGCGATCGTATAAATTCCGGTAGCAATCACCAGAATAAATGCGGCTGTTAACGGGCTCCAGCCGACCACGCGCTCAAGCACGATGGCCGCCGCATACAGATGAACGGAAATCTTCGTGAAGATGTAAGCGAGTATCGAGATTGCCGCCAGATAAACGGCACAATTCCGGTTGAAGCGCCGCTCCAGGAATTCCGGCATAGTGAAAACGTTTGAGCGCTTGTAAAACGGAACGAAAACCCATCCCAGGATCAGCACCATGATGCAAGCCATCCATTCAAAATGGCCCACCGGCAAGCCCGAAGTCGCCCCGGAGCCTGCCAATCCAATGAAATGCTCGGTCGAGATATTGGAAACGAACAGCGAGGCGCCAATCGCGAACCATCCGACGTCGCGGCTCGCCAGGAAATAATCTTCCGAGGTGCGCTTCCGCCGCGCGAAATAAAATGCGATCGCAAAGACGAGGACGAAATACACCGCAATGATCGCCAAATCGATTGGCGCGAGCGTGCGGTGCGTAGCCGCAGCCGCGGAGGCGAGGAGCATCATGTTCTCCTCCGTTTCGGACTGAATCTGCTATCGACTTTTGTGATCATGCGCACCTGCCTCCAGAACGGTCTTTGGCGCCGCCCGATTAGTTGACCGAATAAATCTCCAACTCGTCGGACCTGATTGTAATCTCGACCGGGCCGCTATGCACGACCGTATCCTGCCCTCCGAAGAGCGACTTCCGTTTCTCGCTGCTTCAAGAGGTGTGGCGCTAAGGGAAAGCACTCCTTAGCCGGACGGGAGCATCACGGCAACGAATCTGACCTGCTTCCTAATGCGCCGTGCACTTGGCATCGCCTTCCCGGATCTGGATCTGAAACACCTTCGCCGCGTCGGACAACAGCTTTTCCACTTTTTGTTTTTCTGCGTCGGTATTCCAATCGTGGTTGGCGAGAGCTGCTTGTTTGAGCCGATCGATCCACGCGAGGAAATAGTGGGCATCATCGGCAGAAGCAGTTGGTTCGCCACCCGCGCTGATGTAAATCGGGCTCGTGGTAGCGTAGGGATACTCGTCGAGAATGGGATACTCGGCTTTTTCGCTCCAAGCTCGGAGCAAGCACCAACGGCTCTTGCGTTTCCCGTCCGGTGACCAACGCGGTTCCACATTGACTGCGCCACCCCTTGTGAGCGGCTGTGTGCGGCCCGTTTCGAGGTCCAGGATGCGGAGTTCAATCGCATCTTTATCGTAAGAGGCATAGACGACCCGGCGCCCGTCTGGCGACCAATCGGGCTGGTAGTCGTAGCCCGGCCCCGCGGTAAGTTGTTCGGCTTCGTGTGAATCCACCCGCTCGCGCCACAGCGCGCCTTGCATCGAGAAGGCGACCGATTGTGAATCTGGCGACCAGGTGAGTGAGCTCGGCCCGGTCGTTAGCTGCGGAAGGTACATTTCGCGATAGTAGTAGGGATGCGGGAGATCAATCTGTTTCAGGACCGGTTCCCGCTGTGCATGCAGCACGTGGCTAGGCAGCAACAAGAATGCAACGGCGAAAGCAGTCGTCTGTAGGCGCATACTATCTCTCGGGCGCGAAATGCTACTTCGCGGAGAGTCAAAGTTCCACACATTTGTGCTGAGGATTTGGTTTTCGTTGGCTTTCTCGCCGGGCTTGAGTTGAATCAACGTCCCGCGGAAGAGCCCTTGGTGCGTCCGACAAATGCGGAAAAAGCGGGCTGAGCTGCATCAGCGCCAAGCGACGAAGAAGGCGTACCGTAAGTTATAGCATCGCGCGTTTTCGCCAGCGGAGCATCGTTCACGAATCGAACTTTTTCGCCTTCTTGCACGATTCCCAGTTGTGCCCACAGCGCCGGAAGATCTACGTCGTACGGTTGGTCCTTCATCTTGTCGTAGAGAGGCCGCAGCACTGCCACACCTGTTGCGCGATCGCCTACGTCCAAAGCTTTCTCGAGCGGCCATTCCTTCGTGATGTCCCCGCCGGCATTTAGGATTCCGCGCAACGCATCCTCCATACCTTTGCGGTTGCTTGTTTGGCGGTGAAGCTCAATGTCCGCCAGAAAACAGAAGAGCGCGCCGCCCCAATATGTGCGTCCCCAGGTGTGTGTATTGTCGAGGCCCTTGTCTCCCTCTCTGGGCAAGCCCTGGTGCAGATCGCGAACTACTTCTCTCCACATCTCGGTTGCATCCATATGTTTCGCCCGCACTCGCGCAATCGGCTCGACGTATGTCGCAATGCCTTCTTCAATCCAATGATGGGTTTCGGCTACAGAGGGAAAAGACAAGTGCACCATTTCGTGGGTCAGCATCCAATCCGTCGAAAGGTCCGCAAAGCTGGAATGGCTTCCCACGTGAATGGAGATGAATCCGCCGTCCTTCCCGAAAGTCCTGCCGCCGCGAACTCCTTTTCCGTCAAACGGAACAATACGCAGTGAAAGGTGAAGAACGGGGAAGTGGCCATAATACGTGCTCACGGATTCAGCGGACCACTGAACCCACTTCAATAAATCTTCCTTGGATGTCTCGAGCTTGCCCTCTTCCACCACAACATCAATTCGGGAATTTCCAATGAGAATTGTCGAGGTCATTTGGCCAGCCGGAAAGGCGCCCGCCGAAAGCATGAAAACCAGCAGGCAGAGGGTAATTACATTTCGGAATTTTCCCGCAAGTTTCACGCTGCTCGAGCCACCACGAAGAAGAATACCACGCAGTTGCATCCGCTGGCGTTCGGCTTGGGCGTATTCGCCTATGCGGGAGTCCCGGTGCGTATCGAGGGATGAATCAACGCATCCAGCGCGAACTTGCCGGGTCCGAAAATCAGGATAAGAAGGCCGACTGCCAGAAATATGAATGGGTCGGCGTTATAAAACTTTCCGGGATCCGAAAAAAATGCCCGAAGAGAATCTCGATCCGCCATAAAGTAGGCCATGAACATATCAATTACAATTCCAAGAGCTGCGATTCGTGACAGCAGGCCGAGCGCGAGAAAAATCCCCCCGGTAAATTCAAACGATGATACGAAAACGGCCGTGAATCCAGGTGCTGGCAATCCCAGGTTCGCAAAGAATTCTGTAACGTGAGGCAGGTTGTGCAACTTTCCCCACCCATTCTGAGCGAGTTGCAATCCCCAATAAAGGCGCACGACCAGAAGTAAAGGCGATTGCAGACTCGAAACGACTCTCACAAACCCCTCATACATTCGCAGAATCTGATTCTTCGCGTGACTCATGCGGGAGAGTCTCCTCTGCGGGCCGGCCATGGAACAACGGCCCGGCTATTTCCTGGAGCTTTTTTCGTGCCGACAAAACCAGCCGAGCGCCGCCCATGTGTGAAACCATCGCTCGGCTCGCTCCGCCTTTTCTTCTGGGGCGATCGAACTCTTGCGGAAACCGGTTTCAATCGCGGCGCTCAGTGATTTTCCTGCGCGAAGCGCGGACAAAATGGCGAATTCGTCTCGGTCGAGCCGGCGGAAATAAACCGAATCGTCCAGCCGGTGCACCGCAAGAAAGATGGGACTCCGCTTCAAGCGTGCAACCGCTAGAGCACGCTTTCGCTTGCGGCGCTCGCTGAATGCGTTGCTCGCCACCTCGGTGTCGTCGTCATCCTTGCGAACTTCGAGCCGCAGGTCATCTACGGGATAGCGCAGGTCGAGGAGTTGAAAATACGGCTGAAGCCGCAGCCGCAGTTTGGCCGGGTTTGCGCCCGCAAGATCTTCCGGCTTCAGAGGCGGCTCCGCCTTCCCATCGAAGGCCTCGATTTCGGCCCACTCGAGCCGCACCATATCGCCGGCCAATTTTTGGCTTGATCCTGCCCACTTGGGATGTTTTCGCAACCACTCTTCCAGCCGCGATCCCAGATTACGCAGCGTGAAGGACTGCGAAGGGCAATCCGTCAAATAGGCCTTTGCCACCGCATCAAATTGTGTGCCGCCCAGCACGGCGCGCAGGCCGGGGAAATCCTCGGCAAAAGCAGAAAGAAGCCGGAACCAATATTGACGATTGTAAATTTCCAGGCGCTCGAACGAGGTCAAACGGTCGTTAGGCTTGATGATTTGCGCGGCCACCGTGCGCAAGGACCGCCCGCCCGCACCAACAGACCGCATGCGTTCAGAGGGTGTAAGCGGCGTCATGACGGCGCGGGCCATTTGGCGCTGTAGGGTTAGGAGTTTCATACGGCGGTTGCGAGTGACGCGCTGGCGAGGAACCGGTTCGCCTTCAGGGCTTCGTCATGGACCTCTTCGAACGACGGGATGCTGTCGTCCCATTCGAGCAACGTCGCCGTGTGGCCTACCCGCTCGATCGCGCGCGCGTACAATTTCCACACGGGATCGATGACGGGGTGATCGTGCGTATCGAGAATGTACTTTCGGTATTTCGAGTGCCCCGCGATATGGATCTGCGCCACGCGCTCTGCGGGAACGCTGTTCACATAAGTGTACGGATCGAAACTGTGATTTTGCGACGAAACGTAAATATTATTCACGTCGAGAAGAATCCCGCAATCGGCGCGCTCCACCACCTCATTCAGGAATTCCCACTCGGTCATCTCCGATACGTGGAATTCCGCATAACTGCTCACGTTTTCGACCACCACCGGCACTTCCACAAAATCCCGCACTTCGCGAATCTTCTGAGCTGTAATGCGTGCGGCTTCGAATGTGTATGGCATCGGAAGCAGGTCGTGTGTGTAGCGGCCGTCCACGCTTCCCCAACAGAGGTGATCCGATAGCCAGGGAGTGCTCGTTCGTTTCACCAAGGTTTTTAGCCGCCGCAGATGCTCCCGGTTCGGCTTCTCCGCCGAGCCAAAATACATCGAGACGCCGTGCTGCACGACTTTGTATTGCTCCAGTATCTGATCGAGGATGTGAAGCGGCCGTCCGCCGTCGATCATGAAATTCTCAGAGATTATTTCGAACCAATCGACCACCGGCTTTCGCGTAAGAATATGATCGTAATGAGTCGCGCGCAATCCGATACCTATTCCGTAGTCGGTAAAATTATTGAAACGATTCCCAGGCATTCGTGGCTCCGGCCAGTTCGATGGATTCCTCCGGCAGATGTTGAGAGCCGGCGATGCTCATCCGGCCCTCAACGCCGGAAACGTTGTTTGAAAATCGACTATTTGGGAGGCATGGCATCGGCCGGCGGCTTAGAACCGTCGGTCGCGCAACCACCCTTGCCCTTGCAAGAGTTCTTGCCTTTGCAGCCGTTGTCGCTCGATTTACATCCACCCTTGCCCTTGCAGGAATTCTGACCCTTGCAAGCGTGCTTCTCTTTCGCCTTGGCCGCCGGCTTCTGGTCTGACTGATCCTGCGCGTGCAGTCCAGATAGCAGGTTTGACGCTTGGATCGTTGCGGTGGTGCCTGCCAGCAATCCTGCCAGCGCGGCGCCGGCAACGAGGGCCTTCTTAGATTTTGTCATTTCCCGAATTACCTCCTGTAGAGTTTGAACTTCAACCGCTTGTACTGGTACGTCATCCAAAAGGGTTTTGGATGTAACGCAGTTGAGGGTTGATCGGAGACTGGGTTTGTTCCAAGCCCCGGCGCAATCCGGGGTTTTGCGCCGAAAGCATAGCGCAGAGCATCGCCCCGGACAATAGTGAATCGCCCTGAAAACACTCCGCGTCCGAAGGTGGCCGCCACCCAAGACCCAGCCAACGCACTCAATGTGGTTTCGCGCTCTGGAAAAGTCGGGCGCTTCGGCGAAGGAGACCAAGCCCCCTCGGAGTCTGTGTCAGGTCGACGGTTTTACGTCAGGACACGGCTTTTTACCCTGAACTGGTGAAGGGCAGCCGTGCGACAGGTCCTGATCCCGGAACCCAAGCGAAAAATCTAGCGCTAAATCTCGTCACTTTTGTGCAAGCGGCGAGGGCGACATGGGCCTCGCCGGAAACGGGCCCTCGCTTCTTTTCAGGGAAACTTCGTCGAAGAGCAACGAAGGGCTTACGCA
>Ga0073928_10010094_pt1 | contig 11338 bp, 8 predicted proteins | sample PaiPotPPA55metaG_FD_76969 | JGI IMG/M metagenome (GOLD analysis project Ga0073928, IMG submission 76969) | Iron sulfur acid spring bacterial and archeal communities from Banff, Canada, to study Microbial Dark Matter (Phase II) - Paint Pots PPA... ...
AATGCCCTTTGGTGAAATCGAGGAACATCGCCGAATTACAACAGGTGGCAACAACCCGCCGGGTCGCAGATTCAGGCTTGAGCCGGTGCTCGCTGAGATATTGCTGTCCCGCCACGCATTGTACCCGATCCTTGCGATACAGGACCATGCTTGTTCCACTGTCGGGGTCGAGCAGCGGCGGCGCTTTGGGCAGTTGCCCGAACTGACGTCCGGCTTGCTGGCAACTGCTGCAATAGCAGGTGCCGGTCAGGATCGGCGAGCCGATGGCTTCGAACTTTACCTGGCCGCATTGACAGGTCGCGGAAAGCTGTTGGGGCTGTTGCTGGTTCACGGCGCCTTCTCGTGCTTGGTCTTGTTCGATCTCTACGGCCCGCGGCCTATAGTCGTTCCGCAATCGCCTTGCGCAGCATGCGCGACAGTGCTTCGACCGAGTATGGTTTTTGAATCAATTCGAAACCATGATCGCTGTTCTGCGCCAGCACGTTGCTGTAACCGCTGGTCAGCACGACCGGCAAATGCGGATACTGCTGGCGGATGATCCTGGCCATCTCCACGCCGTTCATGCCGGGCATGATGACGTCGGAAAACACCAGATCGAACGCCCCATGGTCGGCGGCGATCAGGGCCAGCGCCTGCTTGGCATTGTCGGCCCGCCTCGTCGCATAACCCAGATCCTGCAGCAGTTCGGTTGAAAACCGTCCGACATCCTCGTTGTCCTCGACCACCAGAATGCGATGACCAAAGCCGCTCGACGCGGCTTCAGGGCTGGTTGCGGCGGCGCTGGCCTGACTGCCGGAGAGTTTCGCCTGAGGCAGATAGATCGTGAATTTCGAGCCCTTGCTCAAGGCGCTGACCGCCACGATGTCGCCGCCGGATTGCTTGGCGAATCCGAGGGCCTGGCTGAGGCCAAGACCGGTGCCTTTTCCGACCTCCTTGGTGGTGTAGAACGGCTCGAAAATGGCCGCCATTTGGTCAGGCGCGATGCCTGCACCGGTGTCCTCGACCGAGATCGCAATGAATTTTCCTTCGCGTCTGCCGCTGATGCCCGAAGCCGGGATCTCATTGGCCTTCTCGACCCGGATGGAAATCGAGCCCTCATCCTCCATCGCATCCCGGCTATTGACCGCGAGATTGATCAGGGTGGTCTCGAATTGAGCGACGTCCGCCATCGCGAAGCATTCGGAGTCGGCAATCTCCAACCCGATCTGAATTCTGCCGCCCACCAGCGGGCGAATGAGCTGCGCGATGGCTTCGACCTGCAGGCCGACATCGAACACCTCCGGGGTCAGCGGTTGCCGCCGCGCAAACGCCAGCAATTGTCCGGTCAGTTTGGATGCGCGATCGACGGTGTTGGAAATCGCGTCGATGTAGCGGCGGCGGCGATCCTCGGTCAGTTCGCGTCGCCGGAGGAAATCGGTGGCCGAACGGATGATCGTCAAGAGGTTGTTGAAGTCGTGCGCCACCCCGCCGGTGAGCTGGCCGACCGCTTCCATTTTCTGGGACTGGCGCAGCGCTTCCTCGGCCTGACGGCGTTCGGTAATGTCGACCGCTTCGGGCAGCACACCGGTGATGGCGCCATGCTGGTCGAACACCGGCCGCATCGCAAAATCAAAATACCGGTCGCCGATCGGCAACTCGAGCAGCATCTCCGTCCGCACGCTTTCGCCGCGCATGACGGATGCAAAACCATCGGCGACGATCTCGCGCGCGCCCGGTGTCGCGGAAAACCACGGTGAATCCCAAAACGGCCGGCCCGCAACATCCGCCACGACGGACTGAATTCCCGCCAGCGCGGTCTTGTTCGCATAGATGATGTTGCCCTTCAGATCGAGAAATGCCTGGTATTGGTTGCTGGTTTCGAAGATGGCGCGCAATTGCGCTTCGTTCGATTCGAGCTGCGAGGTGCGCTCCCTGATCCGCTGCTCCAGCGTCTCGTTGAGACGGCGCAATTCGCCCTCGGCTTGCTTGGCTGCGGTGATATCGTGAGCCACCCCGATAAAGCCGATATGTCTGCCGACCGGGTCCCAGCGCGGTTGCGATTCCGAGCGCATCCATCGCCACTTGCCGTCGGCCCGGCGATATCGCGCCTCGAGCACGAACGGCTTTAGCGCGGCTTCGCCCGCGAGGCTTTCGTTGACGATCCGCATCATGTCGTCGGGGTGAAGAACTTTGCGCCAGTCGAAAACGATCGCTTCTTCATATTTCAGGCCAAGGAAATCCAGATAGGCCTGATTGGCGAAGCCGCGCGTGCCGTCGAGCTTGCTGACCCACATCGGCACCGGGGCGCTGTTGGCGATCAGCCGGAAACGCTCTTCGCTCTCCTTCAGCAGTTCCTTCGCCAGCGTTTGTTCGGTGATGTCCATATGGGCGCCGACCAGGCGCAGCGGCCGGCCCGCTTCGTCGCGTTCGATCTGCGCTTCAGAGGCGATCCATCGCACCTGTCCATCGCTGGGCCTGATGATCCGGTATTCCGACGAATACCGTGTATCGGTACCGTTCACGGCCTTCAGAAAATGACCGAGTACCCGCTCGCGGTCGTCAGGATGAATTCGCTTGACCCAGTCGTCGTGGGTATCGACAACATCCCGGCTCAGGCCGTGGATCTCCCGATAGGCAAGCGAGCGCTCACCGCCATCGAACCCGTTCTCGAGGCCAACGGTGACCCCTCCGATCCTGGCTATCCGCTGCACGCTGGCGAGATCGTTCTCGCGATCCTTCAGGGTTCGTTCGGCGACCACGCGCTGGGTGGTTTCCACCACGATGGCGATCACGCCTGCCGGCTGCCCTGCCTCGTTCAGGACCGGGGAATAGTCCAGATTCATCCAGACCTGCTCCGGGCGGTCATGCCGGTGAAGCGTGAGTTCCTGATCCCGGTAGGAGAGAGTGCCGCCGCCGAGGCCGACTTTCATGACGTGGTCGTTGAAATCGGCGACTTCGGGCCACCCCTCGCGGACTTTCGATCCCAGAAGCTTTGGATGCCTTGTGCCGGCAAAAGCCGAATAGGCGTCATTGTAGATCATGACGCCGTCTTTGCCCCACAGCAGCACGATTGGGACGGGCGACCGCAGCAGGGTTTCAGTGACGGTTTTCAGACTCTGCGGCCACGCCGCAAGCGGACCAAGACTGGTTTTTGACCAATCGAATTGCCTGATCAGTCCGCCAAGTTCGCCGCCGCCGGTCGGAAATGATCCACCTGACTTGGCAGATACCCCTTTGTTCGGCAACGGTCCCCCCTTTTGAAAATGGGCCGGAATCAACGGTGAGAAGTCCCTTATAGCGGCTTTTGTTCCCCCGCGCGCGAGGCTTCCACATGGTTCACCGGGGGTTAACCCCGTTCTCGGCCGCAATGCGCGGGGAATGACGCCTTTATGAAGCAAAGCATCGCGCGGCGATGTGACGATGCCTGTCCGGAAATGGCGGGACGCCAGCCACCGACAATTGATCACAAGACGGATGGGCGCGGCGGCGATACGGTAGTATCCAAGCCGCCGGAGCGAAGCTCCCGAAAACCGGCAGTGGAGGAAACACCGTGAATCGAACCATTGGTTTCGTCGCAGCGCTGTTGTCGGCCGTATTACCGATGAGTGCCGGCCACGCGCAATCGGGCAAGCCCGGTGTTGAAAAACTTTACATCCTCAATTGCGGAGAGGGCACGAGCAGCGATGTGTCGCGTTGGTCGCCCGGCGTCGATGAAGGCAAATCGATCGACTTCGTCGACAATTGCTATCTGATCAAGCACGCGCAGGGCTGGATGCTGTGGGATACCGGCATCCCCGATGCGGTGGCGGCGATGCCGAATGGCTTGGTGCCGGCCGATCCGAAGGGCCTGTTCTGGCATCGGCCGAAGACCCTGGCGGCCCAGCTCGATGAGCTCGGCGTCAAACCATCCGACATCAAGACCATTGCAGTGTCGCACACCCATCCCGATCATATTGGCAATGTCGAGATGTTTCCCGCCGCCATGCTCTACGTGCAGAAGGCCGAATATGAATGGCCCGGCGCCAATGGCCAACCGCGCTTCAAGCCGGAGCATCCCGTCACCAAGCTGGAAGGCGATCATGATGTGTTCGGCGACGGCAGCGTTGTCATTCTCTCGACGCCGGGACACACGCCGGGCCACCAGTCGTTGCTAGTGAAGCTGCCCAAGACCGGCGCGCTCATTCTTTCCGGCGATGCCGTCCATTTCAAAAGCAATTGGGACAATCGCCGCGTCCCCGCCATCAACTTCAACAAGGAGCAGACGCTGGCCTCCATGCAAAAGATATCGGACACGATGACCAAGGAAACCGCGCAGTTTTGGATCAATCACGACAAGCCCCAGCGCGAGACGCTGAAAATGTCGCCTGCGTTCTACGATTGAGCGGCGTATCGCGATATTTGCGGGCCCTTCAATTGCGCGGCGCCGAAACCTGTGGCGGAACGATGCCGGTCGTCTTCTTCGGCTTCAGCGTGCCGGCGTAGAACGAAAGCCCGCCGATCAGGACGAGGCAGACGAAATAGACCGCAATGGATTGCGGCAGGGTCGTCGCCCATCGCACGAAACCCCGAATCGTGGTGGCCTGGCCGGTTTGATCTTCCATGCGATTGTTTTGCTCGAAATCGCCTGGGATGGGAAGGCCCGTTTGCGGTCAGTGTCCCGCCGGTTGCTGCCGCAGCAGACACAGCGCCAGCAGGGCCGCAAGACTGAGTGCGGAGGAGACGATCAGGACACGGCTTCCCATGGTGTCGATCAGCAAGCCGAATACCAGGGGTGCTGCAGCCTGCGCCATCCGCGCCGGTGCGCCGATGATGCCGAGGCGATAGCCGTAATTTTGCGGGCCGAAGATCGCCAGCGGCAGCGTGCCGCGCGCAATCGTCAGGATGCCGTTGCCGGCGCCATGAAAAATCGCGAACGCTCCGGCTGCCGCGCCGCCGGCCAGCGCCAGGATGGCGGCGCCGAGAGGATGGGTCAGGCATGCGATCCGGGTCGACACCACGGGATGATAGCGGCTGAGAAAACTAGCCTCGACGATGCGGGCCAGCACTTGCGCCGGGCCGATCAGCGCGCCGGCCGAAACCGCCTGCAGGGTTGTGGCGCCGGCGGCTTCCAGAATTCGGGGCAGGTGCGCCGCCATCGCGCCGGTGACGCTCCAGGCCGCCGCAAAGGCGAAGGCGAGCAGGATCATGGTTCGATCGATCGGGATCTTCGGCTTGGCGGAGGTCGCAGCCGCAGTCTTCGTACCCTGCACGGCGGGCAGCATGAAATAATTCAGCGGCAGACCGAGCAGGATATGCGCCGCCGCCCATGCCAGACAGGTGTCGCGCCACCCGATGGTTTGCAGTCCCCAGGCGGTCAGCGGCCAGCCGACGGTGCTGGCGAAACCGGCGATCAGCGTGATGCCGGTGATCGAACGGCGCGCGGCGTCGCCATAGATCCGCCCCAGCGCGCCGAAGGCTGCGTCGTAGAGGCCAAGCCCCATGCCGACGCCGAGCAGCAGCCAGGCGACCACCAGCACCGGGATCGAATGCGCGCAACCGAGCAGCACGAGGCCAGCGGCCAGCGTCAAATTGGAAGCCGACAGCACCTGCCGGCCGCCGACCAGATCGATCTGCCGCCCGATGCGCGGGCCGAGCAGGGCGGCGATCACCAGCGCGGCCGAGAAGGCGGCGAATATCCAGTTGCTGGACACGCCGAGATCATGCGCGATCGGGTCCGCCAAAATGGCCGGCAAATAGTAACTCGACGCCCACGCCAGGGTTTGCGTGGTGCCGAGCGCCAGAATGATCGGAAGCTGGCGCCCGCTCACGGCTCAGGCGCCATCATTGTTATTCTTCTTGGGTGTGGTAGCCACGCGAAACCGCATCCGGTGTTGTCTTGTTGCCCGGCATTTGCATACGCCACGCCGCAGCCGTCAACCACGTCGTAATTTCGATGAAACCGTTCGCGGGATTCGATCAAACCATTCGCGGAAAAGCGCTGGCGGGTTGGCCATTGCTACCGGGGATGCCGAGCCGATCGCATTCAGCAATAGCTTTCGCGTTGGCTTCGATATCGGCTTTCCGATAACGTCTGATGGCAACAGGGACGGAAACGGTGAATGTGATCCTGACGCGCGGGGCGGGCGCTTGAGCAGCGGTGTAGGGCAAGTTTTCTCGGCCTTCCTCAAGCTTGGCCTGACATCGTTCGGCGGTCCGGTCGCTCACCTCGGATACTTCCGCAACGAATTCGTCGAACGCCGCAAATGGTTCGACGAACGAGCCTACGCGGATCTGGTGGCGCTCTGCCAGTTCCTGCCGGGGCCGGCCTCGAGCCAGGTGGGTATCGCCATCGGCTTGCTGCGGGCCGGCTATCCCGGTGCGCTGGCGGCCTGGACGGCCTTTACGCTGCCGTCGGCGATCGCACTGGTGGCCTTTGGGTATGGGCTTTCCAGCCTCGGTGACGCGCTCGGCAGCGGCTGGTTGCACGGACTGAAGGTTGCCGCGGTAGCCGTGGTCGCGCTGGCCATTCTCGGCATGGCGCGAACCCTTGCGCCCGACCGATCGCGCGCCACCGTGGCCGTGGCGGCGGCGTTGATTACCTTTTCGCTGCCTTCGGCCTGGGGGCAAATCGCCGCCATTGCATTCGGCGCGATTGCGGGCGCGATGCTGTTGCGAGCCGAAGCGCCGTCCGGTCATGTGGCGCTGCAAGTTCCGGTCGGCCGCGCCACCGGCATGATCGCCCTGCTGGGCTTTGTGGTGCTGCTGCTCGGGCTGCCGCTGTTGGCTGCGACCATCGGCGGGCGGCCGATCGAGCTGTTCGATATTTTTTATCGCACCGGCTCGCTGGTGTTCGGCGGTGGTCACGTCATTCTGCCGCTGTTGCAGGCCGAAGTCGTGCCGGCGGGCTGGATCAGCAATGACGCGTTTCTGGCGGGTTATGGCGCGGCCCAGGCGGTGCCGGGACCACTGACGACCTTCGCGGCGTATCTCGGGGCTGTGATCGGCGGCTGGAAGATGGCCGCGCTGTGCCTGGTCGCGGTTTTCCTGCCGTCGTTCCTGCTGGTGATCGGCGTTCTTCCGTTCTGGGATGATTTGCGCCGGAGGAGCGCCACGCAGGCGGCCTTGCGGGGCATCAACGCGGCGGTCGTCGGCTTGTTGATCGCGGCCTTCTACAATCCGGTGTGGGCGACCGCCATTCTCGGCAAGGGGGACTTTGCGCTTGCCGCCGTCGCGTTCCTGCTGCTGATGATGTGGCGAACCCCGCCGTGGCTGGTGGTGCTGATCTGCGCCGCGGGTGGACAGATTTTGGCGGCGCTGCCATGACAACTTCGATGACAATTTCCGTTTCCGAAAAAAGCAGTCATGGATTGTCGTGACGCATCATGAGGCGGCATAATATCTCATGGACCTGACACCGCGACTGCAATTGATGAACTGGCTGGTGAGCCAGGGCCTGTCCGGCCTGCCGGAGAACGATCTCATTCGCGGCTTCTGCGAGCGCTGCCGCGCGCAAGGCCTCGATCTGTCGCGCGGGATGGTCTTCATCGATACGCTGCACCCGATTTTCGAGGGGCGCGGATTTCGCTGGAGCGACAGCGAAACCAACGAGAGCGACATATTCGAATACGGGTCGACCGCTGAGGGCGACGCCGCGCAAAACTGGCGCCGCTCGACCTTCTTTCACATGCTCGAAAACGGTCATGACGAAATGCGGATCGATCTTGCCGATTGCGCTTCGCTCGATTTCTCGATGATCGATGACCTCGCGGCCAAAGGTCACCGGCACTTCCTGGCTTTCGTGCACCGCTTCGGCGAGGCCGGAACCATCGGCCAGATGGACTGCGTCTATTCTTATTGGGTGACCCGGCGGGCCGACGGTTTTGACGAGGGGAATTTGTCGGCGCTGCGCGACCTCGTGCCGATGCTCGGGCTTGCGATCAAGTCCGCCGCGCAGGTCGAGATCGCGCGAACGCTGGGCCGGGTCTATCTCGGGCGCGATGCCTCCGAGCAGGTGATGCGCGGGCGCATCTCGCGGGGCGTCACCGAACGCATCAAGGCGGTGCTGTGGTTTTCCGATCTGCGCGGCTCGACCGCGATCAGCGAGACCATCGCTCCCGACGAGATCATTCCGTTCCTTAACGACTACGCGCAAGCCGCGATCGACGCGATCCATGATGCCGGCGGCGACGTGCTCAAACTGATCGGCGACGGCGTGCTGGCGATGTTCACCGGCGAGGACATGACAGCCGCCAAGCGGGCCGCCTTGCGCGCCGAGCATCGTTTCCGGCACAACACGGCGTCGCTCAATGCCACGCGCACGGCGGCCGGGCGGCCGACCACGTCGGCCTATGTCGGCCTGCATGTCGGCGAGGTGTTTTACGGCAACATCGGCAGCGAGGACCGACTCGACTTCACGGTCGTCGGTCCGGCCGTCAACGAAGTCAGCCGCATCGCATCGATGTGCCGCTCGGTCGATCGCGAGTTGCTGGCATCGTCGGATTTTCAGGCCGGGCTCGATGCGGTAGGCCGGCGATACCTTGTCTCCACAGGCCGGTTTGCGTTGCGCGGCATCGGCCGCGCGCAGGATCTCTACACCCTCGATCCCGGCATTGCGTCGGATGAGGCGGCGGCCGGAAGCTACGCACGTTACCTGAAGAGCTAGAGGCCGGCCGGACCCCGCCGCCACCGGCGACGAGGTCCGTCAACCAGGTCCGCGTGCGTCGCCTAGAACCTCCAGGAGGCGCCGGTCGAGACGCCCACGATGGTGGTGCCGGTGTAGCAATGCGGCGTGGACGTGTAACCGCCATCGGCGCCGAACGCATCGTGGCAATCGGTCGTCACGCCCCGGCCGCCGGCTCCAAGATCGTAGTGGGCGCTCGGGCCGTTGAAGGTTGCCGCGACCGAAGTGTACCAGGTGAGATTCGGGCTCAACTTCCTCTTATACGAGGCCGTCACCATCTCCGCCGCATTGTCGTTTGGTGCAAAGGCGCCGAGTCCGTCCGGCGTCGTCAGCGTAGCGCTGTTGTGCTGGCCGGGATCGCCGTTCCCCGCGAACGCGTGTGCCCAACCGAGGTGGAAGCTGTCGATCTCCGTCAGTTCCTGGCTCAGGAACAGCCACGTTCCGTTGCGGGTTCGCTCGTTCTGGAATTGCAGGTCGGGCGCAACGTAGCGATGCATGCTTTCAAAGATGCCGCCGATCGTGGTCCGGGTCGGCAAGTGATACAAGGCGCCCACCTTGAAGGCGTCTTCGGCCGCGACGTTCTCGTTGAAGAGGTTCTGGGCAAAGTCGGTCGGCAAGGCGGCGGTGCCGTAGATCGCGGTGATGTCGCTCTGCCTATTGACCGCCTCGTGACGCTCATAGGACACGGTGGCGTAGAACGGTCCGTGGGTGTAGCTCAGATTGGTGCTGACGGCGTTGCTGAAGGCGCCGTCGTTACAGGCGATCGGCAGATTGCCGCCGCTTTGGGGAACGTTTCCGCCGGCGCAATCGGATTCGCCGGCCGCCAGGTTGGAACTGTCGGTATCCCGGTTCTGCCCGGGAGCAAACAGGACGTTGAACTGAAAGCCGCCCAGGGTGGGCGATTCGTACCAGATCGCGTGATCGAGGCGGGTGCCGAACTCGACGCGGTTGTCGCCGCCGGTATTGCCCATGATCACACTATAGTCGCCGATCTGACCCGAGAACGGGTTGAATGCGGCGGTCGAGGTCTTGTAGGGCGCATCGGTCTTGCCGATCTTGATCGCGCCCCAGGTCGGCGATCCAAATCCGATATAGGTGTTGCGGTTGAACATCGCGCCGTTGACGGTGTTGCTCAGATTGCTGTTGGTTTCCTTCAAGCCCGGCGTCGCCGAAACATCGAAACCGAGTTCGAGCTGATAGATGAAATTGGCTTCCATACCGGGCAGATGTTGAAAGCCGCGAACGCCGAGATAGGAAAGGTTGGTCGAGATCGCCGGCATCCAGCCGAAGTTTCCAAGCGGCGGCGTCGCGCCGTTGAGGTTCAGGCTTCGGGTATCCTTCGATGTATCATCGATCGAGACGTCAATATTGCCGTAAGCGGTGATCTCGCCGCCCGGGGTGTAGAATGTCAGCGGGTCACCGTGCTTGTGCTCGAGATAGCCGTGGCCGTTGCCGTCCAATTCGGGTGAAACGGCTGCGGCCTTGACCGAGACCGCAGCGCCAGCGGGCGCGCCGCCGCCACGGCCCGCAGGCGCGGCCTGCATGACGATCGGAGCGCTTTTCACCGTTTCCACGCGATTTAGCCGCGCGCGCAGGGCGGCATTCTCCTTGGCAAGTTTTGCGTTGTTTTGCTCGATCGCCTCAAGTCGCTCGAGTACCTGATCGAGCTTGTCGGCAGATGCCGGCATCGAATGCGTAACCACTCCCACAGCCGCAATGGCCGCGCCTAGCGCATATTTCTTCATCGCCGCCCCCCTTTGAATCAGCTCTCAAGCTGAGCTGGTATCAAGCTGCCTCCCGCTGGAGGGTGCGTCAATGTGGCCAGCTTCGGGCACAAGTTATTGCATCTGCGAGGGAAATTTGGCGTTTTGGTCGCAAAAGACTGCTAGCTCAATGACATCCTGCGGGGCAGCAATCATGCTGCTATGCAGAAGATATGTATCATTTCCGCAACAATCAGGAATAATGTATTAACAATCAGGAATAATGTATGCCAGAGCGCAAACGAAATCGGGCTCGGCCACGGATTTCATCCGATGCCGAGGACGCGTAACAATGCGACGAATGAGTTGGCGTCCAGTTGATCAGGTGAGTTGATCAGGATCGAGCTGGCAACGACTCTTCGGTGCGGCCGTGCGTTACCGGTCCGGGCTTTCTGGCGAACCGAAGCTCAAATACTTGAGGCCGCCAGAGCCTTTTCCGTTCCGATTGAATCGGAACGGAGGCTCTATCTTCTTATTTGACGCGTTTTCTTCACGCGAACCGGTATCCACTTCGCTGGAAAACGCTCTGGAGCGCTCAGTAGCGGGAGTTGGGGTCGCAGGCGTAGTGGTAAGCGTTCGGCGTCCAGACATAACAGTGGCCGCTCTCGTTATACGCGTACCAGGGAACGTGCTGATCATTTCGTTGACGCCGCCAATCAAACGAGCCGTTGGAAACGTAGACGTGATGAGCGGCTTTTGCGCCCGAATGACGCACGGCGGCGGGATAGCCATCCGCCTTTGCCACTCCGATGTTGAGTGCGATGATCGCGACGGCTGCCATTAAGAGCTTTGTCATAGCGTACTCCAGATCTTCTGCAGTCCAGCTCAATCTTAGCTGCCCTGCGTCTCCAAGTCTTCTTAAAGTCTTTTTATTCTAGGTCCTTTTGTTCCGGTCCCTCTTCAAACACCTAATTCCAGGTGTTTATTCCAAGTCTTA
>Ga0073928_10010097_pt1 | contig 11336 bp, 9 predicted proteins | sample PaiPotPPA55metaG_FD_76969 | JGI IMG/M metagenome (GOLD analysis project Ga0073928, IMG submission 76969) | Iron sulfur acid spring bacterial and archeal communities from Banff, Canada, to study Microbial Dark Matter (Phase II) - Paint Pots PPA... ...
CGACCCCTATGTCCGCCAGGAAGTGTTCCTGCAGTCCTTCGACAGCAACATCTACGAGCCGCTGGTGCGCCGCGACCGGACTCTGCGGCTCGAGCCGGCGCTCGCGACGCACTGGTCGCAGCCTGCGCCCGATGTGTGGCGCTTCAGCTTGCGCCAGGGCGTCGCCTTCCAGGACGGGACCCCGTTCGGCGCCGACGACGTGCTCTTCTCCTATGATCGGGCGAGCGGCCCGGGATCGCACATCTCGGGCGCCGTCGCCACGGTCGAGGAAGTGCGGAAGATCGACGACCACACCGTCGAATTCGTCACCAAAGGGCCCGACCCGCTGCTGCCGGAGGAGATCGCGGTATGGGACATGATGAGCAAGACGTGGTGCGAGAAGAACGACGCGTCGCATGCGGCCGACATCGCCAAGGGCGAGGAGAACTACGCCACCGACCACGCCAACGGCACCGGGCCCTTTATGCTCAGGAATCGCCAGCCCGGCGCCCAGACGGTGCTGGCGAAAAATCCTGCCTGGTGGGACCGGCCCGAGCACAATCTCGACGAGGTCGTGTTCCGCCCCATCGCCGAGCCCGAGGCGCGCGTCGCCGCGCTCCTCGCCGGCGACATCGACATGGTCTACGGCGTGCCGCCGCAGGAGATCGACGCGATCGCCAAGGCGCCGCACCTGCGCATCGTCCAGGGCCCGGAGCTGCGCACGATCTACCTGGGACTGGCCATCGGGCGCAGCGAGCTGCAGATGAGCAGCGTCAAGGGCAAGAACCCCTTCCAGGACATCCGCGTGCGCAAGGCCTTCTACCAGGCGATCGACGAGGATGCGATCAAGGCCAAGGTGATGCGCGGCTTCGCCGTGCCCACGGCGCTGATGGTCGGCCCGAGCGTCAACGGCTTCGAACCCGCGCTCAACAAGCGCCTGCTGCCCTACGACCCGGCGGCGGCGAAGAGACTGCTGGCGCAGGCAGGATATCCCGACGGGTTCGAGGTCGGCATGGATTGCCCCGACGACCGCTATGTCAACGACGAAGGCATCTGCCAGGCGGTGGTCGCCATGCTCGCCAAGATCGGCGTCAAGGTCGACGCGCTGATCCAGACGCGCGCCAAGTATTTTGCCAAGGTGCTGGGCGGCTACAACACGGATTTCTTCCTGCTCGGCTGGGCGCCGGCGGCCACCGCCGACGCGCAGGACATGCTCACCAACGTGCTGGCGACGCGCAGCGGCAAGGGCCGCGGCGATTTTAACGCCGGCGCCTATTCGAACCCCGCGCTCGACACGCTCATCGACAAGATCCAGGTCGAGACCGACAAGGAGAAGCGCCAGGCCATGCTGCGCGAAGCGCTCAAACTCGCCAAGGAGGACGTCCCCACCATCCCGCTGCATCAGCAAGTGCTGGTGTGGGCGGCGCGCGACGATGTCGAGCTCGTCCAGCCCGCCGACGATTTCTTCCCGCTGCGCTATGTGCGGATGAAGTGACCGAGATCGCAGCGCGCCTCAGCCCCAGACATGCGCGCGATCTCGTCGGGCTGCGCGTATCGCCGGCCATGGCGACGACGGTCCTCCCCCGGCGCCGATCTTCGGCCGCGGGCGGGCCCGGAGGTAACCGCATTCTGTCTTTGTGCTAATATCCGCTCCGGACCCTCCGGGCCGAGGAGCATTGCCGATGACGACCAAGACTGCCCCGCTCCATGACGCGCGGGTGAAGCCGCTGCGCTCGCGGGTGAGCGACCAGGAATGGCAGGCGCGCATCGACCTCGCCGCGTGCTATCGCCTGGCCGACCTCTACGGCATGTCGGACATGATCTACACCCACATCTCCGTGCGGGTGCCCGGCGCGCCGCGCCATTTCCTCATCAACCCGCATGGCCTGCTGTTCGACGAGGTCAGCGCGTCCTCTTTGCTCAAGGTCGATCTCGACGGCAACGTGCTGTACCAGCAACAGGCCGAATACGGCCTGCATCGCGCCGGCTTCGTCATCCACAGCGCGCTCTACCTGTCGCGGCCCGACATCAACGCGGCGATGCACACCCACACCATCGCGGGGATGGCGGTGTCTGCGCTCAAATGCGGCCTGATGCCGCTGACGCAGACGGCGACGCGCTTCTGCAGCCGGCCTATCATGATTTCAACGGGCCGGAGCGCGACCCGACCGAGCGCGAGTCGCTGGCGCACGATCTCGGGGCGCACAATTACATGATCCTGCGCAATCATGGCCTGCTCACGGTCGGCACCACCATCGCCGAGGCCTTCACCGCCATGTACGGGCTCGAGCGCTCCTGCCAGGCGCAGGTGGCGGCGATGGCCTGCAACACCACGCTCAACGAGATGCCCGCGGAGACCGCGCGCAAGTCGATCGGCATGTACGATCCCGGCGTCATCCGCCGCTACGGCCTGCTCGAATGGCCGGGGTTGCTGCGCCGGCTCGACAGGCGCGATCCGTCGTTCCGCGACTGATGCGGATCAAGCCGGCGCCCGCGTCGCCACCGGTGCCGTGCAGAGACCGGTGACGTCGCTGACGAGCTGGTCGAGCAGCACGGCCACCGTGCCGGTCGACACCGCTTCGTCGCCGTCGGCGACCGTGGCGCGCAGCCGCGCGAGCGGCTCGTCGAAGGCCGGGCGCGGCGCGGGCGGGCGCCCGTCGAGCACTGCCTGCGCGACATCCTCGAGCGCCGCCGCCATCAGCCGCTGCAAGGCGCCGAGCGCCGGCTCGGGTGCCGAGACCGCGCCGAGATGCGCCGCCAGCGCGATGGTGTGGCGGCACAGGCGATGGATGTAGACCAGCAGGGTGAAGCCGGTATCGACGCGCGCGCGGCGATGGGCCGGCTCGCCGAGCATGCGCTGGAACGCCGCGTCGGCGTTGCCGACGGCGATCTCGGCCTGCCGCCGCAGATCGGCGAGCGCGGCGTCGGGCGGGGCGGCGTTGCCCAATGCCGCGAGGGCGGCCGCGAGATAGTCGCGGTCGGCCCGGATCGCGCGGGCGAGACGGTCGCTCAGGCGCTCGCGCTCCCATTGCGGCCAGAGGCCGTAGCCGGCGGCGAGGGCGAGCGCCGCGCCGCCCACCGTGTAAGCGATGCGCTCGGCGAGATCGAGCCACGGAGCGGCGCTGCCGGCGCCGATGAGCAGCATGACGATCGGCGTCAGGAAGGTGATGGCGTAGCCGTAGCGCCGGCGGATGAGCGCGAAGGTGGCGAAGAGCAGCGTCGCGATGGCGGCGTCGAACGCGGCGGTTCCGTGCACGGTGGCGAGCAACACGCCCGCCACGACGGCGCCGGCGATGGTGCCGAGCGTGCGCTGCAAGGCGCGCGTGACCGTGCCGCCATATTCGGGCTGCAGGATCACCAGGGAGGTGAGCGGCAGCCAGATCCCGTGCGACAGCTCGAAGCGGGTGATGACCGCCGTGCCGAGCGCGGTGACCACGGCGACGCGCAGCGCGTGGCCGAAGATGGCGGAACTCGGCGTCAGATGCGCGCGCACCGCCGCTGCCGCAGCGCCGCTGGGGCGGCGGAGGACGATCGGCAGGCGCAGGAAATCGGCCAGCCGCCGGCGCTGGCCGAACAGCCGCTGGAACGCCTCGTCGGCGTTCTCCAGATGCCGCATCGCCTGCGCGAAGGCGAGAAGATCGGCGCGGCGGTCCTGCTCGCCGCCGGCGCCCAGGTCGCGGACGCGCTGGCGCATCGCCGCGAGCGCTACTTCGCCCTCACCACGCAGCAGGATCCGCGCCACTTCGCGGCACAAGCGCTCGAGCTCGGCGATCGCGGCGCGGCGCTGCTCGTTCTCCGGCGTCGCGACTTCGCCCAGCGTCACCGCCGCGGCGGCGATGCGCACGGCGGCGTTGAGGAGAACGGTGAGCTGCGCCAGCGTCGTGCCCAGCCCGACGGTGCCGGCGCGCATCTCGCCCAGCGCGTCGCGCGCCCGCTCCACCGCGTCGCGCGCGGCACGGTGGCGCGCGGCGAGGCGCTGCTCTCGGCGCCGCCGCGCGACGATGGTCGAGCCGGGTATCGCTGCCTGCGCCGCGGCGACGAGCTCGGCCACCGCTTCCCAGGCGCCGGCCACCTCTTGCTCGAGGCGGCGGTAGGGGCGCAGCTGCCAGAAGGCGAGCGCGACGAGGATCGTCCACAGCGCGCCGCCGCCGAAGCCCAGGGCCCACTGCAGGTGGGGGCCGCCGGTCGCGCCGACGGAAAGCCCGACCAGGAACGACACGGCCGTATTGATGCCGAAGCTGGTGCTGCCGGGCCCGATCGCGCGCACCAGCCCCGAGGCGACGGCGATGGCGAACATGAGGAGCGCGGCCAGCCACCAATGTCCCGACGCCGCGGCACCCAGCAGCAGAAGGCAGGGGCCGACCACGGCGAACAGCGCCATCGCGGCGAGACGATTGCGGTAGGAGCCGCCGACATCGACCATCGAGGTGTTGAGCGCGCCCAGCACCGTCGGATAGGCGAGCTCGCTCCATCCCAGCGTCGGCAGAACCGCCAGCGGCACCACCGTGGCGATGGTGCCGCGCAGCGCCGTCGACAGCGCGATGCGATTGGGCCCGGTCGCCAGTCGCGCGCCGAGCCGCCGGAGCTGTCCCCACATGGCCGCCATCATAGCGGCGGCGCCGCGCCCGGTCAGGGCCGCGGCTCAAGGTGCGACGATATCGCGACGGGCGAGTGCTATACATTTCACCATGGCGGAGGCAGCGCGACGGGTGGCCTGGCGGCTAGTCCTGCGAGCGTGTGTCGCGACTCCGGCGCAAATCCGCGCCGGAGTCGCGACCGCGCCACGCCGCGCACGGCAAATGTATCACGTGAAACCTACAAACGTGCTTCCGCGTGGACCATCCGGGCCACCATCTGCGCACCACGGCCGCACCATCGAGTGGGCGTGTCGTTACGATGAGAGCGCCACGCGACCGCCACCGGTGCGGCGTCCATCCGTGGCGCTGGCGACGCGATCAAAGCCCCTCTCCGCCCGCCCGCGCTTGCCGGGGGGAGAGGATGCGAAGTCGAAGCTGCCCTTGGACATGGTGCACGGCGTGATCGCGGCGCCGCAGGTGACCTGGACCATGACGCGCGACCTGCCGGGCAGCTGAGATGCGTCTCGTCACCTTCGCACCATCGGGCGGCGCGCCGCGGCTGGGCGCGCTGGCCGATGGCGCGGTCGTCGATCTCGCCACGCCGCTCGCGCCGGTCGCCACCGGCATGATCGAGCTGCTGCGCGCCGGCGCCGATGGCCTCGACCTGGCGCGGCGCGCCCTCGCCGCCGGCCTGGCGTCGCCGGCGGCGGGCCTGCGCCACGATCCGCGCGCCGTCACCCTGCTCGCGCCGGTGCCGAACCCCGGCAAGATCCTCGGAATCGGCCGCAATTACGGCGCGCATGCCGCCGAAGGCGGCCTCGCCGCGCCGGAGAAGCCGCGCATCTTCGTCAAGCTGTCGAGCGCGGTGATCGGCACGGCTACGCCGATCGCGAAGCCCGCCGGCGTCGCCAAGCTCGATTACGAGACCGAACTCGCCGTGATCATCGGCCGCCGCGCCCGCGCCGTGCGCGAGAGCGAGGCGCTGTCCTATGTCGGCGGCTACACCATCCTCAACGATGTCAGCGCGCGCGAGCTGCAATTCGATGTGAGCCCGCCGCAGACCAGCTTCGCCAAGAGCATGGACGGGTTCTGCCCGATGGGCCCGTGCCTCGCCACGCCCGACGAATTCGCCGACCCCGCCGACATCCGCTTGCGCGGCTGGGTCAACGACGAGCTCGTGCAGGACGGCAGCACGCGCGACCTGATCTTCCCGGTGCCGCGGCTGATCGCCTATCTCTCCTCCTATCTCACGCTCGAGCCCGGCGATATCATCGCCACCGGCACCCCCGCCGGCGTCGGCGCCTTCCGCAAGCCGCCGCGCTACCTCGCGCCCGGCGACGTCGTGCGCATGGAGATCGCCGAGATCGGGGTGCTGGAGAATCGGATCGTGGACGCGGAGTGACGCATGAGATCAACCCCTCTCCCGCTCGTGCCTATCTCGACACGCTCGAAAGCGTCGTTCAGCGTCTCGCAGGGCGGGCCGAATGCAGCACTTCTAGCAGGTAATCTTTAGCAATAGTATGATGCCGGAAGCTCAACCGAGAGCCAATGGAATGGATGCGGCAGTCAGTGGGCTAGTCGGCGTGGTCATAGGCGCAGTTTCCAGCAGCTTTTTGACCGAATATTATAAGCGGTATCGGGATCGACGTGCGCTGGCGTTCGCGCTAAGGGGAGAAATTCGTGCCCATCTATCGGCACTCCCTGCCCACTCAACGATATTCAAGAAATTTGCTGAGCAGGCACGGCTGGATCAACCGGTAGCACTCTTTCCTTTTGATCCGCCATCAGACCCGATCTTTGAGAAGGGTGTCGATAAAATTGGGTTGCTAGAGGGAGATTTACCTGAACGATTGGCGTATTTTTATGCGCGCCTAAATGGATACCGCCGCGTGCTTCAAATGACGAGCCGAAAGCACTTTGGGGAAACAGGCACCCCTCTCGCCACCGTGTTCACAAACATGATTGCTCAAATCGAAGAGGTAGCACCAGTGGGCCAGCGGCTCGTAGATGAACTTGGTGTGACCGCTGAGCCACGTTTCTACGCCCACGCGCGGAAAGCTCGTGGGCTATGGCAGCGCCTTAACCAGAAGGCTTGACGCTCGCCGACGCGATGCTGTTCAAGCTGCGTTGGGGCTAGCCGCCTCCGGCGGATGTATCCATACCCGCAGCCTGCGCAATTTGCCGATTGCGCTCGGACGTAGCTTTTTCGACAGCCCTCAATTCCTCTAACAGCCGCCTCTCAAGCTCGTCGAGCACGTAATAGGGATCATGCTGCTGGACATACTCGGCATAGTCCGGAAGCGCTGCCGCCACCAAGTCTCGGGCGCTCTGTATGTTGATCAGCTTCTCGGGGGTTTCGATGCCCAACTGCAACATCTTGAGCTTTATGTAGGCCAAGAAGACGACACCCTGGTAGGCCGAGAAGTACGCCCATGCCAGCGGCGACAAGAAGGGTTGCTCATTAACCGCCGGGTTCTCCCACTGTTCCTTTAGCTCGGGCACATTGCGCCCATACATTTCAAAAACCTGCCGAAGCTTCGCATCTGTTGGCGTGCGCTTCGAGGCGGCTTCAAAATTTACGGCAGCCATGGTCCCCGCGATCCCCTTGTAGGGCGCAAGGGCGTGGACGGCCTTCCACAGCCGTTCGACGGCTTCTATCCGCCGCTTGTCTACCAAGGCTTGTCTATTTGCTCTGCCGCTCAGGACGATATCCCGCAGCGTCGTGATCTCGTGCTCTTTCGACCGTAGCTCGCTCTTGAACGTCTCTTCCTGCTTCCGAAGCTCGGATCGGACCTTCTCGATTTGCTGATCGAAGTCGTGCTGAATGCCCTTTTCGATCCAAGCTTTGACCGCGTTCTTGCTGATGAATACGGCGGCGGGAAACAGCACCCAAAGCACCAGCGCGATCAAGCCGAGCCAATCCATGCTGATGCCCCGTCCTGCCTCTAAGATGCTTCCTCAATCCAATCAGCTCGCCGCCACCGTCGGATTCGCCGCGCGATAGCGGGCGCCGTCGCCAAGCACTTGGGTGCGGTGCATGAGGCGGTGCTCGGCGTCGCTATAGCCGCCGGTCGCCATGTGGATGGTGGCGATGTTGTCCCAGATCAGCAAATCGCCGACGCGCCATTTGTGGCGATAGAGGAACTCGTCGCGCGTCTGGAAGGCGAAGAGCTGGCGCAGCAGCGCCGCGCTCTCCGCCTCGGCGAGGCCGAGCACGCGGATGGTGTAGCCGGGATCGCAATAGAGGCAAAGGCGGCCGGTATAGGGGTGACGCACGGCGAGGGGATGGACGACCGGCGGCTTCGACGCCTTTTGCGCCGCGGTCAGCCGCGGCCGCGGCGAGCCTTTCTCCTCGATCATGTAGTCATAGAATTTCGAGAAATGATGCACGCCCTGGAGTCGCTCGAGTCGCGCCTGCAGCGCCGGGTCGAGCGCGTCCCACGCCGCGCCCATGCCGGCGAAGAGCGTGTCGCCGAGGGCTAAGCCGTCGCGCATCGGCACTTCGAGCGCGTAGAGGATCGAGGCGCGGGCGGGGACGGCATTGTAGGACATGTCGGCATGCCAGCCCTGGCCGGCGTCGGGCGATCCCATCGGCGTGCCGTCGGCGCGGCGCTTGTTGGAGAGGATGTTGACATGCGGGTAATCGGGATGATGGAACGAGCTCGCCACGTTGAGCTCGAGCTCGCCGAAGCGGCGGCTGAAGGCGATGAGATCGGGCTCGTCGAGCTGCTGGTCGGAAATGGCGATGACGCCGTGCTCGTGGAAGGCGCTTTCGATCGCCGCGAACAGGGCGTCGTCGAGGGGCGGGCGCAAATCGACGCCGTCGATCCTCGCGCCGATGTGATGGCCGAGCCGCGTCACCTTCATGGCCGGATCCTCGCGCTATGCGTCCGCCGCCTTTCTCGCTATGGAGCTAACGCACGCCGCAGGCCGGGTCAATTCGCGCCGTTCGAAGCGCAGGCCTGCGGCCCAAGACGGAGGAATCCCGCATGATCGTCGTCCATCACCTCAACGATTCGCGCTCGCAGCGCATCCTGTGGCTGCTCGAGGAGCTCGGCCTGGCCTATGAGATCGAGCGCTATCAGCGCGACGCGAAGACCCGCCTGGCGCCGCCCGAGCTCAAGGCCGTGCATCCGCTCGGCAAGTCGCCGGTCATCAGCGACGGCGGGCGGACGATCAACGAATCCGGCGCCATCGTCGACTACCTCATCCGCCGCCACGGCAAAGGGCGCCTGCAGCCGGACCCGAAGACGGCCGCTTATGACGAGTATGTGCAATGGCTGCATTATGCCGAGGGCTCGGCCATGCTGCCGCTGCTGCTCAATCTCTATGTCGGGCGCCTCGGCGAGGCGGGCGCGCCGCTCAAGCCGCGCATCGACAGCGAGATCGCCAATCACCTGGGCTATGTCGACGGCGCGCTCGCCGGCCGCGCCTATCTCCTCGGCAACGAGCTCAGCGGCGCCGACATCCAGATGAGCTTCGTCGGCGAGCTCGCCGGCGCCTACGGCAAGCGCGCGGCCCATGCCAATCTCGATGCCTGGACCAAGCGCCTGCACGAGCGCCCGGCCTACAAGGCGGCGCTGGAGCGCGGCGGCGCCTACGGCCTGGCGCGCTGAAGGGCTTAGCTCGATCCAAATGGAATCATCGTCATTCCCGCGCAAGAGCGTGTGAAGAAATCGGGTGCTGCTGGAATGAGAGCTGCAAAACCAGGGTGCGTCCTTCGGCAGGCTCAGCCCTTCGCCAAGCTCAGGAGAGGCGATTTTCTTCGTGGCCCCTGCCATGGATGGCAGACCCGATGCTCCTCATCCTGAGCCTGTCGAAGGACGCAACGCTGTTGATCCAGCGCCACCGATAAATTCACACGCTCGAAAGCGGGAATCCAGTGGGTGGCCCTGGGTCCCCGCTTGCGCGGGGACGACGGTAGGTGTTGTCGACCCGATCGGATAAGGCGTCAGTTCAGCCGCAAATCGGTGATGTGGCGCGGGTCGGGCGGCAGCACGCCGCGCTCGACCTTGCGCACGATGTCGGTCAGCGCCGCGTTGGCGGGCGCGGCGATGTCGCTCTCCTGGCCCTTGGCGACGACGAAGCCGTTGAGGAAGTCGATCTCGGTGCGCCGCCCCTTGATCATGTCCTGCGCCATGGAAGGGCGCTGCTCGGCGGCGACGCCCTTGTGCCCGGCCAGCAGCCGCGCCTCGACATCGCCGAGCGCCGCCGCGTCGCCCTCGCCGGCGCGCGCGATCAGCTCGGGGGCGATGTGGAAGATCTCCTCGAGCTGATAGCCTTGCGCCTGGCCGACGCGGATCGCTTCGCTGCCGAGGCGGATCGAGAAGCGCCGCAGCGCGTCGCGCTGCACCACTTCGCCGCTGGCGAGGCCGGTGCAGGCGGAGAGGCCGTTATACATGCTGTTGGCGACGAGCTTCGACCAGCGCTCGCCCCACAGGTTCGCGGTGACCTTGGCGCTGTCGGCATGCGCCACCAGCCGGCACACCGCCTCGGCGCGCGGCGTGATGCGGCCATGAACCTCGCCAGCGCGGAACACGGTGTGCGCCGCGCCGGCCTTGCCGGCGTTGCGATGAATATGGCCGGGCTCGCGCAGCTCGACCAGGATGCGGCTGGCGATGCAGCCGAGGGTGCGGCCCCAGCCGACGACGCCAGCCACAATCTCCTCGTTCATGCAATTCTGCAGCGACACGACATAGCCGCCGGACGCCAGGTAGGGCCGGATCAGCATCGTCGCCCATGCCGTGTCGTAGGATTTCATGCAGACGAAGGCGATGTCGACCGGCGCCTCCTTGCTCAGGCGCTGCACTTCCGTCAGATGCAGCGCCTTGACCGGCACGGTGAAGGCGTCGACGCCGGCGGCGTGGGTGACGCGCAATCCGTGCGCGCGCATGTGCTCGACATGGTCCGGCCAGGGATCGACGAAGGTGATATCCTCGCCCGCCCGCGCCATATGCGCCCCGCAATAGCCGCCGACCGCGCCGGCGCCGACAATGACGATGCGCTTGCTCATGACAGGAATTCCTTGATCCAGCCCTTGTAGTCCTTGTCGCGCGTGACCTGCCGCATCAGCGCCTCGGACGCGGCGCCGGCGATCTCGGCCGGCTTCACGCCGTCGCGCAGCGCCTTCAGCGTATCATGGACCGCGCTGATCGCCGCCATGATCGGCAAATGGCCTTGCAGGCAGATGCGCACGCGCTGTGCCGCGAGATAAGCCGCGTCGTCCAGCTCCGCGCCGGCGGCGCCCAGCAGGATCGGCACATCGACCGCGGCGGCGATGGCCTCGAGCTGCGCGCGCGTCTTGAGCCCGACGAAGAACAGCGCGTCGACGCCGGCCGCTTCATAGGCCTTCGCCCGCGCCACCGTGTCGTCGATGCCGGTGATGGAGACGGCGCTGGTGCGGCCGACGATGGCGAGAAGCTTGTCCTGCCGCGCCGCCAGCGCCGCGCGCATCTTGCCGACGCCTTCCTCGATCGGCAGCAGCCGCGCCTTGTCCGCCGTGCCGAAGCCGGCGGGCAGCGCCGTATCCTCGATGGTGAGCGCGGCGACGCCGGATGTCTCCAGCTCCTGCACCGTGCGCATGACGTTGAGCGCGTTGCCGTAGCCGTGATCGGCATCGGCCAGCAGCGGCAGGTTGCCGGCGCGGCAGATGCGGTAGGCCTGCTCGGCGAACTCCGTCAGCGTCACGACGATGAGATCGGGCGCGCCCAGCACCGCGAGCGACGCCACCGAGCCCGCGAACATGCCGGCCTCGAAGCCCAGATCCTCGGCGATGCGCGC